>MTBK01224070.1_pt1 | contig 14077 bp, 15 predicted proteins | sample 1535981 | NCBI WGS metagenome assembly MTBK01 (sample SAMN06109225, study PRJNA356200) | anaerobic digester metagenome | isolation source: biogas reactors fed with pig manure or primary and secondary sludge | place: Spain | collected 2016-06-30 | reverse complement strand
CCGGGTCATGATCAGCTTTTTGATGCATTATTATCTCATCAATCCCATAAGGGGGGAGGAACCTCTCATCGCCCCCCTGGTTTTTGGTGTTGTCATGTTTATAGGCCGCGTTGTCGATGCTGTCGCCGACCCGCTTATCGCTCGCTGGTCCGACAACCACGGCGGGCGCCTGGGCCGCCGCATCCCCTTTATGCTCTACAGCGGTTTTCTCTACGTTGCGGTCTTTATCGCCCTCTTCTATCCCCCTGTAGCCGGCGATTCTCTGCTTAACAGTGTCTACCTGGCCATCATGCTGGGACTTTATTTTGCCTTATTCACCGTTTATGTCTGTCCTTACCTGGCACTGCTGCCTGAAATAGCCAGGACAAACAAAGACCGCGTCGACCTGGCCACCTGGAAAGCTGTTTTCAGCATTATCGGCGTAGCTGTTGCCCTTGTCGTGGGGGGCATCCTCATTGATTCGGTCGGTGTTTACAGCATGCTCTGGATCATGGGGGGAGCCGGCCTGGTAATGCTCTACATTCCCCTCTTTATCCGTGAAAAAGATTATGCCCAATCGGAACCGGCCACATTGGGGCTGATGGATGCATTAAAAACCACATTCCAAAATCGCCCCTTCTTAATCTACCTTGCCGGTAATGTTACCTTCTGGCTCGGTTTCAACATCATTACCCTGAATATAGCTCCCTATGTCACCGTTCTGCTGGGGGAGGATGAAGGTGCTGTAGCCATTTACTTTGGTCTGGCCATGGGTATTGCCCTGCTCTGCTTCCCGCTGGTAAATATCTTCTCTAAGAAATACGGCCTGAAAGCAGTGATGCTTTTCTCGTTGATTCTTTTCGCCATCCTGCTGCCGGGAATCTATTTCCTGGGACAGGCCCCCTTCGGACTGAATCCGCAGATCTTCGCCTATATCCTGATGGGGCTCATGGGAATCCCCGTTTCATCCATTTTTGTGGTCCCCGATGCCATCGTCGCCGCTGTCTCCGATCTGGAAGAGAAGCTCTCGGGGCAGCGCCGCGAAGCCATGTATTTCGGTGCGCAGGGCTTCATCCTGAAACTGGCGCTGGGACTGTCTACAGTGATTACTACGGGCCTTTTACATTTCTTCGGCGGAAGCATGGCACAACCGCTGGGCATTCAGTTAACCGGCCCTGTAGCCGCCCTTTTCATTGTTATCGGGGTGATCATTTTCTCCCGTTACCCCGAGAAAGAAGTAACCACTTATGAGCAGCAAACAGTAGGAGCCTAGATTGCACTGTGCAGTACCGGGCTGTTCACGAAAAGAGCATGAAAAGGTGCTAGTTTTTTAAAAAAGAGCAGGTAAATACTCAATGACAATTCATTTTCGCTAAAAACTAGCTTTTCAAGACCTGACCCCATTTTGGGTGCGGTAGAGACGGGGGAAGTAGCGGTTGTAGAGCGCAAGGTTGCTGTCGCGCCAGGGATGGTGGCGGCGCAGCTCACGCAGCGCCGCCAGGTCCAGCTCCGCCACCGCCATCCCCTCTTTTTCAGGCGACTCAACTTCGGCCAGCACGCCGCTACCGTCGGGGGTCAGCTCTACAGGCGCGAAGATCCCCGCCCGGCCCGTGAATTCAAAGCCCAGCAGGCTCCCCACCAGGGCGCTTTTAATCCCGTAAAGGGGACATTCCTGAACCCGCGGCCAGATCCCGCGCAAGGCCAGCCAGTAATTGTAGGGTTCAGGATTGGCAATGGGGAGAACTGCGATCTCCGCTCCTTTAAGTTCAAGGATGCGGAAAGTCTCGTAATAGGTTGCATCCATGCACACCGGTGCGGCCATCTTGCCTGCGCCTGTCTCGAAAACGTTAAATTTACTGCCTGCGGAGATTCCCCACTCTACCTCGATGGGCATGAGGTGCACCTTATCCTGTGTCCCTATAAGATTGCCCCCGGGACCGTAAAGGAAAGAGCGGTTAACCACCTTATCACCGTCTGGCAGCAGGAAGCTGCCGGCCATGATGTAGAGACCGTAAGCAGCGGCAAAGGTGGAGTAAAGGGTCTCCAGAAATGGAGCCATCACCGGGCCGGCATAGCGGATCACATCGGCAACGCTGATCTCCGGTGCGCCGCCCCCGGCAGGCGGTTCTCCCCCCTCTTCGATGGAAACAGCTTCCCCCATCTCCTCCACTCCGGGGAGCATCCCCAGAAGCGAAAGGTTGTTGTCCTCTGGAAAGGCCACAAGCTGCGCCCCCGCAGACAGGGCCTCTTTAACACGGCGGTGCATCACCAGGGCATAATCGAGGGGCTCTTTAAAAAGCTCAATCTCCACCTGCAGCGCGGCAACTTTTAGACGGCTGCCCTGCAGGGGATGAGCAGTTTCTCCTTCTTTGATCAGAGCGGAAAGCCTTCTTTTTAGCCGAGCAGGCCGGCAGATCCAGTAAAGGTAGCGCCGGTAAAGCCTCTCTTTCCATCCATCGAGCGCCATTTTTTTACCTCCTCCTCATCATCGCAGCCCGGTAAAGCAGCCTCTTTTCAGCGGTAAAGATGGGGTAATTCTTCCCGGTAAGCCCCGGGCTGCAGAAGGTTTAGCAGAGGGTAATCATTTTTAATCCTCCGGCGGTCTGCGTCAACGAGCCCGGCCAGAGCGTAATCTTTTTCAGCATCTTCATGAAGATATCCCGTCATGCCGGGAGTCACCTCGCAGGGGCCGATAACAGCACAGTGCGCATCAAAAGAACGGCCGCAGATACTCCTTTTCAGCTGCGCCTCAACAGCCCAGAACTGGTTCTGCTGTACCTGGGCCCAGATACCCGCCGGCTGAGCGGCTTTTTCGGAAGCAGCTGTGAGGGCGCCGCTGTGAACGATGAGATGGGCGCCTTCCAGGGCCAGGATACGGCCCACTTCGGGATGGCGGGCATCGGTTCCCACAATGAGCCCCGTTTTCATCCCCCCCACATCGAAAAGATGCAGCTCCTCCCCCCTGTTTAAGCCCAGTTCGCGCTCTTCCCGGCTGAGATGAGTCTGGCGCTGCCGGCCGCAGATTCCACCCTCAGGTCCGAAGCAGTAAGATGTATGGAAGAATCGCCCACCCTCCTCCTCCACCATTGTCCCCGCCACAAGGTAAATATTGTTTTTTCGCGCCAGGCTGCTGTGGAGCTGCAGGTATTTTTTATTCCACTCTGCAGACTCCTTCATGAAAAGTTTAAAGCAGCGGAGAAAATCACCTGCTTCACCAGGCCCCCGCTCCGCCGCGTATAGGAGAAAAGAGGAATGGGCTGGTAATACAGCCAGACTGATCTGCAGTTTTTCAAAAAGCGCAGTAAGGCCGGCAGTGTAGCCCCCGGGGGAGTCCACCGCTATTCCGGCAAGAGAAAATGCGGCAACCCTCATTGCATATTTACCTCCTTCTCATCCTGTTGGTTTTTTAAAATATCTCTCTGCTGTTAATTTCTTTATTTTTTCTTCTATTCCTTTATGGGTAGAACAGACGAAAGCAGCACAGGCAGCGGGCAATATAGAGGTGTACATCGTTGGGGCAGATCATTTCCCGGGAAACTGTAAATACAAGGAAAAGGCCTCTCGCTGTTGCACAGAGGCCCTCACTTTTTTAGGGAATGTTCACAGGTTTTCAGGATTGTACATCTACATGTCTGTGGGCAAAAAGATAATAAACATTGTATCCGGCAACAATCAGTCCCAGAATCAGGTTGTTCCAGGCCAGCGTGGATGGCATGAGGATGTTGGTCACATTAACCAGGGCCAGCCAAAGGCCGATGACGATATGGATAATGTGAAAGGTGCTCATCATCTACTTCCCCCTCCTTTCATGGCAGGTGATCGCTCCCCGGCAAAGAGCCTGATGATGCATCATGCTCTAAAAAAGGGACTGGATAAAGGGAAAGAGGTAGCGGGAAAGAAAAAAAAGGACCACAATGAGCCCGATGAGCCAGACTCCGTACTTGATCGCCGCATATCCCAGGCCCATGAGCTTGCTTTCATCAACTTCGTTCATATTCTCTCACCTCGAGCTGATTTACCTTTAGTTTGCAAGATGCGCTCCTTTTTATACCCCTCCGGGGATAAGAGTTGTTCTGTAAGCAAAAAATATATCAGGAAGACGAAAGGGGGGAAAAAGGTGGCCAAAAGGCATAATCGGGAGCGGCAACAAAAGCGAAATGTCGATAAAAGCGGACAGGAAAAATTCCGTACAGAGGTGGCGCGGGAGCTGAGCGAGAAGCTGCCGGAAAAAGAGAAGAAGAGTGTTCCCAAGGGGAATACGTCTACTTACAAGGTGGACGATGAAGAAAAGCTGTCTTAAGCCCAGGCAAAGAAAGTCAGTCTCCGCCGGTTCCCCACCGGAGACTGACTTTCCCCTTTTCAGCAGAGGGGCTTCTAAACTTTTTCGGCGATAGCCCGGGCCATCGCAGCAGTCCCCGCAGTCCCCTTCAGATCCGCTGTTACCGTCTTCCCTTCCTGGAGCACAGCAGCCACCGCATGCTCCACCCGCTGTGCCGCCTCATCTTCACCGAGATGACGCAGCATAAGTGCAGCGGCAAGGATCATCGCCACCGGGTTCACTCTGTCCAGCCCCCTGTATTTTGGAGCGCTGCCGTGAACAGGCTCAAAAAAGGCTGTGCTATCGCCGATGTTAGCCGAAGGGACCATACCCAGCCCTCCCACCAGACCTGCACAGAGATCTGATAGGATATCGCCGTAAAGGTTGGGCATGACCATAACATCGTATTGATGAGGCTTCTGCACCAGCTGCATGGCCATGTTATCCACGATCTTTTCTTCATATTCGATATCAGGAAAGAGGGCGGCCACCTCGCGGGCCGCTTCCAGGAAAAGCCCATCGCTTAATTTCATGATATTTGCCTTATGCACCGCTGTAACCCTGTGCCGGCTGTTTTGCCTTGCGTATTTGAAAGCAAAACGGACAATCCGCTCCGAAGCGCGGCGGGTAATAATTTTTATGCTTTCTGCGGCATCGGAGCCGACCATATGTTCAACGCCGCTGTATAGTCCTTCAGTATTTTCACGGACCACGACAAGGTCAATATCCCTGTATAGAGAATTCACCCGCGGGTAGCTCACGGCGGGACGCAGATTGGCGTAAAGATCGAGCTTCTGGCGAAGTGCAACGTTAAGGCTGCGATAGCCCGAGCCCACTCCTGTGGTAAGCGGTCCCTTCAGGCCGATGCCGTTTTTGAGCAGAGAAGCGATGGTCTCCCCGGGCAGGGGATCTCCATATTTTTCTAAAGCCTCCTCGCCGGCCTCAACCTCATCCCAGGCAATCTGTACCCCCGTCGCCTTAAGCACTGTCAGCGTAGCGGCTGTAATTTCCGGTCCAATCCCGTCACCGCGGATTAAAGTCACTTCATACATTGTTCTACCTCCCGGAGTGCATTGTTTTCTGTTTATAATTTTTCGTACATCTTTTCTATAGCGAAAGCTGCCGCACTGCTGCAGCGCCCGGCCGCCGCAGCCACGTATCCTTTGTATAGAGATCCTGGTAACTGTGGTAATTTTTCAAGGCGCGCCGCACAAAAGCACGCGTTTCGCCAAAGGGAATCTGCTCCAGATTGGCTTCACTGCCATCCCATGTTTCATCTTCAAGCCAGCGCTGCACCTGACCCCGCCCCCCGTTATAGGCGGCCAGGGCGATAACTTCGTTCCCGCCAAACTGCCGCAGCAGATCGGCAAGATACCAGCTGCCTGCAGCGATATTGTAATGCGGCTCAAAAAGCCTGTCGCGATGATAGCCGCTTTCCCCCTTTTTTTCAGCAATCCACTTGGCAGTGGAGGGCATAAGCTGCATCAGCCCGCAGGCTCCCTGCGGTGATACCGCTTTTTCCTGAAAGCCGCTCTCCGTATGGATCACTGCAGCGATGAGCAGGGGATCGATCTGCTGCTCCTTCGCCGCCGCCATGATCTCCCCGCGATAGCGGAAGGGATAGAACATCTTCCCCAGGCGAGGACTCCCCAGAAGAAAGCAGACCAGGCCGAAAAGAGCAATGAAAGCGATAAGGCTTATCAACCGGCGCAGCGTTCCCGTCACCACCGTTTTCTTGCTCATTCATGAGATTCTCTCCAGCCAGGTAACCCTTTCCAGAAATGGTTGACCTGCCGCCGCGTTTCATCAAGGCTGCCACTGTTATCAATGATTACAGCGGCATGAGCCCTTTTCTCCGCCAGGGGCATCTGTGCTCTCACCATGGATAGAGCCTCGGCAAGGGCAAGGTTGTCCCTGCTCTGCAGCCGCTCCAACTGTATCTTTTCGGAAACATAGACCAGCACCACCAGATCCACCATCATCTCCATGCCCGCCTCGATCAAAAGCGGCACATCGTAGACTACCACCGCACCGGGCTGGCGCCGCCTGATCTCCTCTGTGCGGGCGGCAAATGTTTCTGCAACCCGGGGATGGACGATTTCGTTCAGCCTTTGCCTGGCGGCAGGATCATTAAAAATGAGCTTCCCCAGGCTAACGCGGTCAATGGCGCCCCCCGGTCCCGTAATGGTAGGCCCGAGCCACTCCCTGATCTCACACCAGGCAGGCTTTCCGGGGAGCACGACTTCCCGGGCGATCCTGTCGGCATCGAGAAGAAGGGCACCCTTTTCGACAAGCATGGCTGCCACTGTGCTTTTTCCGGAGCCAATCCCTCCGGTCAAACCGATAATAATCATTATTTTCCTTCTCACCCTGAGCTAGAATAGGTTCATTATACCAATAAAAATTAGTATTGCACCACCCAGCAGCGGAATATATCCAGGCGCAACCCTGCCGGCTGCAGCCCGCCCCAGGATAACGCCCAGCGGCAGCAGAAGCAGTTTGGTCAGTCCCACGGCAAGGACAGTGAGAAATAGGGGCGAACCGATCAGGGCGGCGCCAAAACCGGCGGCAAAAGCATCGGCTGCAAGAGCAGAGCCCAGAAGCAGAGCCTCGGCAGCGCTCAGGATGCCCGAGTGATCCAGATCGGCCTCCTCGGGCCGCTGCAGCAAGTTGGTAACCTTTTTTCGGCGACGATGACTTACTGCTCCATTTTCCCCGCGTTGATGAGGCCTCTTCTCTCTTTTTTCCTCTTGTTCTTCCCCACCGCCCCAGTGCTGCCCCATCACAAAAAAGCCGAAGAGAATTAAAACTGCCCCACCCAGGGTGGAAATGCAGCGGTACGGCACAAGGTATGCCACCCCGCTGCCAGCCAGCATGGATAGGGCCATGGCCCCGGCCGAAAGCGAAGCGATAACCAAAAGTGAGGAAAAGGGAATAGTCAATTTACGAATGCCGCAGGAGAAGCCTGCGCTAAAACCATCAATGCTCACCGCTAGAGCCAGCAGCAAAGGCACTCCCCAATCCACTTGCAGCCTCATCTCCCCCCGCCTTTTCACTCTCCTATCATATGAACAGAGTGGCAAAGGGGTGAAAGGGCTGGAAGCTGGCAGAGCGGCTAACTTAGTAAACTTGGTGCCTGGCACCAAGTTTACTAACTCTGGCAGTGGGGGCAGAAGTAGGTGCCGCGGCCGGCGGTGACGGTGCGCTCTATGGGGTGGCCGCAGCGGGGGCAGGGCTCCCCTTTGCACCTGTAGACGGCGAGCTGTTCCTGAAAAAAGCCGGTGCCGCCCAGGGCATCCCGGTAATCGCTCGTGGTGGTGCCGCCGCAGGCAATCCCCCCGGCCAGAACTTCACGGACGGCGCGGTAAAGCCTGCAACTCTCCTCTTCCGTTAAGGAAGAAACGCGGCGCCAGGGGTGAATACCGCTGCGGAAAAGGCTCTCATCGGTATAGATGTTACCCATGCCGGCCAGAAAACCCTGATCAAGGAGCAGGGGCTTGATCCTGGAGCGGGGTCTTTTCTGAAGGAGCCCCCAGAAAGCGGTTTCATCCACATCATCCCAAATATCGGGGCCCAGGCGGGGCAGGCCGGCAGCGCCCCATTTCTCCCGCTCTTCAAGCAATCGAAAGCCGCCGAATTTGCGCTGATCATAAAAATCAAGGCCATCGCCACCGGTAAAGGGCAGCTCCGCTCTCAGATGCTCCCGGCGCAGGCTGTCACGGTCAGCAGTTTCACCGGCATGGCGGTAGATCAGCATACCCGTCATCCGGAGATGCACCAAAAGGGTCCCCGAATCAAGCAGAAAAAGCAGATACTTGCCTTTCCGCCCCACTCCCTCGATGCAGCGGCCCTGGAGACGGCGGCAGAAATGTTCCGGCTCAGGATAGTGCACCGCGCCTTCAAAGTGAATGAGGGGCGACGCAAATATTTTAGAACAAACCAGCGGGGCCAGTTCCCGCCGGATGACCTCGACCTCGGGCAATTCAGGCATGGTGTCTCCTCCGGACTTCAGACATTAGTTCAACCTTATTCCCTTTATTCCCACGGTTTCAGCTCTGCCCAGTTGGCACCGCACTTGAGATCAACCTTCAGCGGAATCTCCAGCAGGCAGGCCTGCTCCATATCCCGGCGGAGCACCGGAGCCAAAAAAACCAGTTCGCTTTCATCAATTTCAAAGAGAAGTTCGTCATGAATCTGCAGCAGCAGCTGCGCTCCGAAGCCGCCGTCACAGATGGTCCGGGCCACGCGCAGCATGGCCAGCTTGATGATATCGGCTGCCGCTCCCTGAACGGGGGTGTTACGGGCTGTCCTTTCGGCAAAGCTTCGCCTGGCAAAATGGGTGGAGCGGATCTCGGGGAGATAGCGACGCCGCCCCAGCAGGGTGGTGACATAGCCCAGCTCACGGGCTTCCTCTATGACGCGCTCCATATAATTACTCACGCCACTGTAGCGCTCAAAATAGCTCTTGATGTAGCTCTGCGCCTCCTGGCGGGAGACGCCGATTCCCCGCGCCAGTCCATAATCGCTGATCCCGTAGATAATCCCAAAATTGACTGCTTTCGCCTTACTGCGCATCTCCTCAGTAACCTCCGCAGGATCTGCCTGAAACACTTCAGCCGCTGTGCGCCGGTGAATATCCTCATCCTTGCGAAAAGCATCAAGCAGGATGGGATCGCGCGAAAGGTGAGCCAGCACCCGCAGTTCGATCTGCGAGTAATCTGCAGCCAGAAAGAGCCTGTTCCGGCGGGAAGGGATAAAGGCGAGGCGCACCCTTCTTCCCTCCTCCAGGCGGATGGGGATATTCTGCAAATTAGGATCGCTGCTGCTCAGGCGCCCCGTTGCGGTAACAGTCTGGTTAAAAGTAGTGTAGATCTTGTTGTCGGCACTATCCACCAGGGGCAGCAGTCCCGAAAGGTAAGTTCCCTCAAGCTTGATCAGCTGGCGGTAGTTCAAGATCTCGGCAACAACCTCATGCTGCGGAGCCAGTTCTGCCAGCACCTCCGCATCGGTGGAGTAGCCTGTTTTGGTCTTGCGCACCACCGGCAGTTTCAATTTTACAAAAAGAATTTCCGCCAGCTGCTGCGGCGAATTGAGGTTGAATTCCTGCCCGGCAAGGGTAAATATCTTCGTTTCGAGGCGGTCAATGCGGCTGCGGATCTCAGAGGCAAGATCATGGAGCAGCGGCAGATCAATAGCAATCCCCCGACGCTCCATTGCGGCAAGCACCGCCGCAAGAGGCAGCTCAAGATTATAGTAGAGATCCTCCAGCGAGCGCTCCGCCAGGCAGGCGGCGAGTTTCTCCTGAAGAGGAAAAAGTGAAGCGGCGCCCGCCGCCAGAATACCGCCGCGCTGCTCCGCAGAAAGCGGCTCCCGGCGTCTTCCCCGGCTGACAGGTTCCGGAGCCGGCTGATGGAGATAATCGTATAACAGCATCTCCAGCTCATAGCGATTGCGGCCGGGGTCAATAAGGTATGCAGCCAGACGGCAGTCAAAGCTAAAGGGCGGCTCTTCCAGGTTGCTATGGCTAAAGAAGCTGTAAATGTATTTGACATCATGGCCAATGAGACCGCCGGAGCAGCGTTCAAAGGCCCCGGCAAAGAATTCCCAAAGTTTTTCCTGGGGATGGAGCTGCGCCGGCTGAAGATAGTAACAACGCTCTTCATCAAAAGCAAAAGCCAGCAGTTCGGGAGCACAGCGCCAGTAGGGACGCCCCGGAGCCGGTTCAGCCAGCAGTGCCATTTTAGCCCCTTTTTCAAGCCCCTCCAGAATTACCGAAAGCCGGGCAAAGTCTGTAACTGCTTCGCCGCGCAGCGCCGGGGCAGCGGCTTCGTCAGCCGCTCCGGGAGAGGCGGAAATCACCCTTTCAGCTAAATTCTTGAATTCGAGATCGCGAAAGAGCACCAGCAGCTTTTCCTGATCGGGCGGGAGAAAACGGCAGCAGTCCCGGGTAAAGTTAAGCGGCACGTCGCGCCGGATCGTGTTCAGCTCCTGTCCCATAAAAAGCAATTCGCGGCTTTCTTCCAGGTTTTCCTTCAGCCTGCCTTTAAGCCGGGGCAGCGATTCAAGAATTCCCTCGATGGAGTTGAATTCTTCCAGTAAACGCCGGGCAGTCTTCTCACCGATGCCCGGCACACCGGGAATATTGTCGGAAGGATCACCCTTGAGCGCCTTGAAATCAACCCACTGCTCCGGAGCCAGGCCGAACCGCTCTTTCAGGTAAGCCCGGTTGCAGCGGTCAACCTGGGTGATCCCCCGCCGTGTCAGCAAAACCTCCACGGCATTATCGACAAGCTGCAGCAGATCGGCATCGCCGGAGACAATAACGACTTCAAGGTGCTCTTCACCGGCTTTTTGCGCCAGTGTGCCGATGACATCATCCGCCTCGAAACCGGCCACCTCGAAAACGCTGATTCGCATCGCCTCGAGAATTTCACGGGACCGGGCCATCTGCTCCCCCAGTTCCTGGGGGGTTTTTTCACGATGCCCCTTGTACTCATCATAGATCTTCTGCCGAAAAGTCGGCCCGGGCGGATCCACCGCCACAGCAACATAATGAGGATGCTCCTCTTCCAGAAGCTTTAGCAGCATGCTCACAAATCCATAGAGAGCATTGGTAGGCTCTCCCCTGGAGGTCTGCATCGTCGCCGGCAGCGCATAGAAGGCACGGTGAATTAAGCTATTTCCATCAATAATTACGAATTTTTCTCTCTGTTGCTCTGCCAAATCTTATCTCCTTTTTGTTAATTATTATCACCTGCCGGGGCAGAATAAAAGAGAGGACAGGTTTTGCCAATATTCCAGAGGAGGATACCTTTGAACGCACGCGCCCAGGAATACCTCGAAAAAAACTTCAGGCGGGGGAAAAGTTTCCTTGCCGCCCAGGAGGCATTGCTACAGGAGCTGGCCTCCACCTTTGAAGGGGAGCTCTGGGATTCTCTCCGGCGGCAATCCTTATTCAGCCTTGGGGAGAAAATGGCCCTGCCCCTTGAGCCGCCCCTGCAGGAGTTGCTCACCAGGCAGATCCTTTTTACCTGGAGCCTCGGTTTTGCCGTCGGCTCCGCCTCGCTCAGGCAGGAGCGCCGCCGCTAAGGCGCCGGCAGAGGTCGGCCATCTCGATGGCGCTTTGCGCCGCAGCCCAGCCCTTGTTCCCAGACTTTGTGCCCGCCCGCTCTATGGCCTGTTCAAGAGTATCGCTGGTGATAACGCCAAAAATGGCGGGCACACCGCTGTCCAGCCCCACTTTGGCCACTCCCTTGGCCACTTCGGAGGCTACATAGTCAAAGTGTGGTGTACTGCCGCGGATCACCGCTCCAAGGCAGACAACGGCATCGTAGCGGCCGCTCTGCGCCACTTTTTGGGCGATAGCGGGAATTTCAAAGGCGCCGGGAACCCAAATAATATCAATATTCTCCTCATCGGCTTCGTGACGCTTCAGGCAGTCGATGGCACCATCAAGCAGCCTGTTGGAAATAAATTCATTGAAGCGGCTCACGACAAGGGCAAAACGGTAGCCGCGGGCGATAAGCTGTCCTTCGAAAGTTTTCATTTAAAAGCGCCTCCTTGGTTTTCATTGTTCACACCGCAGGCGGGGATGAAACCACTGACGGGGTCAGGTCTTGAAATGCTAGTTTTATTCCACACCCGCGGGCGGGGATGGAACCCCGTCCCTACTCCGCCATGTTAAGCAGGTGCCCCAGTTTATTTTTCTTGGTGGCAAGATATTTGGAATTGTGGCGGCCCGGCGGGATCTCCAGGGGAACCCGCTCCACAATATTCAAGCCGTAGCCCTCCAGACCCTTCACCTTGCGGGGATTGTTGGTCAAAAGGCGGATCCGGCGCACCCCAAGATCCACGAGGATCTGAGCACCCACCCCATAATCGCGCAGATCGGCGGGAAACCCCAGCGCTTCGTTGGCCTCCACAGTGTCCTTATTCTCCACATCCTGGATCTCATAAGCGCGCACCTTATTCAGCAGTCCGATCCCCCGTCCCTCCTGGCGCATATAGAGCAACACCCCGCTGCCATTCTCCTCGATCTGTTTCATAGCCTGGCGCAGCTGATTGCCGCAGTCGCAGCGTAACGAGCCGAGAACATCCCCGGTGAGACACTGTGAATGGACCCGCACCAGGACAGGTGATTCGCTATCAAGTTCGCCCTTCACCAGTGCCAGGTGAGTCTGGTTGTCAACACTGTTTTCGTAAGCGATAAGACGGAAGGTGCCGTAAGCGGTGGGTAAAGCGGCGCCGGCTGAGCGCCAGACAAGCTTCTCCTTTTTCATCCTGTAGTGGATCAGATCGGCGATGGTAATGAGCTTCAGGCCGTACTCGCTGCAAAATTCCTGCAGCTGCGGCAGCCGGGCCATGGTTCCGTCCTCGTTTAAAATTTCGCAGAGCACTCCCGCCGGCAGCAGCCCGGCCAGTTTCGCCAGATCCACCGCCGCTTCAGTATGTCCGGCCCTCCGGAGCACCCCTCCCTCCCTGGCCTGCAAGGGGAAAATATGTCCCGGACGGCGCAGATCGTCAGGTTTTGTTGCGGGATCGATGAGGGCGCGGATTGTCTCCGCCCGCTCAAAAGCAGAGATACCCGTAGTCACGGTAAAGGCATCCACAGAGACTGTAAAGGCAGTCTGGTGAGTATCCGTATTATGGGAGACCATCTGAGGCAGATCAAGCTGCTCCAGCCGTTCAGCCGTCAGGGGAGCGCAGACAAGACCGCGCCCCTGTCGGACCATGAAGTTGATTGCTTCAGGGGAGATTTTCTCAGCAGCCATGATCAGATCGCCTTCATTTTCGCGATCTTCATCATCAACAACCACGAGCATTCTCCCGGCCTGCAAATCAGCCAGAGCTTCTTCAATCGTGTTAAATTGCATTGTTCATACCCTCCTGTAGCTGCTAGATGAAGCCTTCCTCTTTCAGAAAGCCTGCGGTCAACCCTGCCCTGCTGCCCTTTTCGCCGGTTAGATAGGGCTGTAAAAGCTTATCCACGTATTTACCGATAAGGTCAACTTCTATGTTGACGGCGGCGCCTATCTTTCTTTGGCCCAGGGTGGTCTGCTCCGCAGTGAGCGGAATAAGGGAAACGCTAAAACCCTCCCTCTCCAGGCCGGCAATGGTGAGGCTGACCCCGTCCACGGCAATGGAGCCTTTGGGGATCAGATATTTCATCAGCTCTGCAGGTAACCTGAAACGTAAAATGAGCGCATTTCCCTCGGGGTAACGCTGCAGAAGCGTCCCGGTGGCATCGATATGGCCGCTGACAAGATGGCCCCCCAGGCGTCCGCCCAACGGCAGAGCGCGCTCAAGGTTCAGCGGCTCACCGGGAAGGGCAGTGCCCAGGTTGCTCTTGCGCAGCGTCTCAGGCATCACCACGGCGCTGAACCATTGCCCCCCCACCTCTGTTACTGTAAGGCAGACTCCGTTCACGGCAACGCTGTCCCCAACTTTCAGACCCTTCAGAAGGTCCTGCCCTGCAGAAAGAAGCAGCTTTACGCCGCCGCGGTAGCTTTCACGGGCCTGCAGACTCCCCATCTCCTCCACCAAACCGGTAAACACAGTATCAAACCCACCTCCCGGGATAATCAGTTACTTACCTTCAGGCGCCGCGGGATAGCCGATAAGTAGCAGGTCGCCGTCATACTGTTTGATCTCAAGATCCTGCAGGTGCCATGCTTCATCAAGCCCGGCTACGCCGTCGCCATCGAAAGAGGTGGGGCTATCCCGTCCTCCCACAATGAGCGGAGCGATAAAGAGCATTAGCTTGTCGACAAGCCCTGCCTC
>MTBK01050819.1_pt1 | contig 14078 bp, 7 predicted proteins | sample 1535981 | NCBI WGS metagenome assembly MTBK01 (sample SAMN06109225, study PRJNA356200) | anaerobic digester metagenome | isolation source: biogas reactors fed with pig manure or primary and secondary sludge | place: Spain | collected 2016-06-30 | reverse complement strand
ATTAAATGGGTGTTGGAAAAACACACCAGAAAACCACCATTCATCTTTCCACATTACAATACCCATAAATAAAATTGTATCCAACTCTTTCAAAGTTTGTGAATGGTCAAAAGATTTCTTTGTTAGATTAAATTTTTTACTGGAAGCAATATGTTCAATAAAGATATTGTTTTTGTCTTGTCCTTTGTATAAGAAAAATCCTTGTATCTTTTGCGAGATAGCTAAAAAGTCTTTATTTAAAAGATGATCTGTTCCCAAAATTTCAGAAACCCATTCTTTTCCTGTTAAGGCAAGTAACATGGTATGAGATTTATGTAGTGTTCTATCTCTGTTTTCATTTAGGAACATTGTTAAATTATAGTCATATCTGTTGTTTTCAATTATCTCAATTTCTTCTTCTTGTAATCTAAATGAAGTGTCGGTATAAAATAGGTAAGTCTTAAATAGCACAGTATCAATTAAATTTCGAGCAATATAAAAATCATTTTGTTTTTGGTCTATTTGATAAAACGTCTTTAAATATTCATTTTCTGGAGCAAATTCCCATTCCTTATCAAATACACCAAATATCTCTTCTGCCGTTTCTACAATAAAATCGTTAAAAGGTGAAATGAATTTTTCTTCTTGCACTGTATTCAAAAAATACCAGATTAAAAAACTAATATCTTGAGGATTAATTTCTTCTTCATAATACTCGTCCAAATTATAAAATGGTAGATGCTTCTTATATAATCTTTTATGAATTCTCACGAAAGAATTCCATATATTTGTTTCTGAAATCAAATCTTCGAAATATGATGTTAGAAAGCAAGACAACAAGTTAATATCTTTATTATCCAAATATTTCTGTGGAACGAACGATTGTTTATTTGTTGTAATAACCTTCTTAATATCATTACATATCTTTAGATAATAACTGTCAGTTACAGTTTGTTTCTTGTATGGTTTTAATTCTAACCAGTCTTTTATAAAAATTCTTTTATCCATTCAATTCTTTAGTATTGTATTTTGTCTCGCAAACTTGCTGCCAACTTGTTTATCCTCTGCCTTAAGGTTAAACTATATAACAACTCCTGCTTCTATACCCAGCTTTTGTGGCGGAATTGTTTCTTATTTCTAACTCCTAGTAAAGAGTAGTGTCTTTTACACTTTCTATATTTATTACTTTGCTCATCAATGTTTTTTTTTGGCGTTTAAACAATATTTTGGCAGTAGCTTAATTATTATCAGTCTATATTATTACGGTTTCCGCTAACGGTTAGTGGTATGGTTAGTTGCCAATTTCGAAGCTCTTTCCTGTCAAGTTACAACTACTTTTGATAGGAACTGTGCCTCTCGAATACCAACTGCACCGGCAATTAACTATACCACTTTTTACCGCCTGGTGTTCTATCTTCCAGTCTTGTAAACCATTGTCAATATTCAGTTTCCGATTCATTGTCATTTTACTTTCTTGTCGTTCTTTGTCAGTTTGTGAGTCAGCGGTTATTATTTTTTAAGTGTCGGCAAACTTTATAAAAGAATTTCTTTCGGGGTATGTCAGGCACACTCTTTTGCAAAACTTTGGTATAAATGCTGACATGTGAGGTTTAATCTGCTGCATTGTGTCATTTAGCTATTAGTTTTCCAGACCTTCAATTATCCTGATTTCCTGAATCTCCTCCTTCATTTTTTCCAGGTTTATCCTTACCGTATGTTCTTTATCATTCAACCTATCAAATACCCCTTTGCAAATCTTCATTTTTTGTTCATCAGTAATAATTTTAGTGAATTTTGGTAACTCTCTTTATTCTACCACAGAGAACTCAGAGATACACAGAGTTTTTTATTCGATTTTAATACTTTCATATTCATTTTTGCTTAACGAAAACTCAGGGTCTATTATTTTTACTTCTTCGAAATTAATTTTATAAAGTTTGTAAACTATGTGGTCAATACTAATTTCATTTCTTACTTTTTCAAATCTATTTGTGCAATTAAACCTTTGATTTACCAGATTGACTATGCTTTTTTCTATTTTATTATCTATCTTTTCAGGAAATGGAAGTAATTCAAGTTGATTAATTTTAATTTCTAAGTAATTCCCGAACATAGATTTTGAGATAAAGCTCATTAAAGTTGAATTAAGTATTGCTAAAATAACAAGCAAGGAATATTCTTTAGGATTGAATGCAATATGTACTTTATCATTAACTAAATACTTATTTGTATCATAAGAGCATCTTAAAATACCATTACAAATACCTTGTATTAAAATTTTATCTTGTGAAAAATATTCTAATTTTCTAGGGCCTGCACCAACCTTCTTCATCATTATATTTGGTTTATACCAAATGTATTCTGAAGGAATATCGTGTTCGTATTTTCTTATATTTTTACCCCTCAGCATTAAGTAAGTTGAGTCGTCTTTTTTATAGTTAATAATGAATTTTTTATCATTACTTGTTTTAATACCTAATGAAAAGTCAACCAATTCTTTTAAGGGTTTTGTTTTTATTTTAATAGAAATTGATTTTATGAAAGAAAATAAGTATAGAGGAGTTGATTTTATTTGGCTATAAGACAACTTGTTTTCCTGCTCTATGAAACAAGTTTTTCCTTTTTCATTTTTTACAAATTGAAATAACTTGATTTCGTTTGACGTGACAGATAATTTTGAAAAAATAGTTATAACAGTCGAAACAGTAGCATTTTCAAAAACACCATAACCTAAATTGATTATATTATGTATTTTGAAATTATTTGTAATAAATTCCCTGTATTTTGAAAAGCTATCAGAACCCATCCAAGTTTTAGGATAAATGAAGCATGTTTTTGCATTATCCTTTGAAAGAAAATAAGACTTTTCAATAAAAATGCTATATAAATCACTCTTATTCTTCACTGTAATGTAGTTCTCTTGAATGTGTTTTCTATATACTTTATCTCTAATATTTGCAATATTTACATAAGGCGGATTTGCAATCACAATATCAAAACCACCATTCCCATTCACTAAATAAGGATTCAGCACTTCGGGGAAATCCAACTTCCAATCAAAATAGTTAAAAGGTTCATTAGAATTTTGTTTTAGCCGTTTCAGTTTTGCTATGGTTTGCATCCAACTCTGTGTTTTCAGGTAACATTGCTGTGCGGCAATAAACTTTTTATTGTCTTTATAATTGGTTTTAATTGGTGCATGTTCCAGTCCTTCTGTTTTAATCATCAATTCAAGCTGGTTAACAAGTACATCTATTTTATAGTTACGTATTTCGAGTGCTAAAGCTTTCTTGTCTTTATTGGCAGGGTCGAAATATTTTCGCTGTTTATCAGTTAAGGCTTGAAGTAATTGTCTGTGGCTTTGTAGATTCTCATTGCCAAAAAGATCAGTCTGGATTTTTGGTTTAATTTCCCAATCAATCTCCACAATTTCACCATCAAATTTGCTTATAAGACTGTCACCCTCTACGATTTTAAAATCTAAGTTAGGCAGGGCTTTGGGTTTTTCATCATCCACCACAAGGCTAAGCCAAAAACGCAAGCGGGCAATGTCCACAGCTCCTTTCTCAATATCCACCCCGTAAATGGAGTTTTGGATAATGTTCAGTTTGGCTTTTGCCGGATTCCATTCTTTGTTAGTTTCGTAAGCAATGAGTTCTTTAATACTAAAAATTTCTTGCAACAATCCAATAGGGAATGCACCGGAGCCAATGGCAGGATCGCAGATTTTCACATTGTCAAGGTGCTTTTCCAAATGTCTGAACCATGATTTGCAAAATTCTTCTGATTTACAATGTTTTTTAAGCAGTTCAAAATCAACTTCCTTTTTCTTGATGATTGATTCAATCAACAACCTTTTATCTTCATCAATCATGCTTATCCCACAATCAAAAAAATCAAGGTTCAGACAATATTCCGTTAAACTTTCTTGACACATATAATGCACTATTTCCTTCGGAGTATAAAATGCGCCTTTATCCTTGTTGTCTTCAAGCAGATTTTCAAAGATATGCCCAAGCATTTCGGGGTCAACAGCTACGGTATGGTCATCGGGACTGTCTTCGTAGATGGTAAAATTGAATGCATCCAAAAAGTCAAGGAAACCACGTGCAAAACCATTATTTTTTGCAGTAAGTATGGCATCTTCAAAATCGGGATGGTGAAAGAGTTTTGAAGGGAAAGTCAGCAAGTGTTCATCAAATTCTTCCTTATCAAACAAACCTCCATTCAGAAAAGGAACTTTCACCGTTTTTCCATCAGGCATTCTAAAGTCATCGTTTGCTCGTTCTTTGTTTAGCGTATCAAAGAAAAGAACCGTTAACCAATTGCAATAAAAAGCATCGTTTCCACCTGATTTATTGAAAAGTTGTTTAATGAAATCGCCAAGACCATCAACGTAATTTGTATCGCTTGCACCCAGCCAGGCTTTTTTCTGAACGAAATACAGGAACACAATACGTCCAAGCAGTTTCTTTACAAAATCACGGATAGATTTACTGGCTTTGTCTTTTTCCTGTTTGGTAGCATTGGTAGGAAAGGAAATATTGAAAATTGATTTGCGATAATTTGATTCCTGCAGATAATCACAGAAATTCTGGTAGTGCAGGGTGTACTCCTCAAAGAAAGCTTTACTAAGTTTTTCAACAGAAAACGCATTAACAAGAGTTTGAAATGTTATTTCCTTTTCAGTACTCAGAACTTCAAAGCGTTCAGCAGCCGTTTTGCAGGTTTCGGAAGGACCTAATAAGAAAGTGTATCGTTTTGCATTGGTCGTTTTTTCTTTAACTCCTTTATCAGTCAGCACACTATCTTTGGCAACCAATGTAAGCCTCCAGACGCCCCTCTGTCCTGGTGACATCTCTCCTGAAGGGGAGGAATCCCTACCCGGAACAAAATTGATTAATGCAGCTTGTCCGGCAGTTAGAAGTTTCCGAACATATTGCTGAATAGCGACTTTACTTTGTTCAATACGAACAGTTGGTTGAAGCAATACTTCGTAGCAGGTTACTTCAGTACTGTCATCTAATTGGATTTTACCATAAATCCATACTTTATCAATGGCAGCAGATTCTGATTTATTGAGTAAAACTGTTGTCGGCACTAAAGAGGAATTCAGCGTAAAACTGGAACCAAAGACCGGTCTTAACACTTCACGGGAAAATAAAACTCTGTCGTAAGGCTTTTGCAGTGCGTCTTGTAATTGAATTCTGTTGACGGGCATATTAATCTTCTTTTCCTTTGTTTAACTTTTTAATATGAGGATTTTCAGTTAGAGATTTCATTTGAAATCTTGCAGTTTGGTTAAGTTTTATCAACCTTTCACCTGCAGTTAATTGCATTCGTATGAATTCAGCATTTAAACTTTCCATATTAGCCAAAACTAACAATTGTTCAAGTGTACTGTAATCCCTTATATTTCCTTCTTTGCCCGGGTTCTCATTTCTCCATTGCAATGCAGTTTTCCCGAATAAGGCAACATTCAGTATGTCGGTTTCGCTGGCGTAAATAGAAGCTGCCTGTTCCTTCGTAATTTCCGGGGGAATAATATTTTCTTTTACAGCATCGGTATGAATTCTGTAATTAATCTTTGAAAGCGTTCTGTTTAAGTTCCATTCCAAAGAAAGCCTCAGGTTTTCATCATCTTTTAATCTCTGAAATTCTTTTAGTAAATATAATTTAAACTCAGGGCTTAACCATGAACCAAATTCAAAGGCAATATCTTTATGTGCGAAAGTTCCGCCATAGCGTCCTGCACTGGCAATCAATCCTTTGGCATTAGTACTTGTAATCCATTTTTTTGCGGAAAGATAAAAACGATTAGTACCCGCTTGATTTCTTATTCCCTCGAATTCGAGGGAATTAAAATCAGGGTTGTTGATTTGTTCCCAAACAGCTAAAAACTCAATTGTATCTTTATTTCTCAGCCATTGTTCAATCAGTGCAGATCCTCCTTCAAAATTTTTCACCATATCACTTAAGGAAATATAATCAATGCTCTGTTTTGAAAGAATTGTGATTTTAGTTCCCTTTACACTGATTGACGATTTTTTATCTTTTACCATATTTAACTAAAGCTTTGAGTTAATACAATTTGAGGATTCACAATTCCCCTGTCCACTTTATCTGTTTGGCTTGTTTCTTCAGAACCCGGAGAAAGGTCGTATCTGTCGAGAACATTGATAAATAGTTGTTCAATAAATTTTTCCTTCTCTTTAAGTAATCCTGCATTTGCAATAAAGTAATCATTGATGGATTTTGGTAATCCTTTAGATGCAAATGTTCCTTTTTTGATGATATCTAATGCCCGCAATAAAGCCATTCGTTTCTGTTCAGTTTGCGCAATTTTTGACACTGCATTAAGATTTGAAATTGCTTTGTTTTCTGCTGGACTTAGGTTTCTGCGTGTAACTGTCTTCATATTTTCCTGTTTCTTTTCCGACTTAAAATATTCAAGTCCTGCCAATGTTTGTTTATGATGCAGTTCATGCAATGCGATTGCTTTTTCATTATCAGGAGCCTTAAACAGTTTGACTGCCTGTAAAAAGTTCATCTCAATAATGTTCATTTCGGGTGTAATCAAACAAAAAACCCCTGGGTGATTGTCACTTTTCAAATATGTGATTGATGTATTTTGTAAGGGATAATTGATTATTCCTGTTTTTGTATCAAGCAACGTCAATTGTTTGCTATCAGGCAGTTTTCTGCCACATCTTGCTTTGTTTGGGATTTTTGAAATATCATTAAAAATTTTGGGATGCTTCTTTTTAAAATCCCGTAATTCATTCAGATATTTTAAAATTTCGCTTTCCTCTTTTTGAATTTTATTCCCAAACAATGCACCTTCTCCTTTTTCTTCAAGAATAGAAAACACTTTGTTATCCTCACCAAAAGCGGTATGAAATGCCTGAAGTTTACGCAAAGCATTATTTACCAGATGAATTTGAGCATCACCATGGGTTGAAGGGTAGAAGTTATAGACGTAAATTTTATCAGCCCTTGAGCCAATACGGTTCACACGCCCGATGCGCTGCATTAAACGTGTTGAGTTCCATGGGACATCATAGTTTACTATTACATTACTTCTGTGCAGGTTGATACCTTCTGCTAATACTTCCGTTGTAATAATAATATCGTAATCGTTCTGCCATTTTTCTTCTTCAAGGTTTGCATCAAAATTATCCCTGATAATGTTTTCAACATATTTTCTGTTTTCTGCGCTAACAGTAAGAACTTTTTTCTTTGTAATCCTCGATAGTTTTTCTGTCAGTTCTTTTGCCGTTTCTTTTGACTCGGAAAAAATAATCAGTTTTCCGCTAATGTTTTGTTTTGGCGTGAAAAACTCTTCCTGAATTTGTTTTGCAAACTCAATTAGTTTAGGATCTTTCTTTACCTTGCTCCAGCGTTCAATCAAATCATCAACTTTTTCTTTATCCTGCTTTATAAGAGGAATAAATTTTTTATCAAAAGCATCTGTCTTGTATTCTTTATTATTTCCACCTTTTTCATTGATTTTAGCTTCAATTTCATCGTAACTTAAACCTTCTTCCAGCAATTTGTTAATATTTAAATCGGGTGCAATAAAAACCCTGTTATCATTAAACATTTCCAACATGTTGTCAATTGCCTTTTGAAATCTTGATAATGATTGAGTAAATGCATAAAAACTACTTTCAAGACGTTTAACCAATAACGTTTTCATGATAGCAGACAGCCTACTTGAAATGGATTCCACTTTACCGTATATTTTTCGATCTTCTTCATTTACAAGAAATTCAATTGCCCTATAACGGTAATATCCTAACCCGTCAATTTCATTACCTTCTTCATCAAGGTTGGTAATGAGTGAAACAGTATCGAAAAATAATTCGCTCAGTTTTCCATCTAATTCATAGTAAAGAGCAATTGGGTCGCCAACTTTGGGAAATTTAATCCCTTGTTTTTCCAAATCTTCCAAATATTCTTTGTTGCTTTCAATATCAGTTCTTGTCCTTCGGATTACGAGTGGCTCTACAACATCATCACGTAATTTTTGAAACAAGGCTTTTAGCTTTCTAATATTCAGTTTTTTTTCGTAAGCCAGTTTTTTATACAACTCATTTATTGGTTTGAAATATTCCTGCAGATTTCTAATATTTTCAAGTGTACTGTTTCTTCTGTCCTGAAAAAGATAAAGTTGATTTTCAATATCCTGAGGTCTGTTGTTTAAGGGAGTTGCAGAAATCAATATTACCTTCTTCCTTGAATCTCCATCTTCAGCAGCTCTTTTCCTTGGCATTTTACATATCTCTTGTAAAGCTAAATACATTTCGGTATAGTCATTTCTGAATTTATGGGATTCATCAACAACGATCAAATCAATATCATCGGGATTCGGATAAGAATAATTGTTACGGTCGAGTATCTTATGTAAGCTCCCAATCGTAATGAAAGTAAAATGATTATCCAATTCAAAATCTTTTACTGTTCGTCTCCAACTATCTTCAATTGCGGGTGGAACAACTACCAAAACCTTTGTATGTGTGCCATTTTCGTAAATAAACTTTTTGATAATCATACAGGCGATAATCGTTTTCCCCAAACCTACCACATCAGCCAATACAAAACCATTGTGCTTCATCATGATTGCATAGCCCTGATTGGCAGCATCCGACTGATATTTTAACCGAATGTATTTTGGAGAGAGCAGTAAATCAATATTGTATGGGTCGTAATCTACCCGTTTGCCGAAATATTCAATGAGCATTTTAATATACAGCTCAAACGGAGTAAAATCATCACGTAAATAAGTCTGATTTTTAATCCTTTCAGCTTCTGCCTTTAAAATGGGAACCGATTCATCCCAAAGTCTTTCAAACTCCTCGGTTGCAAATTTCACATCCTCATAGTCACGAAGACTTACATTAAATTCGTAATTTGATTCAGGATTTGCTCCAAGTCCGGCATCGGTAAGATTTGATGAACCGGTAATTACTTCACAAGATGTATATTCGTTGAATGTCGCTGGTCTGAAAATATAAACCTTAGCATGGATTTTCTTTTTAGGATGTGCCCTAAGTTCAATTTTACCATCAACCAAGTCATTAATGAATTGCAATATTCCTTTTTCTGTATCTTCGTCATAGTTGGCTTCCTGTATGTTTTTTATGATTTCTCCAAGGAAGTCATCTTTTGTTTCATCAGAGCTTTCAAGGTAAAGCTGTCCTTTATCGTGATATTTTTTAATGAGTTGGTCAACATTGATACCCACAAGAATTCTGATTTTTGGTATTTTATCAAGGAATGCGCGTACTTTAAAATATCCTGAAGCCCTGAAATAACCAACCAATGCATCAAAATGACGGATGCTTTCAATATTTGCAAATACTCCCTCAAACTTTTTGAGTAAACTATTATCTCCCTGGTTTGTAAAAAATTTAGTTGGCATTACTTCTTTTTCTTTTTTAATTGATTTATGGCTTCGCCCAAACCATCTTCTAAATAATCTAACTTGCCATATTTTGCATTAATGCTGTCTGCTAAAAACCGAACTTGAAGTTCCTTGTCATCAATTTTCAGGATATGGCTTAATGGTTTGAGATAATCAATTGACATAGGTCTTTCTCCCCTTTCTACCTTGCTAAGAGCAGAAGTGTCAATATCGAGTTCGGCAGCAACCTTTCTAAGAGGAAGTCCCAGTTTTTCTCGTCTGTTTCGTAAATATTCACCAAAAGATTTCATCTTGTATTTTTGTTTTGGACTAATTCGTCAAAATTACTATTTATTTTTATTTCTGTCGTTCGTGTATTGGCAAAATTCAAGCTCTTTTGTTTTTTAATTTGGGCATTGTGTGTAGGAAAAAAACTAAATGTTCTTAAATGTACTTTGGCGTTCAGGTGTTGCATATAATGACTGTTACCAACTATGCTTACTTCAAAACAAATCTTATTCTCAATTAAGTTCGTGCGACAAATAGTGTGAAAAGAATTAGTTAGCAGCAAACTCGCGTAGAAGCGCCCTACTCTATCACAAAGCTCCCTCTGAGGCGTATATCATCTGATGCCGCCCCAATCATCACTGTAAATTCGCCTGGTTCAACCACCTCTTCCATGGCTTGATTGAATAGCGTGAGTTGCGAATCGTTAAGTGTGAAGCTCAACCTTTTTGTTTCTCCTCTGCGAATATGAATGCGTTCAAAGTCTTTTAGCTGTATGGGCGGAGTAAAAACCGAGCTTACGTTGTCGCGTATATAAAGTTGTGCCACCTCATCGCCGTCGCGCTCACCGGTGTTGGTGATATTAAAGGTAATAAGAGTCTTTTCATCCTGCCGTTCGATTGTTAAATGGCTGTATTCAAATTGTGTATAGCTTAATCCAAAGCCAAAGGAATAGAGCGGTGCGCTTTCACCTTCCACATATTTGTTTTGCTCGCCTTGTGAATAATAAACGGGCAACTGACCAACCGAACGGGGAACGGATACCGGCAACCTTCCCGCCGGATTGTAATCACCGAAGAGGATATCGGCAATTGCATTGCCTCCTTCCTCGCCGGGATACCAGGCGTTGAGCAGGGCATCTGCTTTTTCGGATGCAAGATTCATATCGAGCGGTCTGCCTTGGATACAGACCACGACCACCGGCTTGCCTATCCCGAAAAGTGCATCTAACAGCTTTAACTGATCACCCAGCAAAGAGAGCGAGTTGCGGTCATATCCTTCACCCGATTCCATGTCCGGAATAATATCAACACGCTTATCTGAAACAACTGCTGCTCCTGTACCAACATAGTCGGTTTTGAAATCACGTGCACTTGAACCGCCCACCACGGCAACAACAACATCCGACTGCCTGGCTGCAGCTACAGCGGCTGCTATGTCGCTTTGCGTTGTGTCACGTATGGCACAAGCTTTGACATAGTGAAGTTTTGTGTTTTTGCTCACTGCATTTTTGATACCGTCCAGAACGCTTATAATATTGTCTCTCTCCTGCGGCGCCGTATAGTCGCCCAACTGATTGTACATATTATCGGCATTGGGACCGACAATAGCGATGCTTTTTACATCTTTCGAAAGCGGTAGTAATTGCTTGTTTTTTAGCAAAACGGTTCCCTGCCGTGCCACTTCCCGTGCCAGGGCTTTATGGTATTCGTTTCTGACAATTTGATTTGCCTTTTCTGGATCCACATAAGGATTTTCAAACAAACCCATTTCGAATTTAAGTTTGAGAACACGAGATACCGCACTGTCTAATTCTTCCTCACGAATCAATCCTTCCGCTAAAGCCTGCTCCAGGTTCCTATCGTAAGCATTTCCACCAAGATCAACATCAACACCGGCATGTAATGTTAAGGAAGCAGCCTCTTTGATACTTGAAGCGGTGCGGTGTGATGTGGCAATTCCTTCGATACTGCCCAAATCGGAAAAAACAAAACCATCGAATCCCCACTGACCGCGAAGCACATCAGTCAGCAGATAGCGATTGGAGGTGCTGGGAATTCCATCAACAGAATTGTAGGAAGTCATAATAGTTTTTGCACCCGCTTCAATGGCCATTCTGAAAGGTGCAAGATGGTCAGAAAACAGCTCTCTGGTACCAATTTGTGCCGGTTGTCCATTGTGTCCGCCTACCGGAATACCGTAGGCTGCGAAATGCTTTAGAGTAGAATATACGTGTCGGCCTTCCTTGATGTCGTTGCCTTGCAATCCCTTTACAAACTCACTGCCCAACACTCCTGTCAACACCGGATCTTCACCAAAAGTCTCTTCCATGCGCGACCAACGCGGATCGCGTGCAATGTCGAGAATGGGTCCGTAGCCTATATGTGCCCCTTGCAGTCGAGCCTCCAGCGCAATTGCTTCGCCCATTTGAAAGATAAGTTCACGATTGAAAGTGCTTGCCTGTGCCAGCGAAGTGGGAAAAACGGTGGTACCGATTGCCATATGTCCGTGTGCGCACTCTTCGGCTATCAGCAGCGGAATGCCTAAGCGGCTGTTTTCGATAGTGTATCGCTGCAATTCGTTAAGTGCTTTGGCTGACAAACCGGGATTGAGCCCTGTCCGAAGTGTCTTTTGTGTCCACGGATCAGCACGGAGAACCGCCCAGAATACACCGGGATTAGACTCCGCCATCAGCTTTTTATATTTATCGGATACGACTACCTCATCGCCCTGTTTTTCATACATTTCCCAGCCCAAAGGAGCGCATAACTGCCCTATTTTTTCCCGGGTGGTCATTCGAGCGAGCAAGTCTGCAACTCTATTTTCGGTAGTTGCTTCCGGATTTTTATAAATCGGTTGAGCTACCAGCGATGCAACCATAAATATAGCAATTATACCGGGTAAAACTTTTTTCATAATGCCATTTGTTAACTGTTAAACCACGAATGTCGTTGTTCGGGTATTCTCTCGTTTGTGTATCCGCTTCCTGACATCTGCACCCGTTCTCTACTGATATTTATAAAAGACATAAGGCTTACACAGATCCATGAAATTTAAATTTTCATATTACAAATCCGAGAAACAGAACTCGCACCACAAAGATAGAAGAATATGATAAAAAGCGCGCATTTTTACATAAGCTGTTCGTTTAGTCATCTGTATATTCCGAACTAACCTGAGCCCATTCCGGATCATAGTGACCCCCATTCCGGAATTTACACTTACACACTTTAAGGAATAGTGTCATATGATTTTTTTAAACCTATACTTTTTACTCTTTACATCTTTACACATCTGAGTATCTTAATACAAATACATGCTTTTCAGTTTGGCTATATCCACATTTAATGTATTTTCCAAATAGTTTTCTACCGACCCATAATTTTCTTTTATACTACCTAAAGTAATCTGCATATACTCAGCCTCTACCGTACTCGCTATGCTGAGTTCCGGTATTTGTGCTACCAAAGCTGCATACTTGCTTTCCAGGTATTTATTCGACAGCAGGAAATCTTGTATGATAATATCTTCGTTAACACCAAGCGAATAAAGGAAAAGTGCAGCTCCTATACCCGTGCGGTCTTTGCCTGCAGAACAATGGAAACTTAGAGGAATTTTTGTTTCATCTTGAAGAAGTGCAAAAAATTTACGATATTGATATATAATGTTATCTTCGGTACACAGACTTGAATACATAAGCTTCATGTAATCAATAAATATAGCAGGATTAATATTTTCATATCGTATTTCGTTCATGTTACCCGGAGATATGGGAAGAAGAACGTGATTCTTTGTTGTGGATGGAAGTTTATCCGCTGCCGCTGCAACTTCATTTTCGGAGCGAAAATCAACAACGGTATGCATACCGATATCACTGAGATAGTTAAGATCAGTTTCGGTAAGATTGTACATGTCATCAGTGCGAAATACCATGCCCCATTTAACGAATCGTCCATCGCTGGTTGGGTAGCCGCCTAAATCTCTAAAATTATATCCTCCTTCCATGGGCAGGTGTCGCTCTGAGAATATAGCATCACCATTGGAAGAGGTTAGTTGGAAATATTGACGTGGAAGAAATGGAATATCCAAAGTAAATATTCCTTTTTCATTACCTGAAGCTATTGGATTGGAAAAATCTATTGAATCTACAGATGTTCCGGCGTAGAGTTTCCATGGCGAATTAAGGTCAACATTAATTTGAGTTGTTTTCAATTTGCTGTCTTTCAATATTTCGGCTTTTGTTGAAATATCTTCCCCCTTATATTGTCCTTTTCTAATGCTACTATTGTTACAGGCGGTTAATAGTAAAATGCCTGCTAATGCTGTTAAAACTAATTTTTTCATATCTGTATTTTAATTTATATTACGAAATTCCAAAGATGATTTGCCGTTAATTTTCAACAAAGATAACATATATGCAAGTGTCTCTCAAAAAAAAGAACCCTGTCAACTGTTTTGTCCTTAAAAGCAATTTTTTTTGAATAGTTAACTTAACTTTCGCAAGTTCAATAAATAATTGAATATGAGATAAAAAGCAGCATATTTATTTTGTTATGTTATTGAAATTCAATAACTTTGCTTTATTAACCAAATAAGATAAAATATGCTGCAGCGCAAAAGTACAACAATAATTTCAGAGATAAAAGACTTTTTTACTTCAAGTGAAAAAGCAATTTATACAGTTTTG
>MTBK01000808.1_pt1 | contig 14078 bp, 14 predicted proteins | sample 1535981 | NCBI WGS metagenome assembly MTBK01 (sample SAMN06109225, study PRJNA356200) | anaerobic digester metagenome | isolation source: biogas reactors fed with pig manure or primary and secondary sludge | place: Spain | collected 2016-06-30 | reverse complement strand
GAACCTACATTAGCAGGAGCTACTGGCGCGCCATATTCGTGAACCGCGACAGGTGCAGCTGATGCGCGACGGTGACCGTCTTCGTCGGGCCGTTGCGGTGCTTGGCCACGATCAGATCCGCCTCACCGCCACGCGGGTCGTCACGCTCGAAGGCGTCCGGCCGATGCAGCAGGATCACCATGTCGGCGTCCTGCTCGATGGCGCCCGATTCACGAAGGTCGGAGAGCATCGGCTTCTTGTCGGTGCGCTGTTCGGGTCCTCTGTTCAGCTGGCTCATCGCGACCACCGGTACTTCGAGTTCCTTAGCCAGCAGTTTGAGCTGGCGCGAGAACTCCGAGACTTCCTGCTGCCGGGACTCGACCTTCTTGCCCGAGGTCATCAGCTGCAGGTAGTCGATCACCACGAGGCGAAGGTCGGACTTCTGCTTGAGCCGGCGCGCCTTGGCCCGGATCTCCATCATGGTCAGATTCGGAGAGTCGTCGATGTAGAGCGGGGCCTCGCTGATCTCGCTCATCCGGCGGGCCAGCCGGGTCCAGTCGTCATCGCTCATCCGGCCCGAACGCATATCGGCCAGTTTGATTTTCGCCTCTGCCGACAGCAGGCGCATGACGATCTCGGTCTTGCTCATTTCCAGGGAGAACACCACGCTCGAGAGCCGATTCTTGATCGAGCAGGACCGCAAAAAATCCAATCCCAGGGTCGATTTTCCGACACCCGGTCTGGCCGCCACCACGATCATCTGACCCGGGTGCAGGCCGTTGGTCAGCTCGTCGAGTTCGGTGAAGCCGGTGGGCACGCCGCGGGAGATTCCGCCGGCCGAGGCGATGGCGTCGATCTCGTCCATCGTCGGCTGCAGCAGTTCCTCGAGGGCGACGTAGTCCTCGGCGGCGCGGCGTTCGGTGACGTCGTAGATCTCGGCCTGGGCGCGGTCGACGATCTCGTTGACGTCGGCGCCCTCGGCTCCGGCGTAGCCGTACTGCACCACCCGGGTGCCGGCCTCGACCAGCCGGCGCAGCAGCGCCTTCTCGGCCACGATCTCGGCGTAGTAGCCGGCGTTGGCGGCAGTCGGCACCGTGGAGATCAGGGTGTGCAGATACAGCGCGCCGCCGATGCGGCGCAGCAGGCCGCGGCGATCGAGTTCGGCGGCCACCGTCACGGGGTCGGCGGGCTCACCGCGGCCGTAGAGATCGAGGATGGAGTCGTAGACGTTCTGATGGGCCGGGCGGTAGAAGTCGCCGGGCCGAAGCTTCTCGAGGACGTCGGCGATGGCGTCCTTGGACAGCAGCATGCCGCCCAGCACCGACTGCTCTGCAGCGAGGTCCTGGGGAGGCTGGCGGCCGAAGTCCTCCGCGGGCGGGGAGGACTCCGTCCTCCCCGGCTGTCCGAGATCGTCAACGACCGCCATCGGGCTGCCCCAACTCCTCTCGACTGATCCGTCCGCCATATCGAACTGAAGTTCGATCCATCAGGTTCACGGTAGGCCAGGGCACTGACATCCGATCTTGCGATCGGTCCCACCCGTGGTGCCGAGGGGAAACGCTAGACGTTGCTGATACCTCTGCAAACCGACCCTGTTAGGCAATCTGTTAGTGGCCTGTGCATAGCTGCCGACAAGTGTGTTGGCGGGTTGTGGAGAACCTGTGGATCGCTGTTGAATTGTCGGCCGTTTTGCCACGTAAACGCAGAGTAAGCGGCATCAGACGCTGTGGATGAGAAGTTCATCGGCGTGTCGGCCGAGGTTGCCGTTCCGGGCGTGTTGCATTGCCGTTGCGCATGCAAGGAGTGAACAGCCGGTTACGTTAACTGTGGCCACATCAACCCCGTCTGTTCGCCCGGAACAAAAAATTCCCCGGGCGGCCTGGCTGGCCGTCCCGGGGAATTTTTAGGGTTCGTAGGGGCCTACTGGCCGACGACCTCCAGGGCGACCTTCACGTCCACCTGGGGGTGCAGGTGCACGTCGACGGTGTGGGTGCCGGTCGCCCTGATATGGGCCTTGGGCAGGTGCACCGAACGCTTGTCGATGTTCGGGCCGCCGGCCTTCTTGATCGCCTCGGCGATGTCGCTGGCGGTCACCGAACCGAACAGCTTGCCCGAGTCGTGGGTCTTCACCGGCAGCGCGATGGGGCCGAGAGCGGTGATGGCCGCCTTGATCTCATCGGCGTGCTCGCGGTCGTGCACCTTCTTGGCGTCACGGGCCCGACGGATCTCGTCGGCCTGCTTCTGGGCGCCACGGGTGGCCACGATGGCCAGGCCGCGGGGCAGCAGGAAGTTGCGGCCGTACCCGTCCTTGACCTCGACGGTGTCGCCGGCCACGCCCAGGTGGTCGACCTCTGCAGTCAGAATCAGCTTCATGTCGTTGCTCCTGCTCTACCGCGTCGCCGAGGTGAACGGCAGCAGGGCGACCTCGCGGGCGTTCTTGACGGCGATCGCGATGTCACGCTGGTGCTGGACGCAGTTACCGGTCACCCGACGGGCGCGGATCTTGCCGCGCTCGCTGATGTAGGTGCGCAGCATCGAGGTGTCCTTGTAGTCGATGTTCTGCAACTTGCCCTTCTTGGAGCAGAACACGCACTTGCGCGCCTTGATCGGCTTGTCCGGAAGCGGACGCCGCTTGGTGGGCTTGGCTTTAGCCATTTTCAATCTCTTTCGTTCTCATGCCGCGCGCCGGGCGCGCGTTGGTTTATGTCAGAAAGGCGGTTCGTCGTCACTGCCGCCGAAGGAGCCCGACGCCGGGGCGCTGCCCCACGGGTCCTCCTGGGGTTGGCTTGCGCCGGAACGGCTTCCGCCGCCCGACGGCGCACCACTGCCGAAGCCGCCGCCGCCACCGCCGCCACCGCGGGAGGCCTTGTTGACCTTGGCGGTCGCGTAGCGCAGGGAGGGTCCGATCTCGTCGACCTCGACCTCCATGACGGTGCGCTTCTCGCCCTCTTTGGTTTCGAAGGACCGCTGCTTGAGCCGACCGGTCACGATGACCCGCGAACCCCGGGTGAGGCTCTCGGCCACGTTCTCGGCCGCCTCACGCCAGATGCTGCAGCGCAGGAACAGCGCCTCGCCGTCCTTCCACTCCCCGCTCTGGCGGTCGAAGGTCCGCGGGGTCGACGCCACCGTGAAGTTGGCGACGGCGGCACCCGCGGGGGTGAATCGCAGTTCGGGGTCGGCGGTCAGGTTTCCGACGACGGTGATGGTCGTTTCACCGGCCACAAGGTCCTCCTGGAGTTGGCGATCGCCTGGATATTGGCGGATGTGGGGCGAGCCTACGTACGAGCACTGACGCTTTGCGGCGTTCTAGTGCTTGTCGGTCCGCATCACCTTGGTCCGCAGCACCGACTCGTTCAGGTTGAGCTGACGGTCGAGCTCGGCGATGGTGGCATGTTCGGCCTTGACGTCGACGACGGCATAAATGCCCTCACCGTGCTTGCGGATCTCGTAGGCCAGCCGGCGCCGGCCCCAGATATCCACCTTGTCAACGCTTCCGCCGTCTCCGCGGACAACGTTCAGGAACGTGTCCAGGGACGGGGCAACAGTGCGCTCATCAAGAGTGGGGTCAAGGATGACCATGATTTCGTATTGACGCATGGGAACCTCATCACCTCCTATGGTCGTAGCGGCCACGGTCGATCCGTGGCAGGAGAGTCGCCTGCGTCGGCAACCGCCCCAGGTTACAGGGGGAGTCCCTGATCAGCGAAATCAGTCGCGCTGCTCGGAGTACACCCGGGCCAGTTCGACGATCCGGTCCGGGGCCTTGGCCAGGCTGCCGCAGTTGAACGGCGGCTGCGGGTCGTACTCGATCATCAGCTGGCTGGCCTCGGCCGCCTGCCGGTCGACCAGCAGCTCGAGCAGCCGCAGCGCCATGTCGATGCCGCTGGAGACCCCGGCTGCGGTGATGATCCGCTGCGGCAGGTGCTCGACCACCCGGTCTTGGGTGTAGACCGCGCCGAGCGAGGCCAGGATGTCCTGGGTCGACCAGTGCGTGGTGGCGGTCATCCCGTCCAGCAGGCCGGCGGCGGCCAGCACCAGGCTGCCGGTGCACACCGAGGTGGTGAACAGCGTCCCCGGATGCACCGCGCGGATCCAGTCCAGGATCACCTCGTCCTTGATGAGCTTGCGGGTACCGACGCCGCCGGGGATGACGACGACGTCGGGTTCGGTCACCTCGTCGAAGGTGGCGTCGACGATCAGGCCGAGCATCCCGTTGTCGGTGCGGACCTCACCGCGCCGGTGACCGACGAAGACCACGTCGATGGACGGGACCCGCTGCAGCACCTCATAGGGGCCGATTGAGTCCAGCGCGGTGGTACCCGGAAACAGCGCGATCGCGACCTGCATCGAACATCTCCTTTGTCGGAACGGTGCCGGCGGCGCGCGGCTTGAGCCAGGCGGGCCAGCGGGCGGGGAAGGCATCGGGGGCGTCGTCGAACACTCCGCCGGAGGGATCGTCGACGCCGTTCCGGCGGACCGGATCCTGCGCCGGGCGGTAGATCTGGCGGACCACCAACGCGATCAGCACCATGACGGCGATGTCGCGCAGCGCAACGGTGGCGGTGAACCACTGCTCGGGCAGGCCCTTGTTCTGCTCGCCGTAGAGGTAGAGCATCCGCGGCACCCACACCAGTGCGTCGATCGTCATCCACACCAGCAGGATCCGCCGGTGCGGCAATGCCAGCACCGCCAACGGCACCAGCCACAGCGAGAACTGCGGGCTCCACACCTTGTTGACCAACAGGAACGCGGCGACCACCAGGAACGCCAGTTGCGCCAGCCGGGGACGGCGCGGGGCGGTTAGGGCGATGTAACCGATTGCCGCACAGCACAATCCGAAGAGCACGGCGACGACGCTGTTGAGCAGGATCGGCGGCTGCCAGAAACCGAGGCCGGAGTCGAAGCCCTTCCAGCCGGTGAACGACTTCACCACGTTGTAGAGCGAGTCCATGTCGTCGCCGCGACGGCTGTTGAGCCGGAAGAACTCCGACCACCCGCGCGGGTAGCGGATCGCCACCGGCGCGTTGACCACGGCCCAGGTGCCGACGGCCACCAGTGCGGTGCGGGCGGCGTCACGCAACCGGCCGGTGCGCGCCCCGAGGAGGAACAACGGCAGCAGGAACAACGCCGGATAGAGCTTGGCCGCCACCCCGAGGCCGATCAGGACACCGGCCAGCGTCGGACGCCGGCGCGCCCACGCCAATAGGCCGCCGGCCGCCAAAGCCGTTGCCAGCGCGTCGAAATTGGTGAAGATCTGGAAGATCAGGATCGGTGAGGCGGCCACCAGCGCGGCGTCCCAGATCCGCCGGCCGGCCAGCATGGCGGTGGCCCACACCGTGGCCAGCCACGCCAGCGCCAGCCCGAAAGCGGCGATGTTGAAGAACATCACCACCTCGGCCACGCTGCTGAGTGCCCTGGCGATGGGCCCGGTGCCGTGGGTGGCCTTCGCGACGGCGGTGTAGGTCTTGGCCAACGCCATCGAGACGTACTGGTAGACCCCGGTCAGCACCGGATACTCCATGTAGCGCACCGCGGTCTTGCCGTCGTACTGGGTCTTCACCTGACCCTTGGAGTCGGTCTCCAGCCAGCTCGACTTGTACGGAAACCTGCCCTGGCTCAACAACTCCGCGCCGTAGAGCGGCACGGTGTCGGAGTAGCACAGCTCGTAGTAGGCGCGCTGGTTCTCCCAGTTGGCCACCCGCTGGTCGGGTGTTCCGCTGCCGATGGTCTGCAGGCACGGCGATTTGGTGGTCCAGCCCAGCGCCAGGAACACCAGCGCGATGAGGAACATCACCCGCAGCGGGGTGAACAACCGGGTGCGACCGATCAGCGCGTGCCGGCCCACCGGACCGCCGACGACTTGCGAGAGCGCCGCACCCATCACATCGGTCCGGCTGGGCAGATCACGGTCGTCGTCGCTGCGCAGATCCTCGGCGAGCGGCGCGGGGGACACCGTCTCGCGCAGGGTCACGGCGCTGCGGGCGGTGGCGGAGCGGGTTCGGGCGCTGGCGGCGGGGCTACCGGTGCGGGTTCAGGCGCGGGCGGCGGCGGTGGCAGCCCCGGCTCGCCCGGGGGCGGCGGGGGCCCCAGCGGAATCGTGACGCCCGGCAGCACCTCGACCATGCCCGGCGGCAGCGGCGGCGGTGGCGGGACCCCGTTGTCGGTCGGCGCCGGCTGACGCACCGGCGCCTGCACCACCGGCGGGGCCGGCACGCCCGCGTACCCGCCCACCTCGGTCGGGGTGGGGAACGATTCGAAGTCGGAGCCCCGCAGGGCGCCGTCCATGGTGGCCTTCCAGATGTCGGCCGGCAGGCCCGCGCCGTACACCGGGCCGCCCCAGCTGTTCACCAGGGGCTTGTCCCCCTTGACCGTGCCCACCCAGACCGCGGTGGACAGCTGCGGGGTGAAACCCACCATCCAGGCGTCCCGGTTCGCGCCGGTGTCGCCGAGTTGATGGGTGCCGGTCTTGGCCGCCGCGGGCCGGCCGCCGGCCAGGGTGTGGCCGTTGGACCAGCCGGGGATGGGCTGCATGGCCGCGGCCACGTTGTCGGCCACCGCCTTCTCGATGCGCCGCTCGCCCTTGTTGTCCTCGGTGCTGATGTCGAAGAGCACCTCGCCCTCGGCGTTGACCACCTTCTGCACGAAGTGCGGCCGGTGATAGATGCCGGATGCGGCGATGGTCGCGTAGGCCGAGGCCATGTCGATGACGCGGCTCTCGTACTTGCCGAGCACCACACCCGGCGCGGCTGGGCCGCCCTGGCCGTCCTCGGACAGCGTGTGCTCGACGCCGGGGAAGCTCTCCGCCACACCGGCCCGGTGCGCGGCGTCGGCGACATCCTGCGGGCCGTTCTTCAGCTTGAGCATCAGCCGGTAGTAGACGGTGTTCAGCGAACGCTTGAGCGCCTCGGCGATATTGCAGGTGCCGCAACTCTCGCCCTCGGAGTTGTTGATGGTCAGCTTGTCGTCGACCTTCAGCGGCGAGCTGTCCACCTGATAACCCAGCCCCATGCCCTGCTCCAGGGCGGCGATCAGCGCGAAGACCTTGAACGACGATCCCGTCGGCAGGCCGCCCTGGGCGTAGTCCCAGCCGGCCGCATCCGAGCCGCCGTAGTAGGCCTTCACCCCGCCGTCGCGCGGGTCGATGGAGACCACCGCGGTCCGCATCTCCGGCATCTGCCCGTCCATGTAGGTGGAGACGGCGTTCTCCGCGGCGTCCTGCGCCTGCGGGTCGATCGTGGTGGTGATCTCCAGGCCCTGGGTGTTCAGCGTCTGCTCGTCGATGTTGAACAGTTCGAGCAGTTCCTTGATCACCTGGCGCTCGATCAGACCGTTGGGTCCGGTGGCGATGCCCTGCGGCTTCATCTGGTCCGGCGAGATGGTCTGCGGGAAGACCTGTTGGGCGCGTTCCTCTTTCGACAGCGCACCGATGGTGACCATGCCGTCGAGCACCCAGTTCCAGCGCTTCTCGGCGGCTTCGAGGTTCACCGCGGGATCGAGGCCGGAGGGGCGCTGGATCAGCGCGGCCAGCAGGGCGCCCTCGGACACGGTGAGCTGATCGACCGGCTTGTCGAAGTAGGCGTGCGACGCCGCGGAGATCCCGTAGGAGCTGCGGCCGAAGTAGATGATGTTCAGATAGGCCTGCAGCACTTCGTCTTTCGACCACTGCTGGCTCATCTTGGTGGAGATCACCAGTTCCTTGGCCTTGCGGATCAGTCCGCCGATGCCGGAACGCTGATCGCCGACGAGGGCGTTCTTGACGTACTGCTGGGTGATCGTCGAGCCGCCCTGGATATCGCCGCCGAACAGGTTGTTGCGGATCGCGCGGGCGAAGCCGGAGACCGAGAAACCGGGGTTGCTGTAGAAGTCGCGGTCCTCGGCGGCCATCACCGCGTTGCGGACGTGGACCGGAACCTGGTCGATGTTGACGTCCACCCGGTTGCCTTCGGGTGGAACGACTTTCGCCAACTCTGATCCGTCGCTGGCCAGGATCGTCGACACCTGGTTGGTCCGGATGTCACCCGGCTTGGGCACGTTGACGATCAGGTAGGCCATCCCGAAGGTGACCAGCGGCAGCACGACGAAGACGGCCAGTGCCGCGGCCAGCCAGCGCCGCCCACTCCAGCCCCGGATCTTGTGCAGGATCCGGCCGAGTGGCGGCTCGCCGCCACCACCGCCGGTGGGCGCCGGGGGCGCCGGCGGCGCGGGCGGGGGCGGAGTCGCAGCCGCGCGAACGGTCGGTGCGGCCGAGGCGGCGGGCGTACCCGGAGCGCGGTCGAGGGCGGCCTTGACCTCCTCGACCGGATCGCGCAGTGAGGCCGGCGCGGCGCCGTCGCGCACCGGGGCGATCACGGCGGTCAGCCGGTCGTCGGGCGGGATCGGCCGCATCATGGTGGTGTCGTCATCGGCGCGGTGCCGGCCGGCGGCTACGTCCTGCGGGTCGTCGTTATTCACTGGCAGTCCGTGCCCCTGAGCGCTTGGCCGGTTTGACCGTCCGGGGTGCTCCGAGCACATAGGACTTGACCAGATGATTCCAACTGCAGGTTCGGCATACCTCGACCACGTGTACCGCGAACTCCTCGAAACGAGTGGCCAGCAGGACCAACTCCTCGGCGCTGCGCGCCGAACCGGAAACGGCGCCCAGATGGTCGCCGAACACCCACGACACCAAGGTCAACTGCTCCTTGCGGCAGATCGGGCACATCACCGAACTCTGTTTGCCGTGGAACTTGGCGGCACGCAGCAGATACGGGTTGGCGTCACACACCTCGGTAACGCCGGTGCGGCCGGAGTAGACCTCGGCCAGCAGGGACCGGCGCCGGAGCGCGTAGTCCACCATCTGTCGCTGCAGTCGCACGGAGACCAGAGTACGTCGGTGGTCTGCGCACGGGGTGTGTGACCGACCGGTTACTTCTACGATCGAATCGTGGCGACCGGTCAGAGAGCAGGCACGAGGGCCAAGGACAGCGATCGCACCGATACGTGTCAGATCCTGGACACGGCGCTGGCCGAGGGTCAGCTGTCGATGGCCGAACATCAGCAGCGGGTGAAGGCGGCGACCAATGCCGCCACCATCGGGGATCTGCGGTCGTTGGTCGGTGACCTGCAGACCGCCAACGCTCCCGTTCAGCTTCCGGACCTCAGGCCGCCCCGGCTCGGGTCGCGCCCCGGCTGGGGGATCCGTGCCGCGGTCGCCGGCGTTCTGGTGCTGCTGGGTGTCGGAATCGGTTGGGGGCTATACGGAAACACCAGTTCCCCGTTGAGTTTCACGGCCGATCCCGGCGCCAAGCCCGATGGGGTGGCGCCGGTGGTGCTGACCCCGCCGCGCCAACTCGAGTCGCTCGGCGGGCTCACCGGTCTGTTGGAGCAGATGCGCAAGAAGTTCGGAGACACCCTCGGCTACCGCCTGGTGATCTACCCCGAATACGCGGTGCTGGACCGCCCGGATCCCGCCGATGAGCGACGCACCCTGAGCTACACCTATCGCGGCGGCTGGGGTAATCCGTCGACCGGATCCAAGGGCAGCGAGTCCGTTGCCGTCGACCTCGCCGCGTTCGACGTCAAGGCGGTCGTCGGGGTGCTGCGTGGCGCGCCGGAGACGCTCGGTATCAAGCCCGATGAGGTCAAGACGACCTACCTGATCATCGAGCCGTCCGGGGACCTGACCGCGCCGAAAGCGGTGGAGATCTCGATCTACGTGTCCAGCGAGTTCGGCAGCGGCTACCTCCAGCTCAATCCGGACGCCTCGGTCAAGAGCATCAGCTACCCCTAGCCCGGGTTCTCGCCGAGCGTCACGCCGGCGCCTCACTCGACGCCGGATGCCACGCCAGCGTGACGCTCGACGCCGCCACCTGCTGTTTTGGCAGCGAATATATCGCTCCGATACTATTGCGGTACGTGTCGCTGGGCCGTAACGACGAATGCACGAGGAGGTGACTCGATGCTGGAACTGGCTGTTCTCGGACTTCTGCTCGAGTCCCCGATGCACGGTTACGAACTGCGCAAGCGGCTGACCGGTCTGCTGGGCGCCTTCCGGGCGTTCTCCTACGGCTCGCTGTACCCGGCGCTGCGCCGGATGCAGGCCGACGGGCTGATCGCCGAGGACGCCGCCCCGGAGGGCACCGCGGTGCTGCGCCGGGCCCGCCGGGTCTACCAACTGACCGACGCCGGCCGCGAGCGCTTCACCGAGCTGGTCGCCGACACCGGCCCGCAGAACTACACCGACGACGGCTTCGGCGTGCACCTGGCGTTCTTCAACCGGACGCCGGCCGAGGCGCGGATGCGCATCCTCGAAGGCCGTCGCCGGCAGGTCGAGGAACGCCGCGAGGGCCTGCGTGAGGCCGTCTCGCGGGCCACCAACTCCCTGGACCGCTACACCCGGCAGCTGCATCAGCTGGGTCTGGAGTCCAGCGAGCGGGAAGTCAAGTGGCTCAACGAACTCATCGCCGCGGAACGGGTGGCCCAGAGCCGTCCCGAACACGGCGTCCAAAGCTGAAGACCAGTAACACCTAAGTAGAAGTAGCAAGAAGGAGACCGTCCCATGACGAACGAAGTGCGCGTCGCCATCGTCGGCGTCGGCAACTGCGCGTCCTCTCTGGTTCAGGGCGTGCAGTACTACAAGGACGCCGACCCGCGCGCGACGGTCCCCGGCCTGATGCATGTCGAACTCGGCCCGTACCACGTGCGCGACGTGAAGTTCGTCGCCGCCTTCGACGTGGACGCCAAGAAGGTCGGCTTCGACCTCTCCGAGGCGATCTTCGCTTCCGAGAACAACACCATCAAGATCGCCGACGTGCCGCCGACCAACGTCATGGTGCAGCGCGGCCCGACCCTCGACGGCATCGGCAAGTACTACGCCGAGACCATCGAGCTGTCCGACGAAACCGCGGTCGACGTGGTCAAGGTGCTCAAGGACAACAAGGTCGACGTCATGGTGTCGTACCTTCCGGTGGGCTCGGAGCAGGCCGACAAGTTCTACGCGCAGTGCGCCATCGACGCCAAGGTCGCGTTCGTCAACGCGCTGCCGGTGTTCATCGCCTCGGATCCGGTGTGGGCCAAGAAGTTCGAGGACGCCGGCGTGCCGATCGTCGGCGACGACATCAAGAGCCAGGTCGGCGCCACCATCACCCACCGCGTGATGGCCAAGCTGTTCGAGGACCGCGGCGTCACGCTGGACCGCACCTACCAGCTCAACGTCGGTGGCAACATGGACTTCAAGAACATGCTCGAGCGCGAGCGGCTGGAGTCCAAGAAGGTCTCCAAGACCCAGGCCGTGACGTCGAACCTGACCGGCTCGCTGGCCGGCAAGATCGAGGACAAGAACGTTCACATCGGCCCGTCGGACCACGTCGCGTGGCTCGACGACCGCAAGTGGGCCTACGTGCGGCTCGAAGGTCGCGCCTTCGGCGACGTGCCGCTGACCCTGGAGTACAAGCTCGAGGTGTGGGACTCGCCGAACTCGGCCGGCATCATCATCGACGCGGTCCGCGCGGCCAAGATCGCCAAGGACCGCGGTATCGGCGGCCCGATCATCCCGGCCTCGGCCTACCTGATGAAGAGCCCGCCCAAGCAGCTCGCCGACGACGTCGCGCGCGATCAGCTCGAGGCGTTCATCAAGGGCTAGCAGTCATCGCTGAAAGTGCGGTCAGGCTCCGGCCTGGCCGCACTTTCGCGTCAGGTCCCTTGGCGCGTTAGATGGGTCGCGTGAACGAATTCACGTTCCTCACCGAGAACGCCGAGCAGGCCGGTGTCTCCGGTCCGCTGCCGGCCGTCGAACGGATCCGTCGGGACAATGTCAGCGCGCTGCGCTGGGGGGCAGACCCGCGGGTGGTGTTCCTGCACGGCGGCGGTCAGAACGCGCACACCTGGGACACCGTCATCCTGGGCTTGGGCCTGCCCGCGCTGGCGATCGACCTTCCGGGACACGGGCATTCGGCCTGGCGCGAGGACGGTGACTACGGGCCCAAGCTCAACGCGACGGCCGTCGAACCGGTGATCCGCGAACTGGCGCCCGAGGCCGATCTGGTGGTCGGCATGTCACTGGGCGGCCTGACCGCGCTACGGCTGGCCGTCACCGCTCCGGAACTGGTGCGCAAACTCGTGATGGTCGACGTCACCCCGTCGGCCCCAGAACGCCATGAGCAGATAACCAAGGCCCAGATGGGCGCGGTGGCCCTGGTTCAGGGCGAGCGCACGTTCGGCAGCTTCGAGGAGATGGTGGACGTCACCGTCGCCGCATCGCCGCACCGATCCCGGGAGTCGTTGCGCCGCGGCGTCTTTCACAATTCTCGGCAGCTCGACGACGGCAGCTGGACGTGGCGTTACGACACCTTCCGCAAGGGTGAGGGTTTCGAGGGCCTGTGGGAGGACGCGCGAGAATTGCGCACGCCGACCATGCTGGTCCGCGGGGCCAAGTCGTTCTTCGTCAATGACGACGACGCCGCCGAGTTCGCCCGCGTCGCGCCGGGCTTCCAGCAGGTGATCGTCGTGCCGGACGCCGGGCACTCGGTGCAGGGTGATCAGCCGCGCGCTCTGGTGGAGATCCTGCGGTCCGTGCTTCAGTGATCCCATGAGCTTCCCCATCCGCATCGGCGTCCAACTTCAGCCCCAGCACTCCAGCCACTACGGCTTCATCCGCGACGCGGTGCGCCGCTGCGAGGACATCGGCGTCGACGTCGTCTTCAACTGGGACCACTTCTATCCGCTCTACGGCGATCCGGACGGCGCGCACTTCGAGTGCTGGACCATGCTCGGGGCCTGGGCCGAGCAGACCTCCCGGGTGCAGATCGGCGCGTTGGTCAGTTGCAACTCCTATCGCAACCCCGAACTGCTGGCCGACATGGCCCGCACCGTCGACCACATCTCGGAGGGCCGGCTGATCCTCGGCATCGGCTCGGGGTGGATGAAGAAGGACTACGACGAGTACGGCTACGAGTTCGGCACCGTCGGAAGCCGGCTCGATGACCTGGCGCTGGCGCTACCACGCATCGAGGCCCGGTTGGCCAAACTGAACCCGGCGCCCACCCGTCGCATCCCGATCCTGATCGGCGGCGGGGGCGAGAAGAAGACTCTGCGATTGGTGGCCAAGCACGCCGACATCTGGCACGGCTTCACCAACGCCGAGACCTACCCGGGCAAGGCCGCGGTGCTCGACGGGCACTGCGCGGACGTCGGCCGCGACCCGCACACCGTCGAGCGTTCCTCCGGGGTGGAGGGCCGCGACCCGGAGACCCTGGTGGCCAACGCCGAGGCGCTGGCCCGGCTGGGCGCGACGCTGATGACGGTCGGCTGCGACGGCCCCGATTACGACCTCGGCCCGGCCGAGGCGCTGATCCGCTGGCGCGACGCGCGGGCATAAGACTGCCCCGGACTTAAGACTCCCCCTGAGCGGAAGGGTCGTCGTCGGGGGTGACACCCACTAGGTTGCGACGGTGACTATTCGCGGTGGGACCATTCGCCGGGCCTGTGCACTGCTCGTGCTGCTGCTGACCCTCGGCGTGGTGGGCGCACCCGTCGCCGGGGCCGATCAGTGCTCCCCACCGGGTGCGGCCTCGGCCAGCGCACTGCCCACCAATCTGGCTGCGGCGGCCGGCGGTCCCGGCGATGACAAGTACACGACCGCCACCACCGAACCGCTCAGTGCGGTGAATCTCGATGCGCTGCGGCTGATCACGCCCGGCACGCTGACCGTCGGCACGCTGTCGGACGCGCCGCCGAGCATCTGCATCAACGCGGCCGGCCAGTTCACCGGATTCGACAACGAACTGCTGCGCGCCATTGCCGACAAGCTCGGGCTCAAGATCACCTTCGTCGGCACCGACTTCTCCGGCCTGCTGGCCCAGGTGGCCGGCCGACGCTTCGACGTCGGCTCGTCGTCGATCACCACCACCGACGCACGGCGGCGCACCGTGGGATTCACCAACGGCTACGACTTCGGCTACTTCTCCCTCGTGGTCCCGTCCGGCTCGGCGATCACCGGCTTCGGCGGTTTACGCGCGGGGCAGCGGATCGGCGTCGTGCAGGGCACCGTGCAGGAGGCCTACGTCGTCGACACCCTCAAACTGCAGCCGGTGAAGTTCCCCGACTACAACACCGTCTACGCC
>MTBK01014130.1_pt2 | contig 14090 bp, 17 predicted proteins | sample 1535981 | NCBI WGS metagenome assembly MTBK01 (sample SAMN06109225, study PRJNA356200) | anaerobic digester metagenome | isolation source: biogas reactors fed with pig manure or primary and secondary sludge | place: Spain | collected 2016-06-30 | reverse complement strand
CCCCCTGACTCCCCGCCCCCTGACTCGGCGGCCAGCGGCCCGGGTGCCGAAACCGGATCCGGGGGAACCCCGAAAGCTGCATCCGGGGCTGCTTCGGGGGCGGCGCCCGGAGCGGACGGCGCGGCCGGTTCACCCGCGGCCTGCGCCGTGTCCGACGACGGCCCCCCCGGTTCGGCATCAGAACCTGCGTCGGTGTCGGTGTCGGTGTCGGTGTCGGGCTCGGGCTCGGGCGCGGGCTCGGGCTCGGGCTCGGCTTCGGGCTCGGCTTCGGCTTCTGTCGCGTCGCCGGCGCGGTCCGGAATCTCGTCCAGCGGCAGGCCCGCCCGGGCGTGATCCGTCACCGGACCGACCGGGAGTTCACGCGCAGCACCACCTGGGCCCGAGGTGAACGTGGCCGCTGGACCCCAGCCCGGGACCTCCGGTGCGGCGGTCGGCGAGACGCCCGGGACTGCTGAGCCCGGCAAGGCGGGAGCCCACGCGGGCGCGGCTGCGGAGATCGCGCCTGCGGAAATCGAGCCAAGGGGCCGCGCCATCGGAGCCGGAGCCGGGGACCGGACCGCGCCCGAGGGCACCTCGAACCCCGCCTTCGTACGGGCGGCCAGAACTGTGGCCGCGTCCCGGTAGGCGGCACCCACCGCGTCGGTGACGGCGGTTACCGACGCGGCCCAGTCCCCCGCGATGTCGGCGTCGACGAACTGCGCGATCCGGGTGCTGACCTCTGTGCGGGCCGCACCATCGGCGGTGCCGGCCAGCACCGCATCCGAGCAGGCCAGCCACCACCGCCGTTCGGCGGATCGCCGGTCGGCGATTCGCACCCCGGCCTCCTGCCGTTCCGCCAGCAGTCGGGCCAGCCGCTCGCGCAGTCGTTCCAGCACGTCGGCGGCCTCGGCCAGTGCGGCAGCGGTGCCCGCCGCGGTCGCGCAGTGCCGATCCAGGAGGTCGGTTGCGGCCGATGCCGACCGACCCTGCCAGGCCCCGGCCAGCAGGCCGACGGCGGTCCGCTGGGCCGACAGCGCAGCCTGTGCATCGGCGGCCGCTGAGGTCAACGCCGCGACATCGGCCTGCAGTGCAGCCAGCCCGATGCCGTCCTCCCCGGATGCCAGTTCGTGAACTCGCTCGGCGCTGATCCCGCCGCGCCCGACTGCCTGACACGCCGCGGCATATCTCGCGAAGTCGTCGACGGGATTCACCGCAGCACCGCCGCGGCGACCTGCTCGGCTGCCTCATGCCCGTCAGCGCCGGCCCGTAACGCCGCCGCAAGTTCCGCGGCGGCAAATCCCCAGCGGATCAGGTCGGCGGTCAGCCCGTCCAACTCCGCGCGCAACGCGGCCCCGGCAGCGACATGCGCGCGTCCGGCGTTAGCGGCGCCGAACTGCAGACCGCCCAGACCGGACCGGACGGCACCGAGGACAGTGTCCGCCGCGGCGTCGATACGATCCGCCGCGGACCGGATGCCGGCCGGGTCGATGAACGACGCCGGGGCACCGGCACGACCACCGGTGGCAGCTCTTCCCGAAAGCCAATTGGTTCCCATACTGAGATTGGACGCAGCGCAGCGGTCCCAGGTTCCATCCGGCGCGGATCAGCCTTCGGCGCTGACCGACTTCGCGACCCGGTGGGCGACCTGACGGGCGGTGTCCTCATCGGCGGCCTCCACCATGACCCGGACGATCTGTTCGGTCCCCGATGGCCGCAGCAGAATCCGGCCGGTGTCCCCCAACTCGGCTTCGGCCTCGCGCACGGCACTCCGCACGGCGGGCGCTTGGGCCACCGTCGCCTTGTCGGCGACCTCGACGTTGATCAGCACCTGCGGCATGGTCTGCATCGGCGCGGCGAGTTCCGCCAGCGGCGCGCCGGTACGGACCATCCGCGACATCAACCCCAGGCCGGTGAGAATGCCGTCGCCGGTGGTTCCGAAAGCCGGCATGACGATGTGGCCGGACTGTTCCCCGCCCAGACTGTACTCACCGGCTCGCAGTTCCTCGAGCACATAGCGGTCACCGACGCCGGTGGTACGCACGGTGATCCCGGCGTCCCGCATGGCCACGTGCAGACCGAGGTTGCTCATCACGGTCGTGACCAGGGTGTCGGAGGCAAGACGACCGGATTCACGCATGTCCAGCGCGAGGATCATCATGATGGCGTCGCCATCGACCACCCGCCCGGCGGCGTCCACCGCCAGACAACGGTCGGCGTCACCATCGTGGGCCAGACCCAGATCGGCCCGGTGCGCAGCGACCGCGGCACGCAGCGGTTCGAGGTGGGTGGAACCGCAGCCCTCGTTGATGTTCAGCCCGTCGGGGTCTGCATTGATCGGGATCACCCGGGCACCGGCCGCGGTGTAGGCCCGCGGGGCGGCCTCACAGGCCGCGCCGTTGGCGCAATCCACCACCACGGTCAGCCCGGCCAGCGGGGTGGTGGCGGCCGTCGCGATATGGCCCAGGTAGCGGTCGAGAGCGTCGTCTGCCCGCCGGACCCGGCCGATATCCGCCCCGGTCGGGCGCAACCCCGGCCCCTGGGCGACGAGCTCGGTGATGCGGTCCTCGGCGCCGTCGTCGAGTTTGTGCCCACCGGGACCGAAGATCTTGATGCCGTTGTCGGGCATCGGGTTGTGCGAGGCGGAGATCATCACCCCGAAACAAGCGTCATAGGCGGCAGTCAGGAAGGCCACCGCCGGCGTCGGCAGCACACCGCCGCGCAGCACGTCGACCCCTTCGCTGGTGATGCCGGCGATCACCGCGGCCTCGAGCATCTCCCCGCTGGCCCGGGGATCGCGGCCGACGACCGCGACCCGTCGGCCTCCGCCGACCCCGGCCACCTGTCGGCCTCCGCCGACCCCGGCCACCTGTCGGCCTCCGCCGACCGACAGCCGCCGGGCCGCAGCCGAGCCAAGCGCCAACCCCAATTCCGCGGTCAGATCCCGGTTGGCCACACCCCGGACACCATCGGTCCCGAACAGTCGGCCCATGGATGATCAGGGTAACGGCCGCAAAGCGAACACCGCCCGCACCCCAGGATCGGGTGCGGGCGGTGTCGGTAGGCCTGTCGACCGTCGATCAGCGCTTGCTGTACTGCGGCGCCTTGCGGGCCTTCTTGAGTCCGTACTTCTTGCGCTCGATGGCGCGCGGGTCGCGGGTCAGGAAGCCGGCCTTCTTCAGCGCGGGACGATCCTCCGGCTGCACCAGAATCAGAGCGCGGGCGATGGCCAGGCGCAGCGCGCCCGCCTGACCGGAGGGGCCGCCGCCGTCGAGGTGGGCGTAGATGTCCACGGTGTCGACCCGGTCGACGGTCACCAGCGGCGCCTTGATGAGCTGCTGGTGCACCTTGTTGGGGAAGTACGCCTCCAAGCTGCGTCCATCGAGGTGGAACTTCCCGGTGCCCGGCACCAGCCGCACCCGCACCACGGCCTCCTTGCGGCGGCCGACGGTCTGGATCGGGCGATCGATGATCACCGGTTCGCGCGGCGTCGTGTCAGCGGCAACCTCGGTGACCACGTCGGGGGTCTCGGTCACGTTCTCCTCACTCGGCGTTGTCTCTGTCGGCGTTGTATCGGTCACTGCGCCACCTGCTTGATCTCGAACGGAATCGGCTGCTGTGCGGTGTGCGGATGCTCGGGACCCGCGTACACCTTCAGCTTCTTCTGGATCTGGCGGCTCAGTTTGTTGTGCGGCAGCATCCCGACAATGGCCTTCTCGACCACCCGGTCGGGAGTCTTGGCCATCAACTCACCGATGGTGCGCGACCGCAGACCGCCGGGATACCCCGAGTGCCGATAGGCCAGTTTGTTCTTGAGCTTGCCGGGGCCGATGGCGACCTTGTCGGCGTTGATGACGATGACGAAATCGCCGCCGTCGACGTTGGGGGTGAATGTCGGCTTGTGCTTGCCGCGCAACAGATTTGCTGCGGCGACAGCGAGCCGGCCGAGCACCACGTCGGTGGCGTCGATGACGTACCACGACCGCGTGGTGTCACCCGCCTTCGGCGTGTATGTGGGCCTCGTAACAGGCACAGCGGTTACCTTCTTCTCTACGGGGTGAATCCCGGGCGAGCCGGGTGCCGGTCGTGAGCGTAGGCGGTCGGACATGGTTCCCGGCGACCAACACTGACCCGGGAGCCCGGCTTACCCCGCAGGCGAACCCACGGCGTACCGCACGCCAACGTGACAGCCTACCGGCGGTGATCGGCGCAGGTCAAAACGGCGCTTCGCGGGCGGACCGGACGGCCTGCAGGCAGGGCACCAGCACTGTCACAGCCCGTCCTGGAGCGCTCTGGCAGCCCACGGCGATCCGGGTGGACCCGTCGATGAGAACCGTCCAGCGCACCACCAGGCCCGACCTGGTCTCGCGGTAGGCGACAGCGGGACGACTACCGCTGCCCACGGTGGATGCGAAGTCGAAAACGCCGATGGGTTCGGCGGCGGCGGCCTCGCGCAGCGACGCGGCGGTCTCGGCCAGAGTGATCCCCGGCGCGTGGCTCCAGGTGATGTTGACTGCGGCCTGGGGATCATCCGGCGAGCCCACCCGGACCCGGGGCGAACCCGGTCCGGTGGTGCGACGCTCGACGATCCAATCCGGCGGGATCAGCACCGCAACCCGCCCCTCCACCAGGCTCGCGGCCACCGGAGTCGGTTGGGGTCGATGCCAGCCGATCAGCGCAGCGCCACCCACTGCCAGCACCGCCGTGGCGACGACGGTGCGCCGTACCGCGGTCCGCGACGGCGCCGGCATCCCGCTTCGGCGAAGGCGGGCGCCGTCCGACTCCCAGCGGTCCCGCGTCACCGCCACCACGTGCGCGGTCACCGATTCCGCGGCCGACAGAACACGTCTCACCCGCGGCTGCGGCCAGTCGCTCGGATACACGACCACCAGCGAGGAACAGCGCGCACCTGCGGCCGCGGTGATGAGTTCACGCCAGATCTCCACAGTCGGCACCGGCCGTCCGTCAAGCAGGGCGACCGGATCGTCCACCCAGTCCATCGCCGCCTGGAACAGCGCCGATACGGCAGAAGACACGGGAGACGACTCGGGCTGCACCGCCGAGGACACCGCTGACGGGGATCGCCCCGAGTCATGGATCCGAACACCACCGGACCCGATCTCCACCACCACCGGACCGTCGCGCGCCGCCATCCGCTGACGGTAGAACCGGCCACCGCGCGGCCGCGGCGGTTATCCACAGGACGAGCCCGAATCAGCGCTCGTTCCGGGAGTCGCTCACCTGGTCACTCGCTCGACGCTCCCGGTAGGCCGCGACGTGCTGCCGGTTTCCACAGTTGCCGGTATCGCAGAACATCCGCGAGCGGTTGCGGGACAGGTCGATCAACACCGCCTGGCAGTCCGGTGCCGCGCAGGTCTTGAGCCGGCGAAGCTCACCGGCCCTGATCAGGTCGGCCAGCGCCATCGCCATCTCTGCGCCCATCCGCTGGGCCAGCGGGTCGTCCACCGACGCCAGATGCAGATGCCATTCGGGCATCTCGGGGTGCCTGGTCAGCCAGGGCGCCGCGCGGGTGTCGGCCAAGAGCGCGTTGACGAGGCGGACGGCCTGCTCCTCGTCCGCGGCGACGGCCCAGATGCGGCCCAGTCGCACCCGTAGCCGGTGCACGGCATCCAGTTCAGCGTCATCCCGGTCCCGGCGGCCGGTCCATCCGTGGCTGTCGAGGTAGCCGTCCAGTGCGTTCTGATCGGCCAGTTGATCGGCCTGCCCGCCCCCCACCGCCCGATCGCTGTTGACCAGCACACACGCGGCCCGCAATGTGAGCTCGGTGTCATGACTGAAAAGCATTTGACCCATGACCCCCTCGGTCCGTAACCTCATGACCGTTAAAGATTTTACCCATGACAGCCGAGGAGGTGCAGCAATGACAGGATCTGCCGCCGCGCCCCGCGCGGACCAGTTCCGGATCGGCTTGCTGTTCGCGGCCACGTCGGCGTTCGCCTTTGGCATGTCCGGCCCGTTCGCCAAGGCCCTGATGGAGGCCGGCTGGTCCCCGACCGCAGCAGTCACCGCGCGACTGGTCGGCGGCGCCGCAATTCTGGCGGTCGCCGCAACCCTGATCAAACCGGACTGGCTGCGTCAGGCCCGCGAACATTCCCGCACCGTGGTGGTCTACGGATTGATCCCGGTCGCGGGAGCTCAGGTCTGCTACTACAACGCCGTCGCCCGCCTCTCGGTCGCCGTGGCGCTGCTGCTGGAGTACACCGCCCCGATCCTGGTCGTTGCCTGGCTGTGGGCCACCACCAGGCAACGGCCCAGTGGCCTGACGCTGGCCGGGGTGGCGCTGGCCATCTCCGGCGTCACCCTGGTCCTCGACGTGTTCTCGTCCGGCACCCGGATCGACCCGGTGGGGGTGGCCTGGGCACTGGGTGCCGCGCTCTGCGCCGGCTTCTATTTCATGATGTCCGACCGGGTCACCGCCGATGGCTCCGGTCTGCACTCGATCACCCTGGCGACCGGTGGACTCGTCGTCGCGGCAACCGTCGTGACCCTGCTCGGAATCACCGGCGTGATGCCGCTGACCTTCACCGCCAATCACACCACGGTGGCCGGCGCCTCGGTGCCGTGGCTGGTTCCGGTGATCCTGCTGGCGATTTTCCCCACGGCGCTCGCCTACATCCTGGGCATCAGCGGGGTTGCCCGGCTGCGGCCGAGCTTCGCCTCTCTGGTGGGTTTGACCGAGGTGTTGGCCGCCGTGCTCGCCGCCTGGCTGCTCATCGGTGAGCGCATCAGCCTGGTTCAGGCCGCGGGGGGCGTCGTCGTCCTGCTCGGCCTGGCCCTGGCCCGCGTCGGTCACCGCAGCGCCATGGCGACACCCGACGCCAACGCCGCTGACGACGAGTTGGCTCCCGTCCCACCGGTACCATCGGCGCCATGACGCGACGACTTTCCGGCCGACTTTCCGGCCGACTTGCGGCGGCCCTGGTCACGGTGATCGCGGCCCTCCTCAGCACGCTGACGGGCCTGCTGAGCGCACCTGCCGCCGGGGCCGTCGCCTGCAACGACGTCGAGGTGGTGTTCGCCCGCGGGACGAAGGAGGCGCCAGGCATCGGCCGGGTCGGCGAGGCATTCGTCTCGGCCCTGCGGGAAAAGGTGCCCAACCGCACCTTGGGGGTCTACGCGGTGAACTACCCGGCAAGCTATGACTTCCTCGCCGCCGCCGATGGCGCCAACGACGCCAGCGCGTACATCCAGAACGTCGTCAACACCTGCCCGAGCAGTCGTCTGGTGCTCGGCGGATACTCGCAGGGCGCGGCGATCATCGACGTGATCACCTCCGTACCCTTCCCTGCGATCGGCTTCACCAACCCGTTGCCGCCGACGGTGGCTGACCGGGTTGCCGGTCTGGCCGTGTTCGGCAACCCGTCGACGAAGATCGGGATGCCGCTGACATCCAGCCCGCTCTACGGCTTCAAGGCGATAGACCTGTGCAACCCCGGCGACCCGATCTGCTCGGACGGCAACAACGTGCCCGCCCACCGCGCATACGGTCCCGATGGCAGTGCCAGCCAGGCCGCGGCCTTCGTCGCCAGCCTGCTCTGAACCAGCCCTCCGGACGATTCCGACCTGGCACTCGCGCGGTTTTTCTCAGCCGTCCGGGTGTGTGAGTATGGGGCGCATGCGCACTCCCGCCGTCGTCGCCGCCTCCGCGGCGCTGCTACTCCCGGCGGTCTTGCCCGCTGACCTCAGCCCCGTGGCCCACGCCGCAAGCTGTCCTGAGGTCCAATTCGTCTTCGCCCGGGGCACCAGCGAACCGGCGGGCCTCGGACGCGTCGGAGCGGCACTGTCGAGCCAGTTGGCGGCGCAGATGGGTGGTCGCAGTTACGGCGTCTACGCGGTCGACTACCCCGCCACCTACGACTTCCTGGCCGCTGCCGACGGCGCTGTCGACGCCACCAACCACATCACCGAAGTCGCGCAGGACTGCCCATCCACCCGGTTCGTGCTGGGCGGCTATTCACAGGGTGCCGCCGTGGTCGACATGCTGATGGGCATCCCGCCACTGGGCAGCAAGGTCGGTGAACTCGGGTCAGCCCCGCCCCTGCCCCACAGCCTGGCCAGCCGGGTCGCGGCGGTCGCCGTGTTCGGCAACCCCGCGACGAAGTTCGGCAACCCCGTGACCGCGGCCGTCCCGCCGTTCGCCGGCAAGGGGATCGACCTGTGCGCCGACGGCGACCCGATCTGCTCGCAGGGCCGTAATCCGTTCGCCCACACGAGCTACGAGAAGACCGACATGGTCAGCCAGGCCGCCGGCTTCGTCGCAGCCATGCTCTGAACGACAGGTCCGTCCAGCCAGACATCCGGAGATCCGGACGTCCAAGCGGCGGCCTCCGTGGCACGATCCCGCGACCCTCGCTACCATGTTGTGGTGCGCATGAGACTGATGAGAAATGTGGTGTCGGTCACATCCGCTGCCGTCGCACTGCTCCTGACCCCGGTGCCCCCGGTCGCGGTGGCTGTGGCCTGCCCGGAGGTCGAGGTGATCTTCGCCCGCGGTCGGATCGAACCCGCCGGCCCCGGAATGGTGGGTGAAGCGTTCGTCAACGCCCTGCGCGGTAAGACCGACAAGGTGATCGAGTATTACGCCGTCGACTACCCGGCCGATATCGAGGTGGTGCAGGGCGCCAACGATATGAGCCGCCGTATCCAATACATGGCATCCTCGTGCCCGAACAGCCGGCTCGTCCTCGGCGGCTATTCGCTGGGCGCTGCCGTCACCGACGTGGTGCTGGCCGTGCCCTCGCCGATATTCGGCTACGTCAACCCGCTGCCACTGGGGATGACCGACAAAGTGGCCGCGGTGGCACTGTTCGGCAACGGCACCCGCAAAGTGTTCGGTCCGGTCTCCGACGTCAGCCCACTGTGGGGCGATAAGACGATCGACCTGTGCACCCCCGGTGATCCGATCTGCAACGACAATATGGATCCGAACACCTGGCTGGGCAACTGGTCCTCCCACGTTCAGGGCGCCTATATCGAATCGGGGCTGATCGACCAAGCGGCCGAGTTCGTCGCAGCCCGGATCTAGTCCGCCGTTTCCCCCGGCCGCTTCGGCATATCCAGCGTGCGAACGCTGCGGGTCACCGCAGACCGAGCGACGAGTTCGCCGTCGGGCGGGTAGTCCACCCCGATGAGGGTCAAACCCCGCGCGGGCGCGGCGGCAAACTCGCTGGACCGTCCGGCGGCACCCAGAAGGCTTGCGCACCAGTCTGGTTCGCGGCGGCCCTCCCCCACCGCCAGCAGCGCGCCGACCAGTGACCGCACCATCGACCAGCAGAACGCATCAGCCGTCACATGGCCGGTCAGTAGTCCGGTCCGGGGATCCCCGTCCAGAACCCAGTCCAGCCGTTGCAAGTCGCGGATGGTCGTCGCGCCCGGCCGCGAGCGGCAGAAAGCGGCGAAATCATGCAGCCCCAGAAGATGCTTGGAGGCCGTGGTCATGGCCCCGACATCCAGGGGGCGACGCCACGGCGTGACGAATCGCGACTGCTGGGGTTCGGCGCCCCAGGGAGCCAGCGTCAGCCGGTAGGCGTAGTGGCGACGAAGGGCGGAGAAGCGGGCATCGAAACCCGCAGGGGCGCGGGCGATCTGACGAACCCGGACGTCCTCGGGCAGGAGCTTGGCCAGCCGCCGAACCAGTGCCGCGAACTCGGCGTCGCCGGGTCGGGGCGTCCGGGGATATGCCAGCGCGACCCGCTCGTTGGGGACATCGACATGGGCCACCTGCCCGGTCGCGTGCACTCCGGTGTCGGTCCGACCCGCGGCGAAAACCCGGGCCGGGATCCGGAAGATGGTCGACAGCGCGTCGTCGAGAACTCCCGCCACCGTGCGGAACCCGTCCTGCCGGGCCCAGCCGGTGAAATCCGTCCCCTCGTAGGCGACGTCGAGTCGCAGTCGCGTTGCGACTAGTGGATCCAGTCGCGTTGCGACTGGGGGGTCAGGACTTGTCAGACTCGCCCTGCTCGCCGGCCCCGGCCTCGTCAGCGCCCGCCTCATCGGCGGTCGCCTCAGCGGTCTGGGCGTCGGCAATCGCAGCGTCCTCGGCCTCGACAACCTCGACGGGCGTCTCCTCTGCCACCGGAGCGGCCACCTCAGCCGCCACCGGAGCCTCAGCAGCCCTCTTGGCGGCCGCGGCCCGCTTGGCCCGATTCGCCTCGGAGGTGACGGTCTTCTCCCGCACCAGTTCGATCACGGCCATCGGGGCGTTGTCGCCCTTGCGCGCCTCGACCTTGATGATCCGCGTGTATCCGCCCTCGCGGTCGGCGAAGAACGGGCCGATCTCGGCGAACAGGGCGTGCACCACGTCCTTGTCCCGGATCTTCTTCATCACCTCGCGCCGGTTGTGCAGGCTGCCCTTCTTGGCGTGGGTGATCAGCTTCTCGGCATAGGGTCGCAGCGCCCGAGCCTTGGGCTCGGTGGTCTTGATCCGGCCATGCTCGAAGAGCGAGGTGGCCAGGTTGGCCAGGATCGCCTTCTGGTGCGACGACGATCCGCCGAGGCGAGGACCCTTGGTGGGCTTGGGCATGTGCGACTATCTCCTATGTGGGGCCGGCCCCCGTACGAGGTAGGACCGGGACGAAATTCTTGCGAGGCTGCTCGGATTTAGAGCTGTTCGGTTTCGGCGTAGTCCACATCGCTGTCGACGTCGCTGTCGGTGTCGTAACCGGCGTCGGTGGTCCACGTTCCGGTCGCGACGTCGTACCCCGCGACCTCGGACGGGTCGAAGGTAGCCGGCGAGTCCTTCAGCGCCAGACCGAGCTGGTGCAGCTTGATCTTCACCTCGTCGATGGACTTCTGACCGAAGTTGCGGATGTCGAGCAGGTCCGACTCGGTGCGGGCCACCAACTCGCCGACGGTGTGCACACCCTCGCGCTTCAGGCAGTTGTACGAGCGAACCGTCAGGTCCAGATCGTCGATCGGCAGGGCGAACGCCGCGATGTGGTCGGCTTCCTGCGGCGACGGGCCGATCTCGATGCCCTCGGCCTCCACGTTCAGCTCACGGGCCAGGCCGAACAGCTCGACCAGAGTCTTACCTGCCGAGGCCAGCGCGTCACGCGGGCTGATGGAGTTCTTGGTCTCCACGTCGAGGATCAGCTTGTCGAAGTCGGTGCGCTGCTCGACGCGGGTGGCCTCCACCTTGTACGTCACCTTCAGCACGGGCGAGTAGATCGAGTCGACCGGAATACGGCCGATCTCCGCCCCGGAGGCCTTGTTCATGACAGCGGGCACGTAGCCACGGCCCCGCTCGACGATGAGCTCGACCTCAAGCTTGCCCTTGTCGTTCAAGGTGGCGATGGGCATCTCCGGGTTATGCACACTGACGCCGGCCGGCGGAACGATATCGCCGGCAGTGACGGTGCCCGGGCCCTGCTTCCGCAGGTACATGGTGACCGGCTCGTCCTCGTCGGAGGAGACGACCAGACCCTTGAGGTTGAGGATGATGTCCGTGACGTCTTCCTTCACCCCGGGCACCGTGGTGAACTCGTGCAGCACACCGTCGATGCGGATGCTGGTCACCGCCGCGCCGGGGATCGACGACAGCAGCGTGCGCCGCAGCGAGTTGCCGAGCGTGTAGCCGAAGCCCGGCTCCAGTGGCTCGATGATGAACTGCGAGCGGTTCTCGGCGATGACCTCTTCGGAAAGGGTCGGACGCTGCGAAATCAGCATGGTGGTTTCAATCTCCTTCTCGGCACCCGCTATTTGATGCCGTCTGGGTCTTTTCTCCGATGTGAGCCCCCGAAGGGCCCCACCATCTGTCGGAGTTCTCTGTAAATGGGCCCCGGAGGGCCCTTCTTCTCTCGGGGGGATGTGGGGGGCAGCGCCCCCCGCAGGAATTACTTGGAGTAGAACTCGACGATGAGCTGCTCGGTGAGCGGCACCGCAATCTGCTCGCGGGTGGGCAGCTGGTGGATCAGGATCCGCTGGCGCTCACCGACCACCTGCAGCCAGGACGGGATCGGCCGATCACCCGACGTCTCCCGCGCGATCTGGAACGGCAGAGTGTTGATCGACCGGTCCTTGATGTCGATGATGTCGTACTGCGACACCCGGTAGCTGGGGATATCGACCTTCACACCGTTGACGGTGAAGTGCCCGTGGCTGACGAGCTGACGCGCCATCCGTCGGGTGCGGGCCAAGCCGGCCCGGTAGACGACGTTGTCCAGCCGGCTCTCCAGGATGCGCAGCAGGTTCTCGCCGGTCTTGCCGGCCTGGCGGTTCGCCTCTTCGTAGTAGCGGCGGAACTGCTTCTCCATCACGCCGTAGGTGAAGCGGGCCTTCTGCTTCTCCTGCAACTGAGTGCGGTACTCGCTCTCCTTGACCCGTGCGCGGCCATGCTGACCGGGCGGGTAGGGGCGCTTCTCGAATGACTGATCACCACCGACGAGGTCAACGCCGAGGCGGCGTGACTTGCGGGTGGCGGGTCCGGTGTAACGAGCCATCTGTATTCAGACCTTCCTTATTCCGACCTGGACGTTCCGGCCTAGACCCGGCGCCGCTTGGGCGGACGACAGCCGTTGTGCGGCTGCGGGGTGACATCGGAAATGGCGCCGACCTCGAGGCCGGCGGCCTGGAGTGAACGGATCGCGGTCTCGCGGCCCGAGCCCGGACCCTTGACGAACACGTCGACCTTCTTGACCCCGTGCTCCTGGGCCTTGCGGGCGGCGTTCTCGGCGGCCAGCTGGGCGGCGAACGGGGTGGATTTCCGCGAGCCCTTGAACCCGACGTGACCCGACGATGCCCACGCGATCACATTGCCCTGCGGGTCGGTGATCGACACGATCGTGTTGTTGAAGGTGCTCTTGATGTGCGCGGCACCGTGCGGGATGTTCTTCTTTTCCCGACGACGAGTGGTCTTGCCCTTCTTCGCGGCGCCCTGGGCCTTCTTCGGAGGTGCCATGGTTACTTAGCCTTCTTCTTGCCGGCGATGGTGCGCTTGGGGCCCTTGCGGGTACGCGCGTTGGTCTTGGTCCGCTGACCGCGGACGGGCAGGCCGCGACGGTGCCGCAGGCCCTGGTAGCAGCCGATCTCGATCTTGCGACGGATATCGGCCTGAACCTCGCGGCGCAGGTCGCCTTCGACCTTGATGTTGGCTTCGATGTAGTCACGCAGCTGGGTCAACTGCTCATCGGTGAGGTCCTTGCTGCGCAGGTCCCGGTCGATGTCGGTCGCCGCCAGGATCTCCTGGGAGCGGGTACGGCCGATGCCGTAGATGTAGGTCAGCGCGATCTCCATGCGCTTGTCGCGCGGAAGATCGACGCCCACTAGACGTGCCACAGGGCTGTATTCCTTCTTCTATGCGGAGGTGTCGTTCCCAGGCCGTTCCCGTCGGTCAATCGCGCTGCTTGAGGGCGCTGCTTGAGGCTTCGGGTGCCCGGCCTCCGTTCCGGGCGTGTGCGCGCGGCGTATCCGCGCGGTGGTTCTGGGAGGTCTGCATTCAGTTGTGGTCGTGCGGCCGGAGCAGGGCTGCTTAGCCCTGCCTCTGCTTGTGCCGCGGATCGGAGCAGATCACCATGACCCGCCCATGCCGGCGGATCACCCTGCACTTGTCACAGATCGGCTTGACGCTCGGGTTCACCTTCACGGCTGAGTCGGTCCTGTTCTCGTCTGGTCGAATTACTTGTAGCGGTACACAATGCGGCCGCGGGTGAGGTCGTAGGGAGACAACTCCACGACCACACGGTCTTCCGGCAGGATGCGGATGTAGTGCTGCCGCATCTTGCCGCTGATGTGAGCGAGCACCTTGTGGCCGTTCTCCAACTCAATGCGGAACATCGCATTGGGCAGGGGCTCGACCACGCGGCCCTCGACCTCGATGGCGCCGTCTTTCTTGCCCATGTCCTCTGATTTCTACGTCGTGTCCTGGGGCAGCATGAGCCCCGACTGCAAACCGTTCCAGGGACTGGGCACGAAAGAGTCGGCGCAAACCTGCACCGTGGACTCAGGATACCCGCCCCGAGCGTCCAGACAAAACCGTGGCCGGGCCACCTATCTTCCGCGCCCACTCCCGGGCTCCCGCCCGAACCCCTGAGCTGACGGCCGGGCCGATATGGTGACGCGGTGCGACTGTTGGTCACTGGGGGCGCGGGGTTCATCGG
>MTBK01176252.1_pt1 | contig 14091 bp, 12 predicted proteins | sample 1535981 | NCBI WGS metagenome assembly MTBK01 (sample SAMN06109225, study PRJNA356200) | anaerobic digester metagenome | isolation source: biogas reactors fed with pig manure or primary and secondary sludge | place: Spain | collected 2016-06-30 | reverse complement strand
TATATGTAGCATCCTCTACCATGGCCCCCGAGAACAGCGAGGAGATCTCCTTCCTTCACCGACCAGAAACCTATATATATCACATCCTCTACTATGGCCCCCGGGCCTAGGTGTCAGAAACACATCTCCCTTCCGGGCATACCAATCTGGAAGGGAGAAAGCGCCCGCCTTCATCCGGCGGGCAGTGATGCGGCCGGATACGGGCCTACATCAGGGGGTGTGTCTGGTGTCCGTATGGAGGCAGTCTTGTACGGAGTGCGCGATGGTTTCACCCGGGCCAGGTGATGATAAGAAGAGCACCCGGCCCGCCGGGGTTACAGGGGATCATTCCCCTTGCCCTGGGAGACATCAGGAGCCGGCTCAAGCCTCGATCCTCCGCGCTCGCACTCCAGGGGAGGGCGCCATGAGTACCCTTCCCTCTATCCGTCCCGTTAGATCGGTCGCCGGCAACGATGACAACGGAGGAAGAGTCTCTCGTCCTGCCAACAACCTGATAACTCCAGATCCTGGAGTGCGACGGTCACAGCGGGCCGGCGTCATCCGGACCCTGGTGGCGATGCCGGCCTACAACGAGGAGTCTGCGATCGCAAAGACCGTTATCGGTGCGCAGCAGCACGCAGATAAAGTCCTCGTTGTCGACGACGGATCAAAGGATGAGACCGCCCGGATTGCCGGGGCCCTCGGGGCGATCGTCATTCGGCATGAGGTGAACCGGGGTTACGGAGGGGCGCTCCAGACGATCTTTTCGACCGCCCGGAGTCTCGGTGTGGAGGAGCTCGTCATCATCGACGCCGACGGCCAGCACAACCCGGGGGAGATCCCGGCGCTGCTCGATGAGCTCCGGCGGGGGAAGGATGTTGTCCTCTCCGGGGCGGAGGCTCTCAGGTTCCCGGGCGGCTATGGGGCCTATGGCTGGCAGGCGATCGAGGCGATCCAGGCCGGTGATGATATCCAGTCACAGGTCCGCGACCTCGCCAAGATGCCATCCGGGGTACCCGCCGAGAAGGCCACAAGCGACGAGTCCTTCTGTCGTGGAAAGCAGATTGCGGTGGTGATCCCGGCCTATAACGAGGGTCTGGTGATCGGGAGTGTCATCCTCCAGGCGCAGCAGCACGCCGACCGGGTCATCGTTGTCGACGACGGTTCACACGACAGGACTGCCGAGATCGCCCGGCTCGCCGGCGCCGACGTCATCCGGCTTGAGGAGAACTCGGGCAAGGCCGCCGCCATGATGGCCGGGTTTGCCCGTGCATGGAATCTCGGCTACGAGGCTGTCGTGATGCTCGACGGCGATGGCCAGCACGACCCCGCCGAGATCCCGGTCGTGGCGGCCCCGGTCCTCGCCGGCGACGCGGACCTCGTCATCGGTTCCCGATTCCTTGACGTCAAGGCCGAAATCCCAAAGTATCGCCTCGCCGGCCAGAAGGTTCTCAACGGCTTCACGAATCTCTCGGCTGATGGTGAGTTTGTGACGACCGACTCCCAGTCAGGCTTCCGGGCTCTCTCCCGCCGTGCCCTTGAAAACCTGACGTTCGCGTCAGAGGGTTACAGCATCGAGTCCGACATGATCGCCCACTTCGCCCCTCTCGGCCTGAAGATCGCCGAGGTTCTGATATCAGTGAGTTATGATGTCCCTAATAAGCACAAGAAAAACCCGGTGAGCCATGGGTTCGGGGTGCTCGCCCGGATCGTGGGGCTGATCGGGTACCGCCGGCCGCTCTTGTCGTTCGGGATCCCGGGGGTGCTCGTCACGCTGTTCGGGATCGCGGCGGAGATCCACGTGTTCTCGGAGCTCTACCGGAACGGGCAGTTTCACTACGTTGTCTTCACAGGCGGTTTTGCGGCGCTGATCCTCGGGTTGATGCTCGTGACGTCGGGGTTGATTTTGAATTCGCTGGTGATGATTACGGAGGGGGCCGGGCCGGCGAGGGAGTGTACGCTATGATTGCTATTATCCTCGGCACCCGGCCGGAGATCAGAATATCATCAGAGGTTTCCTATAATGGATAAAAAAGCTCTTATTACTGGCATCACCGGACAGGACGGCTCCTTCCTCGCCGAATTCCTTCTCCATAAGGGTTATGAAGTTCATGGGATCATCCGGCGGGCATCGACCTTCAATACATCCCGGATCGACCATATCTATACCGATCCCCACGATGCTGACGCCCGGTTTTTCCTCCATTACGGTGACCTCTCCGACGACGAGCAGATCTCGCATATCATCTACAACATCAAACCCGACGAAGTCTACCACCTCGGTGCTCAGAGCCATGTGCGGGTCAGCTTCGATACCCCTGAATACACGGGCAATGTCACTGGCCTCGGGACAACCAGGCTCCTTGAGATGATCCGGAGGAGCGGGAACGGGACAAAGTTCTACCAAGCATCGAGCAGCGAGATGTTTGGGGCGACACCACCACCGCAGGATGAAACAACCTCCTTCTGGCCGCGGAGTCCATATGCCTGCGCGAAACTCTATGCCTACTGGATGACTCGCAACTACCGTGACGGCTACGAGATGTTTGCCGCCAATGGGATCCTCTTCAACCACGAGTCTCCCCGGTGTGGCGAAACCTTCGTAACGAGGAAGATCACCCGGGGGATCGCCCGGATCCTCGCCGGCAAAGAGAAGTACCTCTATATGGGGAATCTGGATGCCCGACGGGACTGGGGATTTGCTCCAGAGTACGTCGAGTGTATGTGGCGGATCCTCCAGCATGAGGAGCCCGAAGATTTCGTCATCGGAACCGGGGAAAGCCACTCAGTCAGAGAATTCCTTGAGATTGGCTTTTCCTATGCTGGCCTCGACTGGGAGGAGCATGTCAGGATCGACCAGCGCTACTTCCGGCCGACCGAGGCCGAGAGCCTCATCGCAGATGCCGGGAAGGCTGAGGAGAAACTCGGTTGGAAGCCCCGCGTGACGTTCTCCGATCTGACGAAGATCATGGTCGATGCGGATATGCGGAAAGCAGGGCTCGAGCCCATCGGTGAGGGAGACGAGATCCTCGTGCAACGATACCTGGACCGGCAGTGGACGGGAGATTGAGGTGGCCAGAGATGGAGCAAGAGGGTCCAGTGGTAGCTATTCCAGACGGGTCATGGATAGAGATCATGAAAAACACGATAAAACTCCAGAAAAATCGCGATAAGATTGATGATGCCTCTAAGAGAAGCGGTACAAAAGATTGCATTGATATGCCCTGGGAGTTGGCATTGATATTTCAGGATGGAAAGAATGTCCTTGTCACAGGCGGTGCCGGGTTCCTCGGCTCAACCCTCATGAAAACGCTTGAAAGGCACGGGTTTGCAGCAGAGAACATCCAGGTACCCCGGAGCCGCGACCTCAACCTGCGGCGGTGGGATGACTGTGTCACCGCGGTCGAGGGTGTAGACCTTGTCATCCACCTTGCGGCGAAGGTCGGCGGGATCGGCTACAACATGGCGAACCCGGGTTCCCTCTTCTACGACAATGCCATCATGGGGATCCAGCTGATGGAGGCTGCCCGGCAGGCCGGCGTCGAGAAGTTCGCCGCTGTCGGGACGATCTGCGCCTACCCGAAGTTCACGCCGGTTCCGTTCCGGGAGGAGGAACTCTGGAGCGGGTATCCTGAGGAGACAAACGCACCCTATGGCCTTGCAAAGAAGATGCTTCTCGTCCAGGCCCAGGCCTACCGGCAGCAGTACGGGTTTAACGCGATCTACCTTCTCCCGGTGAACCTCTATGGGCCAGGGGATAACTTCGATCCTGCAAGCTCGCACGTTATCCCAGCCCTGATCAGGAAGTTTGTCGAGGCGGTGGATGAAGGGCGGGAGAGCGTCGAGGTCTGGGGGACCGGGGCGGCATCCCGCGAGTTCCTCTACGTCGATGACGCCGCGGAGGGGATTGTGCTCGCCGCCGAGTGTTATGACAAATCTGAGCCGGCGAAGCTCGGGGCCGGCTTTGAAGTCACTATCCGCGATCTTGCCGGCCTCATCGCCGATCTTGTCGGGTTTACAGGGGAGATCGTCTGGGATACTGCAAAACCTGATGGTCAGCCCCGGCGGTGCCTGGATATCTCGCGTGCGGAGCGGGAGTTCGGGTTCCGGGCGAAGACGGGATTTGAGGATGGATTGAAGGCGACGGTTGAGTGGTATAAGCAGGCAGTCCAGGAGGGGCATATATGAAGACCCTTGTCATCTGCTCGACACTTGATCTGAAGTACAAACTCGGATGTACCCCATCCTGGTGGCAGCTCTTAAAGGCCCTGCATGAGACCGGGAATGAGGTCATTGCCGTACCTTACCTTGGAGATCCGGTTGACTCCCCCTGGTGGAGGACATATCCCAACCCCTGTAGTGAGGAGAGCAAGTTCTACAACCGCTTCCTCGACCGAAAAAAGCGGTGCGGGAAACTTTCTGACTACAATGCAAAGCCCAACCCTGTATTGAACCTGCTCGTGGAGTTTCATGTCCGGCGGAGGTGGGAGAGGCATATCCTTGAGATCCTCGGAATGGAGAAAGATGTCGATGCCGTCTTCATAATGAATGTCCCGATCAACCACATCAAGGGCATTCCGACCAGAGTCAGGAAGGAGTTTGGCATACCGGTCGCGTACTACGATGGCGATATGCCTACGATCCTCCCGAAGTACGCAACTGATCGGGGCTTTAAATTCAACTACTACATCAACGCCGACCTCTCGGAGTTTGATGCATTCTTCACGAACTCGAAAGGCGTCATCCCCGACCTCGAAGAGATGGGCGCAAGGAACGTCCACCCTCTCTACTACGCCGCCGATCCTGACCTCTTCAAGCCGATCGACATTGAGAAGGACATCGACATCTCGTTCTTCGGCTACGGCAGCGAGTTCCGCGAGGATTGGATGACGAAGATGATTGCCGAGCCCTCAATGCAACTTCCTGATGCGAACTTCAGCGTTGGAGGTGGAGGTTTTGGAATACCCCTAGGCAATGCCAACCTTATTGGTGACCTCTCCTACAGCGCCTTCCGGGAGTTCTGCTGCCGGAGCAAGATCTGCCTGAACATTACCCGTTGGTCACACGTGAATGTTTGTGCGTCGGCAACGGCGCGACCGTTTGAGCTGGCGGCGTATGGTACGTGTATTGTATCACAGCCGTACAACGGGATTGAAGAGTGGTTTGAGGTTGGAAGGGAACTCGTTTTGGTAAACAGTATGGATGAAGCTGTTGAAGCGTATCAGTGGCTTCTTGCCTCTGATGATGAGCGACACAAGTTAGGAGAGAACGCCCGAGAGAGGATCTTCAGGGAACATACCTATCATAATCGTGCCGAACAAGTCACTAACAAACTTAGCGATATCAGTGCCTTCCCTGTAACTACGAGTACTACCACCGAGGATAATGTGTCAGTTTATGAAAAAATGCAGGCAATGAGCACACGGATCTGACGGAGTGAGTCAATGAAAAAAGATATTATTGTTCTTGGTATTCATGACGGACATAATGCAGGGGCTGCCTTAATTAAAAATGGCTCTGTTGCTGCAGCACTGCAGGAAGAGCGATTAAATAACATCAAAAATTATAGTGGCACTCCGATCAACGCTATTAAAGCAGTCTTTGATATTTCAAAAGTAGATCCATCAGATATTGATGCGATAGCCATAGCCGGTTTGGTACACTCTCATGCTCCGCTAAAGGAGCGACCCCTTCACGTCAAGCTATATGAGCGTTATGCCGGCCTATTCAAATACCATACTGCTAATTCACTTCTCGTAAAAGCTCTTCATAATCAGCGACAAATGACTGAGTTAAAGTCTGAGTTCGCAAAACAGGGTATTGCTGATAAACCAATTATATTTGTCGAACATCATGTTGCTCATGCTGCCAGTGTGTATTATCAGCGCCCCTGGACAGATGATACGTTGGTATTGACCTTAGATGGTGCAGGTGATGGTTTATGCTCCACAGTTAGTATTGGACGCAAGTACACACTTGAGAGAGTTGCGTCTACTACTGCATATAATAGTCCAGGAAATATATTTTATAGCGAAATTACAGGATATCTAGGGCTAAAACGCTGGGAGCATGAGTATAAGGTAATGGGCATGGCACCCTACGGCATTTCTGACTATTGCATTGATGAAATACGGGAGATTGTGTGTATCAACTCAAGTAAGCCGCTGGAGTTTGAAAACACTATCGGTGCATATGCTGACCATGTACAAAAAAAGCTCACCAAACTTTTGGCGGAACAGAGATTCGATAACATCAGTGCTGCGACACAACAACATTTTGAGGATCTGGTTGTTCAGTGGGTAAAGAATGCTATAGTACATACGGGACTTCACAAGGTTGCGTGCGCTGGAGGCATGTTCCTGAATGTTAAAGCAAACAAACTCCTGAGGGAGATGGAAGAAGTCGATAACATTCACTTTTACCCTGCTGCGAGCGATGAGGGAGTGCCAATTGGAGCTGCACTGGAAGGATATTATAGATTCTGTACACTTGAGGGCATTAAACCTGAAAAAAGTGAGCTTGGAGCAATATATTATGGAAAAGAGTATTCTAATTTGTACATTGAGGATGTGATAAAAAAGGCTGGATGGAGAGAAAAAGCCCAATATATTGATGAAGTTGAGGATGAGATTGCAGATCTACTTGTTAGAGATAAGATTGTTGCTCGGTATGATGGTAGAGATGAATTCGGTCCCCGTGGACTGGGCAACAGGAGTATTCTTGCGGATCCCCGCGACCTCAAAGTGATCCGAAAAATTAACTTCGCAATCAAGCACCGGGATTTCTGGATGCCGTTCGCTGCGTCAGTGCTGGATGCAAGAAAGGAAGATTATTTCTTAGGTGCAAAAATTGCCCCGTATATGATCGAGGCGTTCGATACGAAACCTCTCGCAGAAGAGCTCATTGCCGGTCTACACCCAAAGGACATGACATGTAGACCCCAAACTGTCAACGACTGGAACCCGGGATATAAAAAAGTATTAGAGAATTTTCAAGAGCATACAGGCGTTGGAGGCGTGCTGAACACATCATTCAACCTTCATGGCTCTCCAATGGTCGGTACTCCAGAGGTCGCACTCTATACCTTCGAAAACAGTGGTCTGGATGCACTAGCAATCGGTAACTGGCTAGTTACCAAATAACTACCAAGAGCGAAAAATGCAGGAGATAGATATCACCAAGGGCAAAACTCTGATATCCTGTGGTGGGTACTGTTCCTTGAATAGGGAGGTGTTCTTTTCCATGAGACAATGGGGGAGAAGAGCGGCAAGCGGTACCTGGAGGGGGTATGAACCTTGAGAAGAATGTCGCCCTGTATGAAGAGATCTTTCATATTCTTGCCGGAGATGGGATCTCCGCGGGGAGGCCAAGTTCTTCGAGGAGTGAGGATGCACTTCCGGAAGGTCGCCCGGGTAGTGGAATCCCGGAACATGGAGGCCGTCGATATGGTGATCTCGATCAATGAAGGCCTCCGGGAGTATACCATCCAGATGGGTGCCGATCCAGATAGGACAGAGGTGATCCGTGCAGGCGTTGATCTCGATATCTTCAATCCTGACGACCGGGAGGTGATCCGTGCAAAGTGCGGAATTCAGGATAATGGGACCGTCCTCTTCTTAATAGGGCGGTTCTACGAGTTTTCGGGCCTCAAGGAAGTTGCTCTGGCCCTCGCAAAGAGCCGGGATTCAAAGATAAAACTCCTGATCCTCGGGAAGGGTGACCTCTGGGATGCCCTCCAGGAGATCCGCCGCGAGCGTGGGTTGGAAGATAGGATTATCATGGAGTCCAGGGTGCCCTATCCCGAGGTTCCGAAGTACATCATGGCCGCTGATATCTGCATTCTCCCTACCTACAGGTACGAGATCATGATGAACATCGTCCCGATAAGGATATACGAGTACATGGCGGCGGGGAAGCCGGTCCTGGCGACGAGCCTCCCCGGGCTCATAAAGGAGTTCGGTGAGGCGAACGGGATTCTTTATGCGAAATCTTCTAACTTAGTTCTTGACAGAGCGATGGAACTTATTGAGGGCGGCGGGATAGGGCCGGAAGGGGAGAGAGCGAGAAATTTCGTCAAGTCACTGAGCTGGGATGAGTTGACTGATGTTTTCCAGCAAACGCTGAGCAGAGGGGTGCCAGGTGGGTGAATACTCTGGGGTACCGCCAGTCAAAATTTACCAAAAGATACTAGAGGTGAATAGATAATGATAAAAAAGTCGGTTGTCACGGATATTTCACATAACGATGAATACATTATCATAGAATCTCCAGAATTGCAGTGGAGCGGAAGTGTTATTGATGTAAGTAATCTACCTCGAGTTTCATTTTGCATCCCAACACTGAATAACGAAGATACTCTAGATAAGTGCCTTAGCAGTATTACCAATCAAGACTACCCGGATATCGAGATTATCGTTGTAGATGGTCATTCAAAAGACAAGACGATAGAGATAGCCAAAGAATATACCGATCAAATATTCTTCGACTCGGGGCTTCTCGGGAGTGCACGACAAACAGGAGTTGAGAATGCAACTGGCGAAATTCTAGCTCTTTTTGACTCGGATATCATTATCCCCCATAAAGACTGGTTACGCAACGCGGTTGAGGCATTCAACTATGGCGACCAGGTAAGCACGATCTGGCCGGAAAATATAGCACCCCCTGATGGAGGCTTGGTTGTTCAACTTTATTTTAACCATTGGAAGTTGATAATCGAAGATCGAATCGAGAAAAGGCGGGGTCTGTACGGTGGGGGAAATGCGCTTTTCCTTCGAAAAATGATCGAGGAAATTGGGGGGGTCAGCAGGTCGCTTCACTGGGGTGAAGATTTTGACTGGTCCCAAAAACTGAAAGATTGTGGATACAAAGTTGTGTATATTCGTGATCCTCTTTATCACGACACTATGCCATCTCTAAAGATATTTGCAAAAAAACAGTTCGCCGGTGCGAAAACTTTTACGAAAACAGGCTTCCAGTTGATGAACCTCTCGCCATACGAAGTATTCTACGAACAGGTAATCCTTGGTGTAAAAGGAATGATTCGTGGCCTAATTGTAGAAAGAGAGTTTTCCTGGTGCCTTTATCCTGCATTCATATTTATCAGAGGACTCGCGTATGGGTATACTTTCACGGTTAGCGGGAGACATTGAATATGGATTTTCGTAAAGTCAATTTCGAACAATTATCTTCAGAGTACTCAGACCCTGAGAGTTTACAATGTAAGAAGCTCCAGATTGTTGACTCGTATATTCAAGGGGGGGCGCTCCTTGATGTAGGAATGGGCACGGACGAACACTCCCGCTCCCCATCAGGGTGGAGGGGGTTGATTGAAGGAGCCGGGTTTAAGGTAACAAGTGTCGAAACTGTTAAATTTCCAATACTTCGCAGTGAATATCTGAGGAAAAATCTTTGCGTCTTAGGAAAAGGTTGTATCATCGTCACGAGTAAATGAGGCTTCTTGATGAAAATACTTCAAGTTGTATCCAGTTTTCCCCCTGCGTATTCGTATGGTGGAGCAGTAAAGGTATCTTACGAAGTCTCGAAAGAACTCACGAAAAGAGACCATAAAGTAACAGTATTTACGACTGATACGTGGGATTCAAAATCGAGGATCCCTAAGCCAGTGGCGCATATGGAGGGAATAGACGTATACCGATTTAGGAATCTTAGTAACAACTTATCTGCCAAAAACCTGGCAATAGCACCAGAAATGGTTCTAGATTTAAAGAAAAATATAAGAAAATTTGATATTGTTCATATTCATGAATATCGTTCTTTTCAAGCAATCGCCACGTGCTATTATGCAAAAAAGTGTGATATTCCATATGTTCTCCAACCCCATGGATCCCTTCCAAGGATAATCGAGAAACAGAGCCTCAAAAGGATCTACGATGTAATCTGGGGGAATGGCATCCTGAAGCATGCTTCAAGAATCGTCGCAGTTTCCGAGAGTGAAGTAGAGCAATTCAGGCAATTCGGTATTCCTGATGAGAAGATAGCCGTGATCCCGAATGCGATAAATTACATTTCACCTACATCTCTCCCACCCGCCGGACAGTTCCGGGAGCAGTATGACATTCATGAGAAGCGCATTATCCTTTATGTCGGACGGGTTCACAAACGTAAAGGTATCGATTTCCTCATACATGCATTCAACTCGTTTATTCAATCCAGAACCGAAAATGACGCTGTTTTAGTCATTGCCGGCGCAGACGATGGCTACCAATCTACTCTTGAGGATCTCGTTGGGCAATTCGGGCTTTCGGATAAGGTAAGGTTCATTGGATTCATTCCTTCCCTTACAGCTGCTTACCAGGATGCCGATGTCCTTGTCTACCCCTCGGTCTACGAGATCTTCGGCCTTGTCCCCTTCGAGGCACTGCTCTGCGGCACTCCCGTGATCGTGACTGACGACTGCGGGTGCGGCGAGATCATCAAGGAGGCGGGGTGCGGCTATCTCGTCTGCTACGGGGATGTGACTGGCCTCGATGGGGCGCTCAAATTCGCGCTGGAGAACCCGGATGCCAATAGGAGGAGGGTCAAGGCGGGGAGGCGGTATATTGAGGAAAATCTTGCGTGGGACAGTGTTGTGAAGCAGGTGGAGGAGATGTATGAGGGTTGCATTCGTCACGCTTGAGTATCCGCCGTTTATCATCGGGGGTGCGGGTGTCTATGCAACGCATATTGCAGGAGAACTTGCGAACCTAGGTCACCGGATTGTTGTGTTCACACCGGTGATTGACAATACTGATGGCGCTGAACATCCCTCTGATGTTAACCTTCAGGTCTGGCGTGTCCCAGTACGTGAAGCACTCCCGTTCAGGGCGTTGCAGTTCTGGATTAATTTACCTGGAGAGATCAAGAAGGCCGAGGGAGAGCAAAAATTTGATGTCATACACATCAATGGCCTCTCATACTGGTTCTTACCTAAACGGCTTTCAACGGCCCCGCACGTGCTTACGGTCCATCACCTTGTACGGGATGCTGCCAAAAATACTGGTCTGGATCTCACTTCAAGAATAAAGGATCTCAGTGGCGAGAACGGCTTTTTCATACCCTTAATCGAAGGAGGAGCTCTGGAATCAGTTGATAAAATCATTGCAGTCAGCAATTACACGAAGGATCGAATTGTCCAAACATATCATGTTTCTTCCAAGATGATCGACGTTGTCTATAACGGCGTTGAGTTCGGCGGTTATACATTCACTCAAGAAGATCTTGACGAGATTCGGAGACAGTTTGAACTGCCAGACCTCCCGATTATCCTTTTTGTTGGGCGAGTGGACGATCCGAGAAAGGGTCTGGATATCTTGGTTCAGGCATTTCGGAAGGTTTTAGACGAGATCGAGACCATATTGCTCGTCGTCGGCAAGGGCGACCAGGCTACAGCGCGAAGTCTTGCTGGGCCGGCCCTTGATCGGATAGTGTTTACAGGATTTGTGGATGATGTCACTCTGAAGAAGTGTTATGCACTCTGCGATGTGTATGTCTGCCCCTCTCGTCTGGAAGGGTTTGGGCTGACCATCCTTGAGGCGTTTGCTGCCGGGAAGCCGGCCGTGGCAGCGGAAGTTGGAGCGATACCAGAACTGATTCACAATGGTCAAAATGGTGTTCTCATTCCGCCTGAAAATGCTACAGCGATGGCTAAGGCCATTGTGCTCACCTTACAGGATTCGGACCCTTATGAGCGGATCAGAAAGGATAATGTCATATATTCAGGCAACCAATTCTCGTGGGCAAAAGCGGCAGAGAATACTGAGTGTTCATATTTGCGGTTAATAATGGACTGAATGGCTCATAATAGATGCCTACAAACGATTGCAGCTCTGACAGCCGTCTTGCTAGTTCCACTTGCATTTCATTTTAAATACTTTCCAACAATTATCAACTCAACAATTACTAATCTTTTAGTTTTCACGTTAGTTTTTGTTGAAATTCTACTATTCATCTACGGTGTATTTACGTTGAGAGCTCGAGTTGATTTATTCTTCTTCTTACCTCAGATACTTATTTTTGTATTTCTTGTCCGGGCTATCCCCAATCTACAGTTGCTATACCCTCCACTTCACGATCCATACTACCATTACGTCTGTACACTGAATATTTTGGATTATGGAACTCTAGATCCGGTTCTAGGTTGGTGGTATGGAATGGTTAATCGGCAACTACACTGGCCGGTTATGCACCTGTTGACTACAGCTCTCTCCAATATTGCTAATATTGATGTTATGCAGTTATTCAGGTATCAGGAACCCCTTATGGGAGCTATCTTTTTTCTTGCAATATTTATACTGACAGAACAAATTACAAACAATTATACGGTTGCAGTAATATCTTCTTTGTTCGCTTCATTGAGCGATACTGTCATCTTTTATCAATCTGAGTATCATCCACAGGGTGTCGCAATAGTCCTATTTGTATTCATTCTATATTTTCTATTTAAATTAAATATAGGGAAAAAAGCAGCACTTCGTTATTCGTTTCTTATCTGTTGCCTTTCGTTTTGCCTGTCGCATTATTTTACCCCTCTCTTTATCGCGTTAATATTTGTCATGTACTTAGCTTTATCGTTGACATTACGGTATCTACCACTCTTTATTTCTAGGGAGAGTAGAGCTAAATCCTTCTTGGGAGATTTGACTCCCCGGCGCCAATCAGACACCTATTTGATTCTAATCGTGGTGTTATTTACCCTTGCATATCATATCATGTTTTATGACAGTGCATTTAACGAATTTGTATCTATGGTAAATGCGAACCCGGTGCTTTCAGCGAGTCTTATTTCATTGGGTTCACCCGAAATTCCCCTGATTACTTCAGTTCTCAGCAGCTTTAAATGGGGTTTGTTTCTCTTAGCAGCGGTTTCTGTCGTCTGGATCTACTGGAGCAAAAATAAACAAGAGCTCCGGTTGGGCATGTTACTTGCGTGTTTTATCTTTGCAGGTGCCGTTGGAAATTATCTTGTCGCATCTCCTTTAGACCGAATTGTTTCATATTCTACCCCTCTTGCTGCAATCTTTGGGGCTTTAACTGTTTTTAAGGTCAGAGACCTCTGGTTTACGCATAGATCTAAAATTGGAAAAGGTGTAGTGATTGCCGTTTTCGCAGCTCTTCTGATGGTGGCAGGAGTTTTTAATTCCCAAACGCCGGCCTACTTCTTCCAAGATTCTGAAGTTAACACATATTACTGGTATTCAAATGTTCTTCCTGAGATGGAGATGTACAAACCCGCTGGAGAATGGAGTGGAACTTATGTACCTACAGATGAGTATATAGAGGTTGAATTTGATACCCGAGTGATACCCTTTTACTATGGTAAGCGAAGTGCAGGTGGGCAAGTACCACTTAAAGATAGTTCCAGCCATAACATTATCATGCTTAATCCTAATACTATATACAATGGATATATATCCAGCAAATCAACTCTTATATCAAAATCAGATTTGATATATTCAAACCCCCAAATTGTAGTGGTTAGTGCATCGATTCCCAATAAACAATACAATATATAGTATCTCATCTTCCGCAGTAACGCTCTTCCCTCCTGGAATAATCAATTAAGTCAAGCTAACCTCAAGATAGGGTACCACATATTTAAACCTTTATACAAATCTACTAATTAAATTCCTGATATATCTAAATGGGATGGAATCAGAGCCTGTCATCCCTAAATCTTTCACCAAACGCCTGGATCATCTCGGGATCATTGCTGCACTTGTTGCAGAACTTGGCATCGTTGATCTGGTCGACGCCCGCCTACCGAAACTCCGACACCATACCCTGACCCATGGCGACATTGTCCTTGCCCTCATCCTGAATGGTCTTGGCTTCACCCAACGCCGCCTCTACCTATTCGCCGCCTTTTTCGAAAACAAACCTCTAAATCGTCTTTTCAAGAAAGATGTTACCGCTGCTGATTTCACCGATGACGTCATTGGCAGAACACTTGATGCCATCAAAGAATATGGACCGGAGCTCCTCTACCAGGAGATCATAAGTCAGATCTTCCTTGTGGCCCAGATCGGACTTCACCGGGTACATCTTGATACCACCAACTTCAGTGTCCATGGCGGCGCCTATAACAACGGCTACGATCCCGATGATCCTCACCCT
>MTBK01236273.1_pt1 | contig 14115 bp, 13 predicted proteins | sample 1535981 | NCBI WGS metagenome assembly MTBK01 (sample SAMN06109225, study PRJNA356200) | anaerobic digester metagenome | isolation source: biogas reactors fed with pig manure or primary and secondary sludge | place: Spain | collected 2016-06-30 | reverse complement strand
AGCGCCACTCTCATGATGCAGACATCACTTCAGGGAAGTGTCTACAGGCGCATCAACCCGGTGCCTCTCAGGGCCCGTGCTATAGCAAACTTGATGTTCGATGATGCCCGGTAGATAGTGTCGCCAGGGGATCTCCTACCGGTATGATGATCGATTACGTCGTTTTGACCTGGAACAGTGCTTCAACGCTTGAACTTGCGCTCTCCTCGATCCAGGAATATGGGTGCCCGGACAGGATCATCGTCGTCGATAAGCACTCGACGGATAGAACCACAGCGATCGCAGGGAAGTACGGCTGCGAGATCATGTCATCGGATGCCAGTCTCGGCGCCGCAAGGAGGATCGGGGCACGCGAGGCGCGGACAGATCTCAATCGCATTTGTAGATTCCGATGTGGAGCTCCTTCACGGGTGGGAAGAGATCCTGCAGGCCTGCGCCGACGGACGATATCCTGACGCGGGAGTAATCGGCGCGATCTACAGTGAGAACTATATTCAACCGGCAACCGAACCGATATCACTCCTCGGGGGTAACGGGGCATTCGGCTGCTGTGTGACCTTCCGGGATCATTTACTGGCATGTACCGCCCTTGATTTGCTCTCCAGTGGGGAGGATGCACTCTACGCCGAATATCTGGCGGAAAAGAACCTGCGATGGTATATTCTGCCCGTCTACGTCAACCATCATCGAGAGCTCGGGAATGTCCCGAATAATTTGAGATGGCGCTGGCTTGGTGCCGGCCTCCGGCGACGAAGAGGATTTCGGATCTCGATATGCAAATCCATCCTCGGTGGAGCGGTCGTCGGGCTTAAGATGAATGATCTTGACATCTCCTACCGGGAAAACCTTACCCTGCGGCTGAACTACTTCATCGGCTACATGCTCCCCGGCAGGTACTTCGAGATCGACAGGGGGAAGAGGTGACAGGCCCCGGCACCTCCTGGCGATCTCGACAATGAAACTTCACGCCAAACGTTTCAGGCGCGCTGCTGCTATGAGATCGTCTGCCCGATCCCCTGTATCAGGATCTCCCCTCAGGGTAGTCTCCGGCAGGTCTCAGTGCTCGATCTTTCTGATATGCTCGATGGCACTCTCGGCCAGCCTCTCCCTCCCCTGCAACCCGGCGACATCGCGTATCGCCTCAAGCATATGTACGGAATCCTCAAGAAAACTCAGGATATCCGCGGGATAGAGGTCGATCCCGTATTCTTCGAGGAGGTGGGCGCTGATCTGGCGGTGATCGAGCCCCATCTCCCGGAACTCTATGATCGTGAGGGTGAACTTCCGCTCCGGGCACCCACAGAAGGGGGCGCTCTTGCACTTACAGTTCATGAAATCGCGGAAAATTGCCAGGAGCTGCTCGCGCATCCGGCGATCGAGCCCCTCGAAGTTGATCGCCCGTCCGAGGGACTCGAGGAACGCACCTGAAAAAACATGATCGGGGAGCCGGAACCCCGCCGCCCGCTCCAGCTTACGTGCCGCCCGGAACCTGGCCCTGTCCGCGATCACGACGTATCTCCAGGCACCTCATCGAACTTCGCAAGAGACTTCATGGCGTTGCTCATGGTATCGATCTCGATGAGCCACTCATCGAAGAGGCCGGGGTTCTCCATATCATCCTTGATGTACCTCGCGCAGCAGGTGGCGCCGTCGATCACGGCGGCCCCGATATTCGCCGCAACCTCAAGCGCTTCCTCGAGATCATCCTCATCGAGGGCCCGGCCTTTCTTCACGAGTGTCTTGATGTCCTTATCAAACCCGCCATCGAGGTACCTCCGGCAGGCGGTGAAGAGCACAAGCAGGGAGAGCTGGAGCGACCCGATTATATCCTCAAGCTCCCCATCTGGAAGCCCGGCCATAACGACCAGCTCCACTTCGTTGAGCTTCGCAGTGGCCTCCTCCTTCGTGAGCCGGTCGTTCTGGTAGAGGCGGATGATCTTTAAGACGGAGAGGGTGATATCCTCGGCGAAGGCGTATAGCATCTGCTCTCCTTCTGAGACCTCTTCTCCCTCGGCGGGCTCGAAGTCAGCGCCCTCCAGTGTTGTTATCCAGTTGTCCCAGCGCTCCTGGTTGTAAAAAATATAGAAGAGTTTCATGGGTTCTGCCTGTTTGGCTTTTGCTTTCTTTGCCATCAGTACACATTCGTAGTGCCCCTTTTAAAAATTATTTGCTCTTCGGGCAGGGGTCCAGAATTAGCGCGATCCTGCGAAGATTCATCTAGAGCAAACGAGCATACGCTAGAACAGATGGCAGGAGTTTCCGGGCTTGACGAAGTCCTCAGATCCTCCGCGCCCTTTGTGATCGCGCTCTCGGGGGGGACGGATAGCTCGGTTCTGCTCGCCGGCGCCCGGAGGTGCGGGGTCAGGGCGATCGCGGTCAGCGTCGATACAGGCCTCACCCCCCCGGGAGAACTCGCGGCGGCGCGGGAGACTGCGGACCGCCTGGGCGTCCCGCATGTCACTATAGCGCTTGATATGCTCACCCTCCCCGAGGTCCGGGAGAACCGGCCCGACCGGTGCTATGCCTGCAAGCGGGCGATGATGGAGGCGATCATCTGCGAGGCAGAGCGGCGGGGGTGCCGGACGGTCATCGACGGAACCCATGCTGATGACCGGCCTGGAGTGCGCCCGGGTATACGGGCGCTCCGCGAACTTGGCGTCAGGAGCCCGTTTGTGGAGTGCGGCATGGGGAAGGCGGATATCGAGGCGCTTGCGGCGGAACTCGGTGTGGCTGTACGCCCGCCATCGGCATGCCTTGCGACCCGCATACCCGCCGGCGAAGTGATCACGCGGGAGTCTCTCGCGCTCGTGGGGGCGGCCGAGGCCCTCATCGCGCGGGAGATCCCCGGTACCGTGCGGGTCCGGTGCAGCGGTCGCAGCGCTACAATCGAGGCAGACCCGGCGCACCACCGGAGGCTTGAGCAGCTGATCGGCGCCGTGAAGGATCTCGGGTTCTCCGGGGTGGTTATCGCCCGCGAGGGCTACAGGGAGGGAGGTGCGGATCCGTGGACGCGGTGATGGTCAGGTACGGCGAGGTCTTCCTCAAGAGCGAGCCGGTGAAGCGGCGGTTCATATCGATCATGACCAGGAACATAAGGCTTGCCCTGGAGGCCGAAGGGCTCTCCCACCAGATCGAGACTCCCCGGGGGAGGATCCTGATCTCCGGCGATGAGCCTGATCGTATCGCTGAGGTGGTCACAAGGACGTTCGGTGTGGTGAGCGTCAGCGTCTGTAAGATGACCACGCCTGATATCGCCGGGATCTCTGCTGCTGCCGTGGAACATGCAGAGCGCCACCTCCGCCCCGGAATCTCGTTTGCAGTCCGGGCGCGCCGGTCGGGCGTCGAGGGGTTTTCCAGCCAGGAACTCGCGGCGGCGGTCGGCGCGGCAGTCCTTGCCCGGATCCCCGGGGCCACGGTGAACCTGACGGCACCTGAGTACGAGATCTTCGTGGAGGCCCGGGAGTTCGGCGGAATCGTCTACGATGAGAAGGCTGAGGGGCCAGGAGGGCTTCCCTACGGAACCCAGGGGGAGGTGATGGCCCTGCTCTCGGCCGGCATCGACTCACCCGTAGCGTCGTGGCTGATGATGCGCCGGGGATGCCTGATGGTTCATATACATATGGGGAGCGGGCGGTTCTTCGGGGCAGATTCTGAGAGATGCGTCCTCCGGAACCACGCCCGCCTCTCTCTCTGGGTTTTGGGGCACCCCCTCGATCTCCTCATCATCGATATGGAGCCCTTCTTTGATGTGATAACGGCGCTAAGAGAGCCCCGATACCGATGCATCCTCTGCAAGCGGTTCATGCTCAGGGTGGCAGGAATACTTGCCAGGGAGCGGGGTTCCTACGCGCTCGTCAACGGCGACAACCTGGGGCAGGTGGCCTCACAGACCCTGGCGAACATGGCGGTGGTCTCTCCGGCGGCGGGCATCCCCGTGCTCCGGCCGCTCATCGGGTTTGACAAGGATGAGGTTGTCGGGCGCGCACGGGCCATCGGGACGTTTGAGGCCCGGCCGGGGGATATAGAGTGCATGGTCGCCCCCCGTCACCCCTCGACGGCCGCGCCGGCGGCGAAGATAGCGGCGATCGAGGAGGGACTCGGTGTGGATAGCCTTGCTGCACAGGCGGCAGGAACGGTGCATTGCTACCGCGCAAAGAACGGGGTGATCGAGGAGGTCTTACAACCTCCTCGCATCCAGAAAAATTCAGATGATATTTAACCCCGATTCCCGCGCAACCTCGACAAACGCCTCTCCCACGTGCCGGATCTGTTTTGCGGTCAGCCCGAAGGTGTTGTATTTCCAGATCCTGGTGGAGCCCGGTATGATACCGGTGATGCCCCGCCTCTTCAGTTCGCTTGAGAGGAAGTACCCGCGTTTCTTGTGCTCCCGTGCCACCAGATCGAATGAGCCTCGGGTATCCACCCGGGTGAGGGTGTGCCGGCGCGGGTAGTCCGAGAGCACCTTCGTCCCATCGATCGAGAGGAGGGCATCCGTGACCGCCTGCGAGTATGCCACCTCGCTCTCCCAGTTCTTCACCCGCTCCCTGACGTGGGGGAACGAGGCCATCATGCCGACGACTGTGACGCCCATCAGGGTGCAGCCCATCATCTCCACTTCCTTTATGCCGAACGTCCGGCCGGTCACGTCGCCCTTCGCCTCTGTCGTCCGGAAGACCTCTTTTGCGTGCTCGTTCGTCGTCGCGATGAGACCCGACGGCGCCGGGGCCGCCATGCTCTTGTGGCCCGACCCGACGACGAAATCGGCGCCGAGCGCCCTGCCGTCAACCGGCATGATCCCGACCGAGTAGGCGCCGTTTATGAGAACCGGTATGTCGTACTGGTGGGCGACTTTCGCGATACCGGCGACGTCATGGACGTTTCCAAACTGGTAGTCGACGTGGTCGACGAAGAGCAGGGGCGGCGTCCTTGAGTGTTCCCGGATCACAGCCTCGATCTTCTCCGCGGCGGCATCAGGTGTGATATGGTTCTTTGCGTCCTTTGGTATCTCGAGGGGGATCCCGCCCGCCGCCTCGACCGCCATGAACTCGGTGTAGTGGGCGAGCGCCGTGACGATGACGGGGTCGCCCTTCCCGACGTATGTGCTTGCCACCGCCTGGAACCCCCGGCGCGCCCCCGGAACCACCCGCACCGCATCCATATTCAGCCAGGCGGCGAGGTCGGCGTGGAACTGCGCGATCGGGGGTTTCTTGATGTAGTCGAGCCTGAAGGGTTTCAGACAGTTGTCGCAGACAGAGTAGCCGTCGCCAAACGCAATCGCCGCCTTCATGGCATCGGCGGTGAGTCGCCCGCCTGCCTGGATGGGGTCGATGTTGATGTACATCTCCTCAATGTCGCGGGTGTCTATACCGGCTCCGCACTTCACCGTATCAACTCCTCCTCGAGGATCGCGATATGCCGCTTCACCTTCGCGATGGAGGCTGCGGCCTGCTTCCGTTCCTCTTCATCGAGGTCATGTCCGGGGGCTGTCCTGCGAAGCAGGAACCGGATATCGGAGAGGGTGAATAGCGCCTGAAAAACTGCATTTACGGCTCGATCTGACATGAGATCACCATACAGATATCTCCGGGGATATATTAGTAACACCGCCCGGTTCCGGACACTTTCACACCGCACGGATCATGCATTTATGCGCGAGGAGACGAGAATAATTGGATATGGAGATCGTTCATGTAGCAGACACGCACCTCGGACTATCGGCATTTAACCGGGTCGATCCGGAGACCGGGATGAACCTGCGCGAGCAGCTCATATACGACAACTTCCTCGCCGCGATCGATCAGATCATCGGGATGCGCCCGGATGCACTCGTCCACGCTGGCGATCTCTTCCACCAGGTCAAACCGAAGACCCGCGCCTATACGACGGCGCTCGATGCCCTCTGCCGCCTGCAGGATGCCGGCATCCCGATGCTCGTTGTCGCGGGTAATCACAGCATGGCAAAGACCCGCTACACGGCATCCCCATTCGAGGTTCTCGAGCGGGGCGGTTACCGGGCGGATGATCTCTACGTCGCCCACCACAACCGCTACAGGCGGGTTGAGCTCGATGATACGGTCTTTCACCTGATACCGAATATGCTCCGGCCAGAGGGTTACCGGGCGGCGTTCGATGGGATCGAGTTCTCGCCCGGCACAAACGTTCTCGTCACCCACGGCCTTGCGAGCAACCTGAGAGAGAAGCGACTTCACACCGTCGCCGAGCACGAACTGGATGCGACCATCATATCAGACCGGTTCGACTACATAGCGCTCGGCCACTTCCACGGGCAGGTGCAGGTCGCAGACAACGCCTGGTACAGCGGATCGCTTGAGTACTGCAACTACGGGGAGATCGGGGATACCAAGGGCGGCCTCGCCGTGGATCTCTCGAACGGGGAGATCGCGAGGATCGACCTCCCGCACACCCCCATGATCAACCTCGGGAGGATCAACTGCGACGGACTTTCGGCCCGGGAGGTCGTGGATGCCATCCTCACGGCGATCGATGATGCCGGCGGGGCGACCTTCCAGGCGATCTGCCAGGTCACGCTCGATGGCATACGCCGCGAGACACAGAGGGCGCTCGACCAGAAGGCTCTCCTGGGCGCCCGGAACCGGATGCTCGACCTTAAACTCCGTGTGATAGCTCTCGATGATGCCGCCCAGGTGTTCCGGGAGGATTCTCTCGCCGGCCTGGACTACGTCGCTGAGTTTGAGCGTTTCGTTGATGGGGAACACCTCGCCCCGGGAGATGAGGAGTACGTGAAGAGGATCGGAACCCGTATCCTCCGTTCGGTCATCGAGTGCCACAGGGAGGGAGAGAGTGCTTCTGAATAAACTTTTGATGCGCAATTTCAAGCGGTTCCGGGACCAGGAGATAATATTTCAGGACGGCATCACCGGGATCGTCGGAAACAACGGAACCGGGAAGAGCAGCATCGTCTCTGCAATCCTCTTTGCTCTCTACGGGCTCCAGGGGACGGGGGTTGACGGGAACTACATCGTCAGCTCGTTTGCAGGGCCGCAGGACGTCTGTGAGGTCCGCCTGGACTTCCTAGCCGGCGGCAATGAGTATACCGTCGTCCGAAAATTCAAGCGCCGCCCCTCCTCCACCCTCCATGAGGCGAACCTCTACATGAACCGGAGGCTCCTTGCAAGCAGCGTCCAGAAGGTGGCTCAGGAGGTGCAGCGGGCCGTCGGCATGGGCCCGGGCGACTTCCGAAACACCATCCACGCCGGGCAGAAGGAGCTCCTCACCCTGATCGAGAGCAGGGCCGGGTCGCGGAAGGACTGGTTCATGCAGGTGCTGGGCATCGATTACATCAAGAAAGACAGCATGGAGGCGCTGAAGGAGATCATCGATGCCAGGGAGGGGAGCTACCAGGAGATCTCAGGGAGGCTACAGGAGCTGGATGCGGACGGAGTTCGCGTCCGCATCCGAAGGCTCCAGGCCTCGCTCGGTGATGCAGAGGAGGAGGTGAGAGAGAGCGCGGCCATGGAGAAGGTTGCCGGGGAGATGCTTGAGTGGGCCAGGGAGGAGCGTGGGCGCCTGCTTCTTATGCGCGACAGATACCTGCATCTCGCAAAGGAAGAGGAGGTGCTGACCGCCGATATCGGGAGACTACGCACAGAGTGTCAGGAGGGGGAGGCAGATATAGCAGAACGCATGAGGCTGCAGGACGACATCGAGGCACTCGCCCCCGCCGTCGGCAGCTGCGAGGCCCTGAAGGCGGAGGTCGCCGCGATGACCGATAAGAAGATCCAATCCGACCACCTGGCGCTTGCCGCTGCGGCCGCACGGGAGCAGGTGCGGGAGTACGATGAGCGCCGCTCGAAAACTGCGACGGAACTCACCACACTTGCGCGCGATGAGGAGGAGATCGCCGGGCTTGCCCGGGATCTCGGGGAGTGGCAGGCGCTCCGCGATCGCATTGCAGCCCTGAAAGTCCTTCAGCCTGAATACAGCGCCCTCCGCGAGGCCCTCGCCCGCATGGACGAGCGGTTCGCCCAGACGGAGAGGCGCGTCCAGGAGAACCGGGCTGATATCGAGGAGGTCGAGGAGAAGGCCCGGCACCTTGAGGCGCTAGAGGCCGGGACCGGTGAGTACGACGCCCTCCGTACCCGTGACGAGGTTCTCGTCCGGGCGGCCGGGTATGCCAGGGAGGAGGAGCGGTGCCTGCGGGAGGCCCGCGCCGCGTCGGATGAGATGAGCCGGCTCCAGAACACCATCGCCGGGCTCTCCCGGCAGCTCGCCGGGATGGATACGATCGAGGAGCGGATCGAGGCGGCCGGGAGCAGGAAGGACTCCCTGACATCACGGATCAGCGCCTGCGCCGCGCGCCGGCAGACGGTCTGCGAGGAGATCCGGAGGCTGACCGAACACCGGACTGAGATCCTTGAGGCAGGCCCGGAGGGCTCCTGCCCGATGTGCCACCAGGGTCTCGGAGAACACTACGAAGACCTCCTCGGCGATCTCGTGGCAGGTATCGGATCGATGCAGGAGGTGCTTGTGAGCCTTGAGGAGGAGCACGCGCAGGCGACCGCCGGGCACCGGGAGGTTGTCGCCGCCCTTCAGGATCTCATGCAGCAGCGCACCGCCTTCCAGCGCACAAAAGAGCAGCACGCGCTCCACACCTCCCGGTATGAGCAGGGTGTTGAGACCGTGCGGCGGTGGCAGGCCGAGGCCGGGGAGCACCACGCCGCGATAGAGGCGCTCGGCCTTGAAAGATACGACCCGGCGGCGCACGAGGCCCTCCGGAGACGCCTCAGCGACCTCGCAGAGAAACGGGCGAGGGCCGATACCCTCAGGGGCGAGTGTAGCCGTCTCCCGGCTCTCATGGAGGAGCGGCAGCGGCTCATCACCGGGGTCGAGGATCACCTCACCCGGAAGGAGGAGACTGAGGGGAGGCTTGCCCGGCTCGGGTTTGACCCGGAGATCCTCAAGCGCCTGGAGACCGAAGCACAGGCGCTCGAAGCGTCCTACCATGCGTACACAGAGGCACAGGCCCGGCTCGCACGGCGGCCGGCGCTCGAGGAGGAAGAGAAAGAGATCCTTGAGCGGTTGGATGGCCTCCGGATGAGGCTGCAGGAGATCGAGGATGAACAGAGAGATCTCGCGTTTGACCCTGACCGGTTTTTACGCCTCGCAGAGGAGTTCGGCCGCGTAAAGAAAGCGCACAGAAAGACACTCGAACTCCGGGTACGCCTCGAGGAAGTCCCGAGGCTGCAAAAGATGCTCGGGGCAAAACAGGAACTCCTTGCCGGCCGGGAGACCGAACTCCGAGCCGCAAAGGCGGCTATAGCCGGCCTCGGTTTTGATGAGCAGGCGATAGCGGAAGTGGAGAATAGGCTTTCAGGCCTTGAGGGGGATCTCATGAAGGCGCGGGAGAGAAGATACGCGGCCGCCGCTGCGATAAGCAGCCTGAAGGCGGATATCGGGGAGGAGGTTTCACGCCTCTCCCGGGCCGATGAACTCGCCCGGGAGCAAGAGACCCTCCACGAGGAGATCGGGCGCCTGAAGCTGACCCGCTCGATCATCAAGGACTACACCGACTACCTCCTGCAGGTGGTACGGGACAGGATCGAGGAGGAGGCGGGGAGGGTGCTTGCCGAGATCACCGACGGACGGTACGGGACGGTGATGCTGGATGATGACTTCACCGTCCTAGTCCACGACATGGGCGACGATTACCCCGCCGACCGGTTCAGCGGCGGGGAGCAGGACGATATCGCCATCGCCCTCAGGATCGCCCTCTCCCGGTTCCTTGCCGGGGTGAACGAGATGCATGACTCCACGTTCCTCATATTCGACGAGATATTCGGGAGCCAGGACGAGGAGCGGCGGAACAACCTCCTCCGGGCGCTCAGGACACAGGAGGCTCACTTCCCCCAGATCCTCCTCATATCCCATATAACCGAGGTCCAGGACGAGTTCTCGACGACGTTCCTGGTCGAGATGGGGGCTGATGGGGCGAGCATGGTCAGGGGAGTCTGAATGATGGATCGAAAAACCCACTACCAGGACGCGATCCGGCGGATCGCCGGAAGGATCCGGGAGTGTGCCCCGGAGGATCTCGTAGAGCGGTTCTCTGTGTGTAGCGGGTTTGACGCGGGATCCTACCGGCCCTGCCACCCCTCTTTCGATGGAGCGGTCTGCGCTGTGGACGGGAGCAACGCAATAATACTCGATGCGGGCAGTTTTGCCGTCGCCGCCGCCCGCGCATCGGTAAGCGTATATGCCGGCGACATGCGCATCCGCTGCAGGACGACGCCGCTTGAGATCATCACCGTCAACCCCGGGGCCGGGAACGAGGACTTCGACGCGCTCTTCCACGACTGTTTCCGCCACCCACCGAAGGTACCCCTCGACCACGACGACCCTACCCGGAACGCCGCCGTCATACGGGACACCCTCGAGTACTGGGCTGCTATGGAGATGGCCGCAGAGCTCGATACAGGGGATCTCATCGTGCTCGACGGCACGCTCCAGGTCCGCCACGCAAGCCACGACGAGGTCATAGAGAGCCTCTTAAACCTCTGCAACCTCCGGGGGATCCTCATCGCCGCGGTGACGAAGCGGACGTCGCTCACCTGGGGCTCCGGGCACCCGATCGTCCCGGCGGCAGAGGGGCTTGCCCGTGACCTCGATATACCCGAACCCTGGTACCTCTGCGTCTCCACCGCTGAAGGCCTGATCGACCGCGAGGAGACGCATCGCTGGAAGCAGCGGGGCGGGCAGTACGTCGCGCGTATGCACCCCCGGGCGCAGAGGGCGTTCAAGGTAGAGATCCCGAAATATTACAACCCGGAGATGGTCGGGAGGGTCTTCTCCGCGCTCGCCTGCTACGCCGGCGACGGCAGGGTCACGGGCTACCCCTACCCCCTCCTGGACGCTCACCTCACGACGAAGATCGGGATCGATGCGGTCGAGCAGATCCGCCAGGAGATCATCCGGGGCATGGACAGGCTCGGCATGAGCCTCGCCGACTACACAGGCATCTTTGGTGATTACCATGATGAGTTTGATCGATATTGATAGGGGCGATGCCTCGAAGTACCGCCTGATCGGGGACCGGGTTCTCAGTTACCGGTTCGCCGTCCCCCACGACGCAGAGCTCTACCTCGGGGATGTGCTCAAGATCACAGATACCGTCAAGGGGCTGACGTTCTTTGCGAAGGTGAGCGACCTCATCCACGGCTGCAACTTCTCGGATCCCAGGTGGGACACCCGCCCGCACACCGAGCATTTCTACGGTATCGGGGAGGATGTCTTCATACTCGTCGAGGCGATCCCGCTCGGGTTCGTGGGGGAGGACGGCAAATTCCGGAAACCGCGGACGATACCCGCGAAGTTCTCGCGTGTGGAGCAACCGGAGGTCGAGGATTTTTCGTTCCTGCGGCAGGTGATGGGTGAGATCGAGGTCGGAGTCATGAAGACCGGCCAGGGCGTCCTCAGGGACGTCAGGGTTGCGCTTCATGCGCAGGTGATGCGGCAGCATATGGGCATCTTTGCCACGACCGGCATGGGGAAGAGCAACTTCATGAAGGTCTTCTGCGCCTCCTGCATGCAGGCGAGGGCGTTCGGGCTCCTCATCGTGGATCCGCACGGCGAGTACGTGGCAGGGGGATGGTCATCGAGCGGCGCACCCACCCGGGGTCTTCTCCACTACCAGGCCGGCCGGGATGGACTTTCAGTCTTTACAACGCGGTCGGATCGCTTCAGGAGGAAGTACATGCTCGACCGGCTCTACCTGGACTATGATGACTTCAGGACTCCAGACCTCCTCCTCCTCTACGAACACTCCCAGCCACAGCGTGAGGCCGTGGAGATGCTTGAGAACACACCGGGATCCGCCGTGATCGACTTCTTCCAGGGCACCGACTTCTCAACTTTTGATGCCGCGGTCTACACCGGCCGGCACCCCGAGATCGCAAGGAGCCTGAGGAACTTCTCGCCGAGCACGCTCTCGGTTATGCAGCGGCGTATATCGGGAATGCTCAACCGGAACAGAGGCTTCCTCCGCGAAAAGGGCTCCTCAGTCCCCGATATCATCAGGGCGCTCCACGAGAACAAGGTTGTCCTGATCGATATCCCGGGTATGAGCGAGCAGAGCGAGCTCTTTGTACTCTCGATCATAACCCGCATGATCATGCGGAACCACCAGGCGGAGGATGCCAGGGACGCGGAGGAGCAGAAGCAGGTTCTGATCACGATCGAGGAGGCGCAGCGGGTGCTCGGATCGGGGCCCGGGAGCACCCGGACGTTCCGGGAGGCCGCGATGGAGGGGAGGAAGTTTGGCGTGGGTCTCTGCGTCGTCACCCAGCAGCCGAAGAACATAGATGCCCGGGTTCTTGCCCAGTTAAACACCTTCGTCGTTATGGGGCTCTCAGACCGCGGGGATCGCGAGATCATAGCGAGCAGCGCAAAACAGGATCTCTCGCGCCTGGACACCGAGATTCAGACGCTTGAACCGGGTGAGGCGGTTATCAGCACCCTCAGGATCCCGTTTCCCGTGAGCACCCGGATCCACCTCTTCGAGGATTACATCCAGGATCTGAACGATCGACCGGTTTCAAAGTCGATAGAAGAAGGGCTTGATACAACGTTCTGATCGAGAGATGGTGACAGGATCCCGGGATCCCGGATCAACCGTCTCTTCACTGAAACTCTAATGGCGTCAGGATCGCTGAGTACTATCTACCTTCCGTATGGAGACGCAGTTGACGACCGCATCTCCGGTCAGGATGTAGCGTTTGACGATGATTCCGAGCACCTCGACCACATCCCCCTTCTGCACATCTTCCGCCGGCGAGGTGAACATCTTGACCGATATCTCACCTGTCCGGTCGGCGACGAGGTACTGCGGCCGGTTGAGGAACTGGAAGTAGACCCGCTCGACTACGCCCTTCACGCGTACAGGCTGGCCGAGCAGATTTAAGTTGATCTCCCGGATGCGCATGGTTCGCGCCTCCGCTTCATAGACCGGCACGAGCGATGCATACTGCTTCTGGCTCATGTAGTTGAGCGCTGCCGGTATGATAAGCAGCATGATTGCCGCCGGAACCGCCCAGATCAGCGAGCGTACTTCTCCAGTAACATAGACGTACACCGCGATCAGGACCATAAAAAAGAGGAAGACGGCCAGTACAACTGGCGTCACCCTCACTTTAATATCTCCGATCTGCATCGCTTATCAGGTTTACTTCAGGGCGGCAATTTCCTTCTTGAACGCTACCCAGTAGATGACCCCGACGAAGACCATACCCCCGACTATGTTGCCTAACGTAACCGGAATCAGGTTTGTGGTCCACATGGATACCCAGTTGACTGTATCAACTGCTTTTGTGGGGTCAAGGCCTGTACAGAAGATACCCGCAGGGATAAAGTACATATTCGCGACACTGTGCTCGAATCCGGTGGAGACGAAAGCAAAGATCGGGAACCAGATACCGACGATCTTTCCTATAGCGTCGTCGGCGCATATACCGAGCAGGACAGCAAGGTTGACGAGCCAGTTACAGCCAATTCCCTTTACGAAGGCCGAGAATAACCCCATACCACCTGCATAACTTGTCTTTGCCGTTGCTATGGCTACTGCTCTCCCACCAAACGCAGTGAGTGTTGCGACCCCTGCGGCGTCGAAGCTGACACATGGGCCGTATGCCATGATAAACGCAAAGACTATCGACCCGATGAGGTTACCGATATACACCCAGACCCAGAGGTTGAGCACACTGCCCCAGGTTACCTTGTGGACGAATGCCGCCATGGGGGCGAGCATTGCGTCGCCGGTGAAGAGTTCTGCACCGGTCATGATCGTCATGATCAGCCCCACAGGGAAGACAGCACCCAGCATGAACTGGGCCATACCGGCACTTGCAAAGCCAGATCTCAGCGCAACGTCAGTCGCCATGACGCCGGTCGAACAGACCGTCGCAAGCGCACCGCCCATGGCGATGTAGGCTCCGGACATGAAGCCACGCAGGATCATATTCCAGGCAGGCAAGCCGACTTTATACTTCCCGGCATCACCCGCTTTTGCTACTATAGCAACTGGAGGATGGAACACCATTTTTCATACACCTCTCTAAACGTCCTACCTATACCTTCGAGTAA
>MTBK01163490.1_pt1 | contig 14123 bp, 13 predicted proteins | sample 1535981 | NCBI WGS metagenome assembly MTBK01 (sample SAMN06109225, study PRJNA356200) | anaerobic digester metagenome | isolation source: biogas reactors fed with pig manure or primary and secondary sludge | place: Spain | collected 2016-06-30 | reverse complement strand
CCGCGGTCATCGGTGCGGTGCAGTACCGCGGTGCCCGTCGGATGTCCACGCAGGTCCTGTCGTAAGGGACACACCCGTCGTAAGGGACACAACAGAAACAGAAAGGAGCACCACCATGGATCCCATGATTGCCGCCGGCGCACTGATCGGCGGGGGGCTGATCCTGGGCGGCGGCGCCATCGGCGCCGGTATCGGAGACGGGATCGCGGGCAACGCCCTGATCTCCGGGATCGCCCGCCAACCCGAGGCTCAGGGACGGTTGTTCACGCCGTTCTTCATCACCGTCGGACTGGTGGAGGCGGCCTACTTCATCAACCTGGCGTTCATGGCGCTGTTCGTGTTCGCGACGCCGAACGGTTAGTCGTCGGTCAGTGGATCAGAGCTTGCGCAGTCGCAACCGGTTGATCGAGTGGTCGGCGTCCTTGCGAAGCACCAGGGTGGCCCGCGGCCGGGTCGGCAGGATGTTCTCGATCAGGTTGGGGCGGTTGATGGAATGCCAGATGTCGCGGGCGGCGGCCACCGCCTGTAGGTCGGTCAGTCCGGAGTAGTGGTGAAAGTGCGACGCCGGGTCGGCGAAGGCGCCGGCCCGCATCGCCAGGAAGCGCTCGACGTACCAGGTTTCGATGTCCTCGATCCGGGCGTCGACGTACACCGAGAAGTCGAACAGGTCCGACACCATCAGCCGTGGTCCGGTCTGCAATACGTTGAGGCCCTCAAGGATCAGGATGTCCGGGTGGGTGACGACGTGCCGGTCACCCGGGACGATGTCGTAGATCAGGTGCGAGTACACCGGTGCGCACACGGAATCCGAGCCGGACTTCACCGCCGTCACGAAGCGCATCAAGGCCCGACGGTCATAGGACTCCGGAAATCCCTTGCGGTGCATCAGGTTTCGCCGTCCCAGCTCGGAGTTGGGGTACAGGAAGCCGTCGGTGGTCACCAGATCCACCCGGCGATGGTCCTGCCAGCGGGACAGCAGTGCCTGCAGCACGCGTGCGGTGGTCGACTTGCCGACCGCCACACTGCCGGCCACCCCGATGACGAACGGCACCGGCCGGTCCGGATTCTGGATGGGTTCGCCCAGGAACTCGGCGGTGGCGGCGAACAGACCCTGCCGGGCGGCCACCTGCAGGTTGATCAACCGGGCCAGCGGAAGGTAGACCTCCTCGACCTCGAGCAAGTCGATCTGCTCGCCGAGGCCGCGCAGGCCGACGAGTTCTTCTTCGGTCAGCTTCAGCGGGGTCGACATTCGCAGCGATCGCCACTCGCGCCGATCGAACTCGACGTACGGGCTCGATTCGCTCAGCCGCGCCATGCGACCAGTCTTGCAGTTGGCGTGAACGCCCTCATGTCGGGGAGTCCCAGTGTCGGGGGGTGCTGGTGTCGGGGGTCCTAGGGTTGGGGAGTGGAGTCCGATCTTCTGATCCGCGAGTACCTCATGCTCGGGTTGCGCTTCGACCGCATCGAGGACGGCTACGTCGACTCGTTCACCGGCGACCCGCAGTTGCGCCGGGCGGTGGCCGATGAGCCCGCCCCCGAACCGTCGGCTCTGGCCGGGAACGCCGAGTGGCTGCTGGCCGCCCTGCCGGGGGTCCCGCGGGACGGTGGTTTCACCGACCAGCGGGCCGATTTCATCGCGGCGCATCTGCGTGCACTCGCCTGCGCGGCCAGGAAGTTCGCCGGTGCCGACATCGGATTCGTCGACGAGGTCCGGGCCTACTTCGACGTCGAGATCACCCGCGGTGACGAGGACCGGTACCGCGCCGCGCACGCGCAACTCGACGATGCACTGCCCGGCCCGGGTCCGCTGGCCGACCGGATGGCGGCGCATCGCAAGGCCGAGGAGATCCCGCCCGACCGTGTGGAGGAGGCGATTGAGGCCTTCTCCAGTGCGCTGCGCGATATCGTCCGGGCCCGCTACCCGCTGCCCGAACAGGAGACCGTCGTCTACGAGGTGGTCACCGACAAGCCGTGGTCGGGATTCAACTACTACGAGGGTGGCTACCGCTCCCGGGTGGCGGTCAACGCCGATCTCAGGCAGCCGATGAGCCATCTGCCCCGGCTGGTGGCCCATGAGTCCTATCCCGGTCACCACACCGAGCACTGCCGCAAGGAGGCCCGACTGGTCGAGGGTCTCGGCCAGTCCGAGCAGACCATCTTTTTGGTCAACACCCCGCAGTGCCTGATGGCGGAAGGCCTGGCTGACCTGGCGCTGCACGCCGCCGTCGGCCCGGGCTGGGGCCGCTGGGCGCAGGAGATCTACGCCGACCTCGGGCTCCGGTTCGACGGCGAACGCGCCGAGGCGGTGGCCGCGGCATCCGCGGGACTGGCCGAGGTGCGCCAGGACGCCGCGCTGATGCTTCACGACGAGAACCGCGACAGTGATGATGTGGCCGCGTTTTTGCGGCGGTGGATGCTGGTCGACGACGTCCGGGCCCGGCAGACGCTGAAATTCCTGTGCTCGCCGCTGTGGCGGGCCTACACCTCCACCTATGTCGAGGGCTACCGGCTGCTGCGGGCCTGGCTGGACGACCGGCCGGACGGCGTGGGGTTGAGCGAGCGGTTCGGCCGCCTGCTCGACGAACCACTGATCCCCTCGGCGCTGCGCACTGGCTAGGCTTTGTCCATGACGTCTACGACCACCGATGCCACCCTGTCGTCCGCCGCGACCGCCAGCGAGGCCTACCGGGCGGCGCTGAGCGTCATCGAGAGCGTCGAACCGCGGATCGCCGCTGCCACCCGCAAGGAACTCACCGACCAGCGTGAGTCGCTGAAGCTGATCGCCAGCGAGAACTACGCCTCTCCGGCGGTGCTGTTGACCATGGGAACCTGGCTGTCGGACAAGTACGCCGAGGGCACCGTCGGCCACCGGTTCTACGCCGGCTGCCAGAACGTCGACGACATCGAATCCATCGCCGCCGAACACGCCCGGGAGTTGTTCGGCGCCCGCTACGCCTACGTCCAGCCGCACTCCGGGATCGACGCCAACCTGGTTGCGTTCTGGTCGATCCTGGCGACCCGGGTTGAGGCGCCCGCGCTCGGCGACGCCGGCGTGAAGAACGTCAACGACCTCTCCGAGGCCGAGTGGGAGCGGCTGCGGGCCAAGCTGGGCAGCCAGCGGCTGATGGGCTTGTCACTGGATGCCGGCGGCCACCTCACCCACGGCTTCCGGCCCAATATCTCCGGCAAGATGTTCCATCAGCGCAGCTACGGCACCGACCCGAAGACCGGCCTGCTGGACTACGACGCCATCGCCGCAGCCGCCCGCGAGTTCAAGCCACTGATTCTGGTTGCCGGGTACTCGGCTTATCCGCGGCGGGTCAACTTCGCGACGATGCGGGAGATCGCCGACGAGGTCGGGGCCACCCTGATGGTCGACATGGCGCACTTCGCCGGTCTGGTCGCCGGGAAGGTCTTCACCGGCGACGAGGATCCGGTGCCGCACGCGCACGTGGTCACCACCACCACACACAAATCGCTGCGCGGCCCGCGCGGCGGGCTGGTGCTGGCCACCGAGGAATACTCCGACGCCGTCGACAAGGGCTGCCCGATGGTGCTGGGCGGTCCGCTGTCCCACGTGATGGCCGCCAAGGCGGTGGCCTTCGCCGAGGCGCGCCAACCGTCGTTCCGGGCCTACGCCCAGCGTGTCGCGGACAACGCCAAGGCCTTCGCTGACGGCTTGCTGCGCCGCGGTGCGACCCTGGTCACCGGCGGCACCGACAACCACATCGTGCTGCTCGACGTGCAGTCCTTCGGGCTGACCGGCCGGCAGGCCGAGGCGGCCCTGCTGGAGGCCGGCATCGTCACCAACCGCAACTCCATCCCGGCCGACCCCAACGGCGCCTGGTACACCAGCGGAATCCGGTTCGGAACCCCGGCGCTGACCACCCGCGGCTTCGGCCCGGCCGAGTTCGACCGGGTGGCCGAACTCGTCGTCGAGGTGCTGTCCAACACGTCCGTCGCCGCTGGTCCCAACGGGCCGTCCAAGGCCAAGTACACGCTGGTCGACGCCACCGCGGACTGGGTGCGTGCGGCGTCGGCGGAACTACTCGACGCCAATCCGCTCTACCCCGGACTGACGCTCTAGCGGAGCGGCGAAACGCCGTCCGGGTGATTTCCAAACACCCGTTAACATCGGTTACAGTTACCGCATGGCACAGAAACCTGTCGCAAATGCGTTGACCCTTGAGCTCGAGCCGGTTGTCGCCGACAATCTGGCCCGCTTTCTGGAATCCGCCGACGAGTGGTACGCCCACGACTACGTTCCGTTCGACCAGGGCCGCAACTTCGCCTTCCTCGGCGGTGACGATTGGGATCCCTCGCAGGCCACCCTGCCGGCCGAGATCGTCGACGCGCTCGAGATCCTGCTGATCACCAAGGACAACCTCGCCGGCTACCACCGCGAACTCGTCGAGCACTTCATCCTCGAAGACAAGTGGGGCCGCTGGCTGGGCCGGTGGACCGCTGAGGAGAACCTGCATGCGATCGCCCTTCGCGAGTACCTGGTGGTGACCCGCAACTTCGACCCGGTCGCCGACGAAGAGACCCGCATCGCCCACGTCATGCGCGGCTATCTGGCCAACAAGTACACCCAGATCGAGACGCTGGTGTTCATGGCGCTCACCGAGCGGGCGCACGTGGTGTATCTGCGCAACCTCGAAGCCAAGATCGACGAGCCGGTGCTCAAAGGACTGGTGGCGCGAATCGCCAAGGATGAAGAGCGCCACCAGGAGTTCTTCGACAACCTCGTCGCACACTGCCTCGGGCAGCACGAGGACCAGACCGTCGGCGCCATCAATCGCCGGGCGTTCGGCTTCGGCGTGGTCGGCGGCGACATCCTGGAATACCGGGAGACCAAGGTGCGCAACGTCGCCGACGCGGGCATCTTCAGCCAGGCGACCGCCGACCAGGTGGTTGCCGACGCGATCGCGTCCTGGGGTCTGAGCAGCAACGCCCTGCTCAAGCGCTACATCAGCGCCTGAGCACCGACTCCGGGGGTCCGTGACCCGTCCGTGACATTCGGCGCGCCTTCGCGGCAGGGTGCTTGACGCGGGTAGCGTCGGTTTCGATGGCCGGTGAGCCTTCGGCTCCGAACAAGGCCAGCGAGCCTAGGGGAGCGCCTGTGACCGACACCCGGACCAACGTGCGGACTTACGTACTCGACACCTCAGTTCTGCTCTCCGATCCGTGGGCGTGTACCCGGTTCGCCGAGCATGAGGTGGTCGTCCCGCTCGTGGTGATCAGCGAACTGGAAGCCAAACGGCATCACCACGAACTGGGCTGGTTCGCCCGGCAGGCGTTGCGGCTCTTCGACGACATGCGTCTGGAGCACGGCCGCCTCGACCAGCCGATCCCGGTCGGCGACCAGGGCGGCACCCTGCACGTGGAGCTCAATCACAGCGATCCCACGGTGTTGCCGACCGGATTCCGCACCGACACCAACGACGCCCGGATCCTGGCCTGCGCGGCCAACCTCGCCGCCGAGGGCAAGCGGGTCACGTTGGTCAGCAAGGACATTCCGCTGCGGGTCAAGGCCGGGGCGGTCGGTCTGCCGGCCGATGAGTACCACGCACAGGATGTGATCACCTCCGGATGGACCGGCATGGCCGAACTCGAGGCCGGCGGCGACGAGATCAGCACCCTGTTCGCCGAGGGTGAGATCGACCTGGCCGACGCCCGGAACCTGCCCTGCCACACCGGGGTCCGCCTGCTCGGCGGTACCTCGCACGCACTTGGCCGGGTCAACGCCGACAAAAGGGTCCAACTCGTGCGCGGCGATCGCGAGGTGTTCGGGCTGCGCGGCCGCTCCGCCGAACAACGGGTGGCCCTCGACCTGCTGCTCGACGAGTCGGTGGGGATCGTCTCCCTCGGCGGCAAAGCGGGGACCGGCAAGTCGGCGCTGGCACTGTGCGCAGGCCTGGAAGCCGTCCTGGAGCGGCGCAGCCAGCGCAAGGTCGTGGTGTTCCGGCCGCTGTACGCCGTCGGCGGCCAGGAACTGGGTTATCTGCCCGGCAGCGAGAGCGACAAGATGGGCCCCTGGGCGCAAGCCGTCTTCGACACCCTCGAAGGCCTCGCGAGCCCCGCAGTTCTGGAGGAAGTGCAGTCCCGCGGCATGCTGGAGGTGTTGCCGCTCACCCACATCCGCGGCCGGTCCCTGCACGACTCCTTCGTGATCGTCGACGAGGCGCAGTCGCTGGAGCGCAACGTCCTGCTGACGGTGCTGTCCCGGCTCGGCGCGGGATCGCGGGTGGTGCTTACCCATGATGTCGCCCAGCGAGACAACCTGCGGGTGGGTCGCCACGACGGGGTCGCCGCCGTCATCGAGAAACTCAAGGGCCACCCACTGTTCGCCCACATCACCCTGATGCGCAGCGAACGGTCGCCGATCGCGGCGCTGGTCACCGAGATGCTGGAGGAGATCACGCCGGGCGCGCTGCCGTAAACTTGCCCGGTGCTGCGCCCGTTCAGCTTTCCCGCCGTCGCCATCGGCGTCGTCGTTGCGACGCTGCTGGCCGGATGCGGTGAGCCCAGCAGCACAGTGGCTGCCCCGTCGGCGGAGCGGTCTGCGGATCGGCCGGTGGACTGCGCGGTCGACAGGTGCGTCGCCTTCACCTTCGACGACGGACCCGGTCCGTTCACCGACCGTCTGGTTCAGATCCTCGACGACGCCGGGGCACGCGCGACGTTCTTCATGATCGGCAACAAGGTGGCGGCCGACCCGGCCGGAGCCAAACGGGTGGCCGATGCGGGGATGGAGATCGGCAACCACACCTGGGAACACCCGAATATGACGACGATCCCGGCCGAGTTCGTGCCGGACCAATTGTCGAAGGCACAGCAGGCCATCCGTGACGCCACCGGCGTCACACCCACTCTGTGGCGCCCGCCCGGCGGCCTGACCGATCCCGCCGTGGACGCCGTCGCAGCCAAGGACGGCCTCGCCGGAATCCTCTGGGACGTCATTCCGTTCGACTGGATCAACGACTCCGACACCGCCGCCACCCGATGGATGCTGATGACCCACATCAAACCGGGATCGGTGGTGCTGTTCCACGACACCTACTCGTCGACCGTCGACCTGGTCCAGCAGTTCGTGCCGGTGCTCAGGGCCAACGGCTACCACCTGGTCACCGTCAGCGAACTCCTCGGTCCCCGCGCACCCGGCAGCGTCTACGGAGGTCGGGAGAACGGCCCGCCGGCCAATCTGTTGCATGACATTCCCGCGGCGGACATCCCGTCGCTGCCCGCCACGCCGTCGCCCGCGCCGATGCCCAACTTCCCGATCACCGACATCCCCGGCGCCAACAGCGGCGGCCCCAACGGCGGCAAGTAGCAGTTCGCGTGCACCACTCGATCACCCCGCTGGTCCTGGCCGTCCTGGTGCTGGGCTATGCCGTGCTCTCCGAGCAGGTCAACCGCCGCTACATCGCGCCCGCACTGATCTTCATGCTGCTCGGAATGGCGTTGGGGCCGTTCGGCTTACACTTGCTGGAGGCCGGCCCGGCGACCGATGGCTACACCGTGCTGGCGCAGTTGGCACTCACGGTGATCCTGTTCAACCAGGCGGCCAAACTTCGCCTCAATCGCATCCGGTTGCACGGACCGGTGGCGCTGCGCCTGCTGGTGGTGGGAATCCCGGTGTCGGTAACACTCGGTGCGCTGACCGCGGCCGCGCTGTTGCCGGTGCTGCCGTGGTGGGAGGCGGTGTGCCTGGCCGCGATCGTCGCCCCCACCGAGGTGGCACTGATCGAGGCCCTGCTCGACGACCGGCGGATCCCCGACCGGGTCCGGCATGCGCTGTCGGTGGAGAGCGGCTTCTATGACGGGTTCGCCCTGGCGATACTGCTGATCGCGCTCGGCCTGGCCTCGCAACGATCCGACCCGGGCGCCGGCCGCTGGGCATGGTTCATCTTCAGCACCGAGATCTTTTCGCTGGTGGCCGGAGCGGCGGTCGGTCTGGCCGGCGGATGGGTGATCGCCCGGTCCCGCCAGCGGGGCTGGATGACCGACACCTGGGCTCAACTGGCCACTCTCGCCGTGGCGTTCATCTGCTTCCAGGTGGGTGAGCGGATCGAGGCCAGCGGCTTCGTGGCCGCCTTCACCGGTGGGCTGGCATTCTCGCTGGTGTCCCGGCGCGGAAGCGCCGATCCGCTGCCCACCCAGGTTTCCGACGCCACCGGGCAGTTACTGGAACTGCTGGTGTTCGCGATGTTCGGGGCGTTCGCCGTCATCGACGGCTGGCTGCACGCCGATTGGCGGGTGGTGGCCTTCGCGGTCGTTGCCCTGTTCGCCGTCCGCATCGTCGCGGTGTTCGTCGCGTTGGTGCGTACCGGCGTGCCGGTGCGACAACAGTTCTTCATCGGCTGGTTCGGTCCGCGCGGTATCGGCACCGTCGTGCTCGGTCTGCTGGTGGTCAACCGTGGAGAAATCCAGAGCGGCGGGGTGATGGCCACCGTGGTGGTCGTCGTCGTGACGCTGAGCCTGGTACTGCACAGCGTCACGGCGGGGCCGGGAATCCGGATGTTGGCGGCAGCGCGCTAGCGGCGCAGGGGAGAGTGCGCCGGCGAGAGTTATGCAACATCGAGACTGCGCTCAGATCACGAAATGTCTCGATAGCGCGATCTGTACGCAGTCTCGATGCGGGCGGCTAGGGCGTCTCGCGGACCTTCGCCATCGCCAGCACGTCGAGGCGGCGGTCGAGTTCCTCTTCGGAGAGCTTGTCGCCGATCAGACCGCGGTCGATGACGGTCTGCCGAATCGTCTTGTGCTCCTTGAGGGCCTGTTTGGCCACCGCGGCGGCCTCCTCGTAGCCGATCGCGGAGTTCAGCGGTGTGACGATCGAGGGGGAGGACTCCGCCAGTCGGCGCAGCCGGTCCTCATCGGCGACCAGGCCGTCGATGCAGCGCTCGGCGAACAACCGGGAGACGTTGGCCAGCAACGTGAACGACTCCAGCAGGTTGCGCGCCATCATCGGGATGTACACGTTGAGCTCGAAGGCGCCCGACAGGCCGCCGACGGTGATGGCCGCGTCGTTGCCGATCACCTGCGCAGCCACCTGGGTGACCGCCTCGGGGAGCACCGGGTTCACCTTGCCCGGCATGATCGAGGAACCCGGCTGCAGATCGGGCAGGTGCAGTTCGCCGAGGCCGGTCAGCGGACCTGAGCCCATCCAGCGGATGTCGTTGGCGATCTTGGTCAGCGAGGCGGCGATGGTCTTCAGCGCACCGGAGGCCTCGACCAGGCCGTCGCGGGCGGCCTGGGCTTCGAACGAGTTCTTGGCGGTGGTCAACTCGGCCAGGCCGGTCTGGGCCACCAGCACCTCGACCACCTTGGCGCCGAACCCCTCGGGGGCGTTCAGTCCGGTGCCGACGGCCGTGCCGCCGATGGCCAACTCGCCGAGGCGGGGGAGCGTCGCGCGCACCCGTTCGATGCCCGCCTCGACCTGGCGGGCGTAGCCGCCGAACTCCTGGCCGAGGGTGACCGGGACGGCATCCATCAGGTGGGTCCGACCGGACTTCACGACGGTCCGCCACTGCCGGGCCTTGTTCGCCAACGACTCGTGCAGCACCTCGAGCGCCGGAATCAGCTGGCGCACAGCGGCTTCGGTGGCCGCGATGTGGGTCGACGTCGGGAACGTGTCGTTCGACGACTGCGACATGTTGACGTCGTCATTCGGATGCACCGTCACACCGTTGCGGGCGCAGATCGAGGCGATCACCTCGTTGGCGTTCATGTTGGAGCTGGTGCCGGAACCGGTCTGGAACACGTCGATCGGGAACTGGTCGTCATGCTGGCCGTCGGCGATCTCGTTGGCGGCGGCGATGATGGCGTCGGCCTTCTCGGCGGGCAGCTTGCCGAGGTCCTTGTTCACCTGCGCGCAGGCCGCTTTGAGCAGGGCCATGGCCCGGATCTGATTGCGGTCCAGGCCGCGGAAGGAGATCGGGAAGTTCTCCACCGCGCGCTGGGTCTGCGCCCGCCACAGAGCCTTGGCCGGCACCCGGACCTCGCCCATGGTGTCGTGCTCGATCCGGTACTCGCCGTCAGCCGAAACGTTCGAGGTCATGTGTGCCTTTCGGGTTTGCGTGCAGGTGTGCGTTCGGGTGTCTAGGGGAGGGGATGGGCGGCCGAGCTGTCCCCGGTGAAGTCGACCGCGGAGTACTCGTTGAGTTTGGAGAGCCGGTGATAGGCCTCGACCATCCGGACGGTGCCGGACTTGGCGCGCATCACGATCGACTGGGTGGTGCAACCGCCGCCGAAGTAGCGCACGCCCTTGAGCAGGTCGCCGTCGGTCACACCGGTGGCGCAGAAGAAGACATTCTCGCCGGACACCAGGTCGGTGGTGGTCAGCACCCGGCTCAGGTCGTGGCCGCGGTCGAGTGCCTTCTGGCGTTCCTCGTCGTCCTTGGGCGCCAGGGTGGCCTGGATCTCGCCGCCCATGCAGCGGATCGCGGCGGCGGTGATGATCCCCTCCGGGGTTCCGCCGATGCCGACCAGCAGGTCGGTGCCCGAGTCGGGCCGACAGGCTGAGATCGCGCCGGCCACATCGCCGTCGGAGATCAACCGGATCCGCGCGCCGGCGGCCCGGACCTCGGCCATCAGCTTCTGGTGCCGGGGCCGGTCCAGAATGCAGACGGTGATATCGGACACCGATGCCTTGCGTACCTTGGCGATTCGCTGAATGTTCGCCGCGATGGGCGAGGTGATGTCGATGAAGTCCGCGACGTCGGGCCCGGCGGCGATCTTGTTCATGTAGAACACCGCCGATGGGTCGAACATCGCGCCGCGTTCGGCCACCGCCAGCACCGAGATGGCGTTCGGCATGCCTTTGGCCATCAGCGTGGTGCCGTCGATCGGGTCGACGGCGAAGTCGCAGTCCGGGCCGTCGCCGTTGCCGACCTCCTCGCCGTTGTAGAGCATCGGGGCGTTGTCCTTCTCACCCTCGCCGATGACCACCACACCGCGCATCGAGACCGAGTTGACCAGTTGGCGCATGGCGTCGACGGCCGCGCCGTCACCGCCCTCCTTATCGCCGCGTCCGACCCAGCGGCCGGCAGCCATCGCACCGGCCTCGGTGACCCGGACGAGTTCCAGGGCCAGGTTGCGATCGGGGGCTTCGCGGCGCCGAGGAGGAGTCGGGCGATCGGTCTCCGCCTGACGACGATGCGGGACGGAGTCCCGAGGAGGAGTCGGGCGATCGGTCTCCGCCTGACGACGATGCGGGACGGAGTCCCGAGGAGGAGTCGGGCGATCGGTCTCAGACATGGGTGAGATTGTCCCAGAGCCGCCTCGGAAGTCCGGACCTGGGATACACCTGGGATACTCGGTGCCATGACGGGCGGCAAACCACCTTCCGATGTCGCTGTTCCGGCCCCCCGGCCGCCCAAGCCCAGGGTCCTGCAGGACGGCCGCGATATGTTCTGGTCACTGGCTCCGCTGGTGGTGGCCTGCGTGATCCTGGCCGGTGTGCTGGGGATGTGTTCGTTCCAGCCGAAGGGCCCTGCCGACGGCACCATCCCGACCTACGACACGGCGGCCGCACTGCAGGCCGATGCCGATGCCCTGGATTTCCCGGTCCGGCTGCCGAAGCTGCCGGCGGACTGGAACGCCAACTCCGGCGGGCGCGGCAGCATCGAGAGCGGTCGTACCGACCCGCGGACCGGGCAGACCGAACGGGCCGTGACCACCCGGGTCGGCTATCTGGCCCCCTCGAAGATGTACGTCAGCCTGACCCAGAGCGACGCCGACGAGACCGCACTCGTGCGCTCCATCCACCGCGACGTGTACCCGACCGGAGTGGAGGATGTCGGCGGTGTGAAGTGGGTCGTCTACCAGGGCGGCGAGGACACCGAACCGGTCTGGACGACCCGGCTGGACAGCCCGGCCGGCACCGCCCAACTGGCGGTCACCGGCGCGGGTACGCCCGATGACTTCCGGGCGCTGGCGGCCGCGACGCAGAGCCAACCGCCGTTGGTTCCGGAGAAGTAGGTCTCAGCCCGGCCTGCGGGGTGATCGGGCTCCGGCCGTTGCGGCAAGATTGCCGTCATGTCGACGACCGCCCCCGAGGCCGATACCACCGGCTGGACCGCCAAACCGTTCACCGCCGCCGGGTACACCCACGACGTCTACTACAAGGGGTCCGGCCCCGGGGTGGTGCTCATCCCGGAGATGCCCGGCGTCCACCCGGGCGTATTGGCGCTGGGAAACCACCTGGTGGACAACGGATTCACCGTCGCGATCCCGTCGTTGTACGGGACGGTGGGGGCGCCGGCGCGCGGTCCGATGCTGGTGCCCACGTTGTTGCGTGGCTGTGTGGCGAAGGAGTTCGCCGCGCTGGCCACCAACACCGAGCGCCCGGTGGCCGACTATCTGCGGGCGCTGGCCCGGGATCTGAATGCCGCTACCCCCGGCAAGGGCGTCGGCGTGATCGGCCAGTGCTTCTCCGGTGGCTTCGCACTCGCGGCCGCCGTCGATGACAGCGTGCTGGCACCGGTGCTCAGCCAGCCGTCGGTGCCGTTGGCCCTGACGCCGGCGATGAAGCGAGATCCGGGCGTCTCCGAACGGGAGATGGCGGTCATCGAGAAACGCGCCGCCGACGAGGGCCTGTGTGCCCTGGGCCTGCGGTTCTCCGGTGACCCGATGGCGCCCGCCGAGCGGTTCGCCACGCTCAAAAAGCGGCTCGGCGACAACTTCGAGGTCATCGAGATCGACTCGGGCCGCGGCAACCCGGGAGGTTTCGGCCGGGCCGCCCACTCGGTGCTGACCGTCGAGGTCCGGGAGGTCGAGCGTCATCCCGCCTACGAGGCCCGTCAGCGGGTGGTGGAGTTCCTCAGGGAGAGGCTGGTGTAGCCAGCTCGGCCGGCGGTTCCGGTCCGGGTCCGGCCGAGGGTTCGGGGGCGGGGTTCGTGGACTTCTTGCGGCGGAAGCGGCGTTTGGACTGCTCGGGGTCGCTGTGGTCGGCCATCTCGACACCGCGGTAGACGAACAGGTACACCGAGATGGTGGTGACGATCAGGATCATCAGCACCGGGCCCAGGATGATCCCGAAGAAGCCGAACATCGCGATGCCGGAGAACACCGACAGCAGCATCAGCGCAGGATCCAATCGGGCCTCGCGCGGCACCAGTATCGGCCGCAGGAAATTGTCGATGTTGGTGATGCCGATGATGTGGAACAGCACCACGAAGAGCCCACCGGCGACGTTGTCGAAGAACATCATCCCGATGCCGAACGGGATCGTGACGATTCCGCTTCCCAGCGGGATCACCGACAGGGCGGTCAGGAAGATCGCGAAGATGAAAAAGCCGTCATGGAAGCCGGCGATGTAGATCGACGCCGCGCCAAGGGTGCCCTGGATGGTGGCAATGATGAACTGGCCCTTGACTGTTCCCTTCACCATGGCACCCGTCTTGGACAGGTAGAGGTCGGTGACTTCCTCGCCCAGCGGGTTGAGGCGGCGCAGCAGGACGACCACCTCGTTCTTGTTGACCAGCAGGGAGATCAGCACGTACAGGAAGATGATTGCCGACGTGATGAAGCCGATCGCGCCCCCGGCGGCTCCGCTCAGCGTGTGCAGCAGCCACTCCCCGATGGTCTGGGCCACTTTGCCGAGGTTGGCGCGCAGCGACTCGTCGGTGATGGTCGGAGTCTGGAACGGCAGTCGTTCGAGCAGGTGGTTGACCGCCGCGATCGCCTTGTCGCCGAGTTCGTTGAGGTCGGCGGTCTTGGCCCATGCGGCCACGCCGATGAGCATGTGCGAAATCTGAATGGTCGCAAGGGAAACGATGGCGATGATGGGGATGACGACGACGGCCAGGGCTGCCAGGACGGTCATCGTCGTGGCCAGGCCGCCGTTGACCTTCGCCCGTAGCCGGTTGTAGAGCGGGGAGAAGAGGTAGGCGACGATCGCCGCGATCACGATCAGCATGAAGTAGCGGCGCAGGAAGTAGGCGCCGAACAACAGCGCAATGCCGGTGACGATGGCCAGTGCGCGCCTCTGCGGCAGCGTGAACTCGGTCTTCACCGGACTGAACCTAGTGCTTCGACCGGTCCGGGCCTATCAGCTTGGGGGTATCGGCCTAGTCCTGTCGGCCTAGTCCTGTCAGCTGGGTTCCATCAGTTTGGTG
>MTBK01144098.1_pt1 | contig 14132 bp, 14 predicted proteins | sample 1535981 | NCBI WGS metagenome assembly MTBK01 (sample SAMN06109225, study PRJNA356200) | anaerobic digester metagenome | isolation source: biogas reactors fed with pig manure or primary and secondary sludge | place: Spain | collected 2016-06-30 | reverse complement strand
CTCCGCAAAGTGAGCGCCAGGTGCTTACTTCCGACGCACGGCAAGTTCTTCGAGAACATCAGCCACGTCGGTGCCTGATGCCTGCAAGGCCACAAGGAGATGGAAGAGGAGGTCGGCCGCTTCCGAGATGGTCCTCTCTGGAGTTCCACCTTTTGCGGCGAGAATGAACTCGACCGCCTCTTCACCGACCTTTTCCAGGGATTTATCAACCCCCTTCCGGTGGGTCAGGAGGGACGAGACGTAACTCTCTGCTGTGGGGTGCTCTGCCCGATCCTGAATGACCAGCCAGATCTCGTCAAGAACACTCCAATCACGCATGACTGCCATCTCCTTCCAGAACCTCCCCGAGGCTGACACTGAAGTACCGGGGGAGCAGGAGCCGTGCTTTCTCGATAGTGCACCCGCCTCTCCCGATAGCGATGCCAAGATCTCCTCCGTGGACGTATACGGTGAGCCGCCCGTCGTCTTCTCTCTTCACACCGACGACTCTGGCAGGCCGAAAGACGTTTTTCGTGAAACTTTCGATCTCAGGAGAATATTCAACCATCTCGATACGTTTCCCGAGGACCCGTTGCATCTTTCTGATATTGCTTCCTTTCCGGCCTATAGCAAGACCCATATCCCCCTCTTTGATGAGGTATATGATGCGGCCGAAACGGTCATCGATGATGCAGTCAAGTGCGGTCGCCCGGGTAAGAATCCTCAGCTCTTCGATATATCGCCGTTCTTTGAAAGCTATGGTTCGTATCATTTAAGAAGTCCCCAATGGGAATGATGCGGTATCAACTACCACAGGTCAAGACCTGTGACGTATTGTGGGAAAGGAGGTCAGATATCCTTGTAGCGGTGAACGTGTCCGACAGGTGCTGGCGAGCAGCCTTATTATTCCCGGTCGGTTGACGTGACCGCTGCCGATCAATCGCCCATCTCGCAATAGGCTCACCGGCTACTCTTGTACCCACCTGAATCTACGTAACTCTCCCGCGGGTTCCCTCAATGGACAAGCGCTCTTGTGAGCATTGCGGGGAGTTACGGTACCTTCTGTGTTGTCTTCAGACTACAAAAAACCTTCTGCAGGCGCGCTTCCTTTCCGGTTTGTGCCGGAAATCTCCATGCAGCGGTGCGCCGATTCTCGAGGGGAGCAGTGCAGTCGGACGGAGACGAAACGCGGATCCCGCACCATGCAGACATCCTCCCCGCCCGCTCAGGAAAGTCGCACCCAGGACCCCACGCGATTTCTCCCCCCGGAGTGGGTGGAGCGGTCACCAGACCTGGAATGGGCGGTTGACTGAAACCCGACAACCCAGGGGCAACCGCATCAGCACTTCTGCAGGATCACCTTTATCGCCGCCCCTTCCTCGGGTCTCCCGGGAACCCGGTCCGCTGCCCAGACCCGCCCCCCGTACTGGCCTACGAGGGTCTTGACGATATGGAGCCCAAGACCTCTGCTCCCAGAGGTGGTCTTGCTCCCCCGGCTGAAGCGATCGAATATGTTGAGTTTTAAGTGATCAGGTATGCCGATGCCGGTATCAGCGACTGAGAGCGTCACGATATCCCCGATCTCCATGATGCTGATCTCGATCTGCACCGTCATCCCGCCGAACTTGATGCTGTTGCTGATGAGGTTGGATACAACGTGTTCGAGGAGCGGATTGGCCCAGACCATGCAACTCTCTCCCTCGTAGCGGATATCGATCCCCGCATACCGCTGGATCTGATCACGGATGATGCAGTCCAGGTCGACAGGTTCTGCACGAATACGGTGTTTATTGAGCGTGTTTAAGAGTTCAACATTCTTGATGACATTGATCCCCTGCTCGATCGTATTCTTAACCCTCTGGGCGAGCTCTGCCTCCTCACCGGAGAGACGTTCCCGGAGTATCTCGATGATGGTCGCCGCAACCATGCTGGTGTTGTAGATATCGGTGCCGAGCAGGTCGAGGTAGAGGCTGGAGAGCTGGCTGACCTCCTGGAGGGTCCGCTCGGAGTGAAGTTCCCTTGTGATGTCGCGAGCGACCCCGATGGCCGCCACCACGGTCTCCCCGGTGGCGTCGTGTAACGGGTGAATGGTCACCAGGAACGACCGCTGCTTACCGTGCCACAGGAACGATCGTGTCTCTGATATGGCCACTCCGCTCTCGATAACCCGGCGGGCAGCACTGGAAAAGAAGTCCGCCTCCTCCTTCGGGAAGAGGGTATGGGGTGTCCTGCCGATGACCTCCGCCGGATCGATGCCCATCTCCTGGCCGCCGGTCCAGGAGAACCGGAGAAAGGCGCCGCTCCGGTCGAGCGTGAAGATCATGTCCGGAAGTGACCTCGTCAGAGCCTGAACTTCTTCCTCCGGCACCCCGATAGGAGATTTGACCGGTTCCTCCTTCGGGGTATCCTGGATGGTCTCGACCGCGCCGACCAATCTACCTGCGGGGTCATAGAGCGCTGTAGCCATGCAGATAGCTTTCCTGCCCGATACCAGAGGAGTGCGAGATTTGGCGAGCAGCTCCTCGCTGTTGTGGTCCAGGAGGTTGTAGTAACCGTCACCAGGACCGCTCTGGAGTAAGATGCAGTCTGCCAGCGTGGGTCGCCTCTCTCCGAAGAGTACCTCTGCGTGCGCATAATCGCCTTTTCCTAGGATATCCTCTGCTGCAACGCCGGTGTATGCTTCAATGCTGGCGTTCCAGAGAGTCACCCGCCCCTCGCGGTCAAGGGCAAATGCCGGTTGCTGGAGGTGGTCGAGGATGCTTACGGATACCTGACTCCGCTCCTTGATCTCTCTGATCTTCCGTTGATTCATCATATCACCGCACGGAGACTGTGGACCTTAGTTCGGGAGGGGGTGAGTCTTTCGAAGGCGTGCCTGTCGGTTGACGATGATCCGGAGTGCGCTGTAATTCCCTGTCGGGATCAGAGAACGCTTTTTTGCGGCTACACCGCTGGAGGGGTCGGTGTTCGCCCCTCCGGCAGGTTCGAGCAAGGCTGGTTACGGGCAGCTCCCGCATGGATGAGGTGTGGTCGCTGTAAGGGTATCTCAAACACCTTCTTGCAGCAGAACGCCTGCCCCAGCGGCTTGCAGCCTTTACGTGCTCTGCCCGGGGTCGATTCCTCACTTCCAGGGGACCATCTGGCCCGCCTCTCTCTTTTGGAACCTCTGGCGCCAGGGTACGATCGTATCGCCGCGCCCGGCGCCCGGTGGCTGCCCACCCTACCAGGAACACCTGATGAGGTGTCTGAAACCTCTCGCTTAAAAGGGTGTCTGTCTGCCTACCCCAGGCTGCACCGGGTGTGAAGTTTATTATTTATACCTTGTTAGATTGTTCTAACACTGTACATCAGGAATTTTCATAAACTTCCCATTTTTTTGCATAATTTTAAAAATAAAACCCCATTATGGATATTCCCGGTCGGGTGCAGGGACGCGGGACCCGGCGCAAGGTATCATTCACATACGTTGATGTTTAAGCACTTGCAGACCACATTAGATGTTTGGACAGTACAATGATACTTTTCATTGCGAAACTGACGGCATTCTGGTTGAGATTGAGCGGATTGACGATCTCCTGGCGTATCGGAGGGGGTGCGAAGGGCAGACGTTTGAGCGGACCGTGGTCTCAGAGACAGGAAGTATCCTGATCAACCCGGTGGAGCCGGTCAACCTTCCAAAGGATATCACGAGCTTCCTGCAGATGGAGTTTCCCCCGATGTTCATCGAACCCGGCGCCTCCCGATCGATCTATCTGAAGTTCCCCGTTGAGATCGGTGTCTTTCTGGTGTCTGAGAAAGGCACCGAGATACTGGACGTCTTTGGGTCCGGCACCCAGAAGTATACGCTCTACGGCTCGCCGGCTGGCGGGGTCATCGCCCGTTGGTACCATAGCGCAGTATACCCTGATATCCCCCTGGTTGAGCGATTCAGGGAAGGAGTGATGAACCTCACCATCCAGAATACATCCAGTGAATGGGCCGAAGTCTCATGCGCCGTCTTTAGGAGTGCCGATACAAAGATCTTCTACAACGACGATATCGTGGCGACCAGCGCTACGATGAAGATCGTCAGCCCGACCATAGCGGAGACCGACTTCATCGACGCCCCGCTCATTCCAGGGATGACGAGATCCATTGAGCTCTATACAGCGCGAAAGATCGGGGTGATCAGCCGGGGATATCTCATGGAATGGGGGCTGTCATGATGTACGATATGATCGCCGCCCTGGGGACACCCATCGGCATCGGCACCATCACCATCAGTGACGTCCTGTGGTTTGCCGGTATCATCGTCGCTGGCGTTATAGTCGCAGAAATTGTCACGATAAACATCAGGAGGGCTCTTGCCGATCGGTTGTCCACAAACGAGCGTGAGCTCTTTGCGAAAGTGATCTACTACATCATCGTGCTTTGGGCAGTCGCCATCGCCCTCCCGTACCTCAACATCAACCTCTCCGGCCTCCTGGTGGCTGGAGGCATCGCCGGTCTCGTCATAGGATTTGCCAGCCAGAGCGTCGTCTCAAACCTCGTCTCCGGACTCTTCCTTACGTTTGAGCACCCGATCAAGATCGGCGACACCATCAACGTCGCGGGCATCAACGGCACCGTCGAAGACGTCAGGATCCTCTCAACCATCGTGAGGACGTACGATGGGATCTATACCCGGATCCCGAATGAGAAGGTCTTCACCTCAAACATCACCAACTATGTCCATAACGCTGCCAGGCGGTTTGAGTACAGTATCAGGATCAGCTACGAGGACGACATGAACGAGGCGATCAGGATCACAGAGGAGATCATCGCGACCCATCCGTTTGCGCTGAAAAACCCGGCTCCATCGGTCTTTGTCAGCGATCTCGGGGAGAACGGCATCAACCTGACCGCCTACATCTGGGCGCCAACCCGGAACTGGTGGGAGGTCAGGATCGATCTGCTCCAGAAGATTGTGAAAGGACTCGGGGAGAGCGGCATCAGGGTACCCCACCCACAGAGGACGGTCAGGTTTGCGGATGAGCCCCAGGCAGCAGCCAACGACGCCGAACGGGGTGAGGCGGGAGGGTAGCCTCCTCGTTATAGCCGGTGCACCTTTCCAGCGCCTCCTGGCCGAAAGGTCTCAGGGTATCTCTCCTCAATCTCCCTGATCTTGTCGGTACAGTGCGATGCCGAGATGTAGGCCACCCCGGCGAGGGCATCGATATCCTCAGCGGTGACGGTATGAAGGCCGCCGATGAGACCCCATACCGGCCCCTCCCGGGAGACCCGGTCGATGATCCGGCTGATATGCGGGTGAGCACATCCGGTGACGATCAGGAGACCGCCCGGAACAGTGACCACGAGCGACTGCTCCCGGACATCGTTCTCGAGCGGGCCGGTCACGGCGATGCCACTCAGTATATCAGTCCATGTATCGACGATCGTGGGGGCAGCGTACTCCCGGATCAGCCCGAGCGTCTCCTCTGAGAAACCATCATGGACAAAGACCTCTATCGACGGATTTGCGGCAAGGATCGCCTGGATCCCCCCGGTGTGGTCCCAGTGGTCGTGGGAGAGTACAAGGTGCCGGACATCAGCAGGACTGATCCCGAGCTCCTGCATATTCGCTAACAGTACGGATCCTTTTGCCCCGGTATCAAAGAGCAACCCTGCTTCGTGGATGTAGCAGGAAAATCCCCAGTCGGGGATGAGATCTCGCCGGTAGGGGATGTTGTTGTAGACTTCGGTGAGGGTGAGCATCACGATCAGACTCCTGCCCTCAGGTCTCGCCTCCTGCAGGATTATGCTTCCCGATGAGGCAATACCACAAAAAAAGGGGAACCGAGATTACGCTATGATGTACGTTATAGAGACGCTGGCAGTCACATCGATCTCGCCGACCTCGATCGGGGTCGGGGTGGGGGCTCCACCTGCCATCTCCATGGCCACGTTGTAGCTATCGTAGCGCATGGGCGCGTAGCTGCCCCCGACGTTGACTTCTTTGACATCGATGATGGCCTTCCCGAGAGCGGCCACGACCACATCCGCATCGCCCCGAGCCTGCTTCACGGCAGCGGTCAGGGCTTCTGACCGGAACTCCTGCTGCTTTGCGTCGCTCAGGGTCAGCGAGAGCCAATCAACCCGGTTGGCGCCGCTCACGACCGCCAGATCAATGATCTCACCGGCACGGTCGATGTCGCTGAGCCTGATCTCCAGGGTGTTGACGACCCGGTAGTACTTGGTCTTCGTGATCGTCAGGGGTTTGTCGTTCTTCTCGGTCACCGGTATGATGGAGTAGCCAGAGGTCTTGATGTCTTTCGCCGGAATCCCGGCGTCTTTGATGGCACTGACCACGGCATCCATCTTCTGGGCGTTCTGCTGCTGTGCGACCTTGGCATCGGCATTCTCGGTCTCGACCGCGAGCACGATGATGGCAAGATCGGGCGTGGTCGTCACCTTGCCGGTGCCGGATACATGGATCACCTTGTCTTTTGATTCTTCAGGCGGCTGGGCGGTGACCCCCCCGATCACCACGGCGCAGAGGATCATAAGGGCGACCGCAAGAATTGCTGTCTTTCCTCGCATTGGCATCAATCATCACTTGATTGAGCAAGAATAAATGTCTTGCTTTAGCTACGAAGTTTTTCGTAGCTTTGCTGAGTGGATCTGCGAAGATCTACCGATTCCAGCTTCCATAACCCAAGCCGGGCCTGATCGCAAGCGATCTCTGGACAGATCATGGGATTTCTCCACAGATTCAGGCCGCCAACGCTACTGATCGATCGAGGCGATGCTCACCGTCTCCGCCGCAGGGTAGTGTCCGGAAGGGGTGCAGTAGCACCACAGGCCAGGATCGGGGATTTTTTCACCCTGCAGAATGATAGAGAAGGTGAGCTGGTGCCATGGATGCGATCGAGGTGATTGGACTCACCAAGCGGTTCGGTGATACCGTCGCTGTGAACGGTATCAACTTCTCGGTGAAGGAGGGGGAGACGTTCGGGTTCCTCGGCCCGAACGGGGCCGGAAAGACCACCACCATCAGGATGCTCACCGGCATGACCCGCATCACGAGCGGTCGCGCCCTGATCCATGGCCACGATATCGTCAGCGATACCCGGGCTGCGAAGCAGCTGATGGGTATCGTCGCCGAGATCTCGAACGTCTATGACGAGCTCTCAGCCTGGGACAACGTGGTCTTCGCCGGCAGACTCTATCACCTCAAACGAGTGGATATCCAGAGAAACGCCCGTGATCTCCTTGAGACCTTTGAACTCTACGAGCGCCGCCACGACCTTGCGGGGTCGTTTTCGAAGGGGATGAAACGGCGCCTGACGCTTGCTATGGGGCTTGTGAACAGACCAAAAGTTCTCTTCCTCGATGAACCGACGTCCGGGCTTGACGTTCAGAGCCGGCGGATCATCAGAGACGTCATCCAGGATCTCGCCCGGAAGAACGTCACGGTCTTCCTGACAACCCACGACATCGAGGAGGCGAACGTCACCTGCGACCGGGTCGCCATCATAAACCGGGGAGTGATCGCGGGCATCGACGCGCCGGAGAAGCTGAAACAGACCATCGAGAGCCTTCAGTCGGTCGAGGTATCCTTCGATGTCGTAAGGCCCGGTGTCGTAGAGGTGCTCAGGGCGCTCCCGCAGGCCAGCGGTATCACGAAGGAAGGGGACAAGTTCCGGATCTATACCGCGGATCCGCCAGAGATCCTCGCCTCCCTCTGTGCGCTGGCGCAGGAACAGAACCTGCGCCCTATCAGCATCACCACCCGTGGGCCAAGCCTGGAAGAAGTTTTTGTCCGCCTCACAGGGCTTTCCATCGATACGGCAAAAGAGGAGGGAGGGACCGATGCCGGGCTGGATTGAAGAGATCTTCTATGACCTTGGTGCTGCATGGGCAATAGCACGAAAGGACATGAAGATCTACTACCTCAAACCCTCCATCCTGGTATCCAGTCTACTCTTCCCGTTTGTGATGTTCCTCGCCTTCGCCATCGGAAGGGATACCACACCGGAGATTCTGCTCCCCGGTCTCCTTGCCATCACCCTCCTCTTCAGTGCAACCTCCATTGGACCGGTCTCCATACCGATCGAGCGGAGGACGAAGACATTCGACCGTCTCCTCTCTGCCCCGATCTCAGTCCGGGCGATCGTCCTCGGGGCAAGCCTGAGCGGCGCAATATTCGCATCAGCGATCGGCATTGTTGCGACCGCAGTAGGCCTGATTGTTCTTCGCATAGGAATCATCCACATCGTAGCGTTCTGTGCTGGGATCGGGCTCACCTCGATCTGTTTCTCGACGATGGGCACGCTCTTTGCTTCATACCGCACAGAGAACGTGGGTGAGGTGATGTCGCTTCTAAACCTTGTCCGCCTGCCTCTCCTCTTCATCAGCGGGGTCTTCATCCCGATCGCAAGCATGCCGGCATGGGGGTTGAGCATCGCCCGCTTCTCACCCCTCACGTACGCCCATGATCTGATACGCTTTGCGTTCGATGAAACGACCCTCTTCGGCCCGGTCACCGACGTCGCTGTCCTGGTGCTGACACTCATCATCTTTCAGGTCGCCGGTGCCCTCCTCTACCAGAGATCCCGGGAGTGAGCTCTTCCTCGCTCTGCGCACGGGAAGCTCTCGGGCGGATCGTCCACCCGCCCCGGCCCTTCCCTCTCTCCGGCGCCAATTCAGGTGATCTACCGGGTTAGTGCCATTGCTCCACGCTCCTCGCCCCCCCGCGAAGACTGTGAGAAACTCCGGGCCTCCCTGTCACCGCAGCCTGCAGGCCTCATCGTAAGATTTTTTACACTCCGGGCAGAGAACCCGCGCCTTCCTCAGGTCCGGGAACGTCTCCTCGGTGATCTCATCACAGGCCGCCCCGCATATCTCACACCAGTACTCGCGCGTCTCCTCTTTCCCCTTACCTTTCCCTCTCATACAGTCATCTCCTGTCTCCTGCTCTTCACACTCCACCCCTCGATCCCGGTAAGATCGAGCCCCATCTCCCAGAACCGCTCCCTGACCACCGGGTCAAGGGCAAGGGGAGAGGGATGGGTCCACCGGGTCGCCTCGAAGTATTTACCGTTCACCATGCTGACATCGGGGGATGTGGCAAGGTGGACCTCCACCTCCGCCCCCCGCTCCGGCGGGGCGGCTCCAGCTCCGCTGGTATAGGCGCGGAGCAGTTTGGTATCGATCACCCCCGGGTGGAGGCAGTTTGCCGTCATACTCGTCCCCTCAAGCATCCGGGCAAGCCCGCCGGTGAAGGCGATGACGCCGAGTTTTGATACGGCATAAGCGCCGTAAGCGTCGTAATCGTCAAACTCCGGGAGGTTCTCCCAGTCGACCGATCGCACGCTCCGATGTGCGATCGATGCGACATTGACGATCCTCGCCCGACCGCTCGCGGAGAGGTATGGAATCAGATCGTGGGTGAGCAGGAACTGCGCTACGTAGTTTGTGGCAAACGTCATCTCGATCCCGCCGGGTGCAGTCCTTCGTTCCGGCATATAGACCCCGGCGTTGTTGATGAGCACATCGAGGTGGTCATACGCCTCACTGATCTCCTCCGCAAGACCACGGACCTGCTCCTGCACCGAGAGATCGGCTATGAAGAGCGCCAGGCGATCGGAACCGGTGGCCTCCTCCAGCTCTTCAAGGACGGTGCGCCCCTTTCCCCGGTCTCTGCCGTGGAGCAGCACGTGATGGCCCTGCCGGGCCAGGGCACGTGCGGTCGCTTTCCCGATCCCATCCGTCGAGCCCGTGACCAGGATGGTCTGCTCTGCCATACAGTCCGGATGCACGCCATCCCTATTTGAACGTTTGTGCCGGACGGTGTGGGTGCCCGCCACGGCACCGGATCCCCCCCTCATCCTGGCCGCGATGAACGGATCTGTACCGGGGATGCTGCACCACATGAGAGGCTTTCCCTCAGAGTATGGTGCAGAGAAAAGCAAAAAGGTAATACCTTGCATCACCGAACTGTATCCATGGTGCGATACTCAGTCACGATGGACGATGACCTCGTGAAGAAGATCGATGGGATCTGCGGATCTCTCGGGATGTCCCGATCCGAATGGCTCAATGACCTCTGCATCAAGCACCTGGACGGTGAGATGGGCAGCGGCGTGCAGGCCATGGTCTCGGCGATAATCCCGGCCGATAGTGGTCCAGGGCACAACATGACCGACTACGAGGCTGCCTACGCCAACTTCGCGATCGATGTTCCTGAACATTTTAATTTCGGTTACGACGTCATCGACCGATGGGCCGAGCGAGACCGGAATAAGCTGGCGATGATCTGGGTGGACCAGCATGGAGAGGAGAAGAAGTACTCGTTCCGTGATCTCAAGAACCTCTCGAACGGTGCTGCAAACATCCTGCTGAAGTATGGTATCAAGAGGGGCGACCGGGTCATGTTGATGCTCCCACGGATCCCGGAGTGGTGGATCTTTGCGATCGCGCTCATCAAACTCGGGGCTATCTTCTGCCCGTGTCCGACGATGCTGACCCCAAAGGACATCAGGTACCGGATCGAGGTCGGGAAGTTCAGGATGGTCATCACTGATACTGAAAATGCCCCAAAGATCGATGAGATTGCCGATGAATGCCCGCTGCTCGAGACCCTCTTCCTGGCGGACGGGGAGCGTGAAGGTTGGGCGAGTTACCCGCACGAACTCAGATACCCTGCACCGGTATCCCGCCGCACGGTCAGCATGCCGGTGGCAAAGAAGACCCGGTCGACCGACCCGATGCTGATCTACTTCACCTCCGGCACCACCGGAGAGCCCAAGATGGTGCTGCACAACCACTCCTACCCGCTTGGACATATCGTGACCGCATCACTCTGGCAGGACGTCACGGTGAACGACCTTCATCTGACCTTCTCTGACACCGGATGGGCGAAATGCGCCTGGGGCAAGATCTTCGGACAGTGGATCGCCGGGACTTGCATCCTTATCTACGATATCCGAGGAAAGTTCTCAGCAACCGAGCTGCTCCCGATCATGGAGAAGTACGAGGTGACCACGTTCTGTGCACCACCGACGGTCTACCGGATGCTGATCCTCGCCGACCTTGATAAGTTCGATTTCCGGGATCTTCGTCACTGCTGTAGCGCCGGCGAACCCCTGAACCCCGAGGTGATCCGCGTCTGGCAGTACGGCACCGGACAGGCCATCTACGAGGGGTATGGCCAGACCGAGACCGTCTGCTGCATCGCCACATTCCCATGTATGGAGCATAAACCCGGTTCCATGGGTAAACCCGCTCCCGGCTGGCGTATCGAGCTGCACGATGACGACGGAAATCCAGTCGGTGTCGGCGAAGAAGGAAGGATCGTCGTCAGGCTTGATCCCCGCCCGGTCGGGCTCTTCGTAGAATACCTGGATAACCCTGAGGCGAACCAGGCATCGTTCCAGAACGGGTTCTACTACACCGGCGATAAGGCATGCATGGATGAGGATGGCTACTTCTGGTTCGTCGGCCGTGACGACGACGTCATTAAGTCTTCCGGATACCGTATCGGGCCGTTCGAGGTGGAGAGCGCGCTCCTCGAACACCCGGCCGTCCAGGAGTCGGCGGTCGTCGGGTCGCCTGATCTCATCCGGGGTATGGTCGTCAAGGCGTTCATCGTGCTGAAACCCGGTTACCGACCGTCTGAGTCACTGGTCAAGGAACTCCAGGCCCATGTCAGAAACATCACCGCTCCGTACAAGTACCCGAGATCCATCGAGTTTGTACCAGAACTCCCAAAGACCTTATCAGGAAAGATCCAGCGAAACATCCTCCGGGAGCAGGAGCTGCAGAAGCATACCAACGATAGCTGACCCGTCTCAAACCCTGTCCAGGGGGGGTGTGAGGGGATCCGATTGGCTTCGGGCCAATCATCCAGAGGGTCGAACGGGATCCATCCGAGGCTCTGGGGGTTTTGGGGATCCACAATCAGTTGTAGCTATCCCCTTCCTCATCTGCATCCCCCCGCCTCCGCCACAGTCCGCGTTCGATCCAGTCGGGGGGCAGCCCCTGCCTCTCCTGCCACCAGATGAGTTTCTCAAGCCAGGTCGACCAGAGCTCCGGGAAGGTGCTCCTGATCACATCAAGCGTGGCAAGGTCGCTTGAAGGGCAGAGGTAGCACCCGATACGGTCGAGCCCCCGCTCGTAGAGGGTGTTGTAGGGAGCCTTCTCACGGAAGATGTAGAGCCAGACATGCATCGCCGTCCATTGCTGGATCGGGGCTGCGGAGAGCTGCTGAGGGATACGGGGATTCCGCCAGACCCGCCTGCTCTGCATCCGCCGCACCGACTCGTATTTCCGCTGTCCGATGAACGAGAGGCATTCTTCCAAGTGTTCATCGATCAGGCGGCTGAGGGGGTGGAGTTTGCAGACGTGGCAGCACCAGCGATCGTCGACGGCGGGAGGGCCACGTTCCACAAACTCTTCCCAGAACGCTCCTTCGTCGTGGATCCGGAGAACCTCAAGTCCGTAGCGGTCAGCAACCGCATCCACGTTCTCGTAGGTCTCAGGGAGCTCAAGCCCGGTATCGGCAAAGAGGAGCGGCACCGGTCCGAGCGCTTTTTTGACGATGAGGAGGGTGGCAAGGCTATCTTTTCCGCCGGAGTAGGAGACCGTGGGCGGTAGCGGGTTCTTCTCCGCCACGTTCTGGACGAACTGGATGCTTGCAGACTCGTAGTCTGTGAGGATGGGCTCATTCGCCGCGACGGCATCCTCCCATGTGGCCCTGCCCGGGACGCAGACCGAGGGGGCATTCCTGCGCGTCCGGACGATCACCCCCCTCTCCATCGTCTCGGCGGTGGCAGCATCGACCTTCGCCCTGCCGACACCGATGCACTCACCGGTCCCCGCCTGGATAAAGACCGGGTCGCCCTCGGCAACGGCTGGATCGATGGAGACGAGGCCCGGGGCGAGGACGCTTGCCCCCTCGTCCCTGATGGATGGGACTGCACCGTCACTCACGACAACGGAGCGTCTCGTCGGCTGCATCAGGAGCGCAGCACTCGGGCGCGGCAGAGGTTCCCAGCATCGCTCCTCAGGGATGTAGCGGACCGCGCCCACGACCGCGCCGCCGAGGACGATCTCATCCATGCGGTCCTCAGCAGGCACTTTATTGAGGAGCGCGAGATGTCCTTTTGGTATCAGCGGCGCCCCGAAGTGTTCTTCGTATATGCGGTTGATCCGCTCGACGTCATCAGGGAACGCAGGGCGGGCATCTCCAGGCGGCGTGACGGCTACCGGGCGGGTCCGGGCGCCGCAGGCGCAGGTCGTGCCGAGCACAGGGGTATGGCAGGAGTCACACCAGCGGAGCATGATCTTTCCGAGAAAGAGACGAGCCATTCTTATGCTTATTGGTGCGAAAACGATAAAAGTCTTGGTGATTTTGGAGATTGTAAAAAAGTTTTCCGGGTTCCTGTGCCCATAATACGCCCGGGGTGGACCCGCCAACCACTCCAGCGGGAGTCTCTGAGACGTGGTGGTTCGCGTCCAGATAGGTTTAAGTACTAAGCCTGGATCATAATACTATCATGTTCAATCATGTAGAATCATATCTGGTGTTTTTGCAGGTGACTATCCAGGATTCTACACGGACGAAGCGGGGGATTGAAGATATACCTCATCCAGCTGCGGCGATCAGGCACCATGCACTGCCTGCGTGTCCGATACAGGAGGTTGCTGGAGAGGGGTGCCAAGGGGGTGGAGTGTCTGCATAAGATGGTCTGGACGACCTTTGGCGTCATCTTTGCCCTGATGCTCGGGCTGTATGCAGCATACGGTCACCTGACACCAGGAGGGGCGTTTCTAGGAAGTACGGTGATAACAGCCGGGATCTTTCTGCCGTTCGTCACCCCGGGGGCCAGGAAGACATCGACACGGGTGGCGGGAAGGCAGGTGCAGAAGATTGAGATTCTTGGGCTGCTCATCTTCATCCTCATGGCAGTCATCATGCTCACGGTCGGTGCTGCGCTCTTCGTCGACTGGCTTGCGGAACCGGGTGCGGCCTCGACCGGCATGTATGGCGATCCCGGGTGGCTCCCCAGGCTCCCGGGCGCGATAGGCGCTATACCAGCTATGGATCTTGTCTTCGCAGCCGAGGTGATCGGGGGCCTGTCCCTGATTGCGCTCTATATGCTGCCCGGCATCAGGAGGGGCGCATAACCGAT
>MTBK01024545.1_pt1 | contig 14141 bp, 12 predicted proteins | sample 1535981 | NCBI WGS metagenome assembly MTBK01 (sample SAMN06109225, study PRJNA356200) | anaerobic digester metagenome | isolation source: biogas reactors fed with pig manure or primary and secondary sludge | place: Spain | collected 2016-06-30 | reverse complement strand
GTGGTCTGCGATGCAGATCGGTATGTCCTTCATCGCCGCCTACCGGATGTGTGCCGGTGAGGCAGCCGTCGCTGACCTCTCCTACGCTGCAAAGCACGCTGGTGTCATCCAGATGGCATCCCACCTGCCCGCCCGGCGTGCCCGTGGTCCAAACGAGCCCGGTGGCCTTGGATTCGGTCTCTTCTCCGACATCATCCAGGCGAACCGGAAGTACCCGAACGACCCCGCCAGGGCCTCCCTTGAGGTCGTCGGTGCCGGTGTCATGCTCTTTGACCAGATCTGGCTCGGCTCCTACATGTCCGGCGGTGTCGGATTCACCCAGTACGCTACCGCGGCCTACACCGACAACATCCTCGATGAGTACACCTACTACGGTATGGACTACATCAAGGACAAGTACAAGGTCGACTGGAGGAACCCGAACCCGGAGGACAGGATCAAACCGACCTACGATGTCGTCAACGACCTGGCAACCGAGGTCACCCTCAACGCCATGGAGCAGTATGAGCAGTTCCCGACCCTTATGGAAGACCACTTCGGTGGATCCCAGCGTGCCGGCGTCATCGCCGCCGCTTCCGGTCTGACCTGTTCTATCGGTACCGGGAACTCGAACGCCGGTCTCAACGGCTGGTACCTCTCGATGCTCGTGCACAAGGACGGCTGGTCACGCCTCGGATTCTTCGGCTACGACCTCCAGGACCAGTGTGGATCTGCAAACTCGCTCTCCATCCGTGGCGACGAGGGTGCGATCGGCGAGCTGCGCGGTCCGAACTACCCGAACTACGCGATGAACGTCGGTCACCAGGGCGAGTACGCCGCTATCGTCGGCGGTGCTCACTACGGCCGTGGCGATGCGTTCTGCTACGACCCGCGTGTGGCGATCTGCTTCGCCGACCCGGCCCTGAAGTTCGACTTCGCCGAGCCCCGCCGCGAGTTCGCAAAGGGCGCAATCCGCGAGTTCATGCCCGCCGGCGAGCGTTCGCTCATCATACCGGCCCGGTAACCCTAACCCAACTTTTTTTTATTTACTGCAATTTTTAATGACTAATGAGACGATTCCAGCCCATTTTCCACGTTTCGTTGTGATACCGGCGCACCTTTTCGAAACCTTTAATTAAGTCATAAACAACTGTTAATTGAACCAAAAAGGTTTTGAACGTATACTCTGGTGCGATGCGCACCGAGGGAGGATGCTGAATGGAAGAGATTATATTTGGCATCGGCATTACCGCATTGGCAGGTGCTCTTGCAACCATAGCCGGCGCAGCGGAAGATACTGAGTCTGATATCGGATCCCAGGGAGATCCGAACTCCCAGGTTCAGTTAGCCCCGCAGATGGGATATATTCACCGAATCTTCAACAAGGCGATTGCCGGTGAACCCCCAGCGTACGGTCTCTGGGTTGCATTGGGCGCAGGCCTTGCCTGGGCATTTATGGCGATGCAGATAAACCCGATTCTTGCAATTGTACTCGGGAGCGCTCTTGCGGTCTTCGTGCAGGGCGTCTATGCGACAACCGCATATCTCGGTCGTACTGCAAGTCTCGCGAAGTTTGAACAGCCGGTTTACATCGACATCTTGAAGTCGATGACGACCGTGACCATGGCACACGCGTTTGTAGCGATCTTTGCCGCTGTAGCGATGTGTCACCTGATCATCAGCGCACTCGGCCACCCCTTCCCGCTCCCGCTTCTGGGTCTTGTATGGGGTATCGCGCTCGGTGCAGCCGGATCTGCAACCGGTAACCCGTTCTACGGAAAGGAGCGGCAGTACCAGGAGCAGAAGTTCGGAGCTGGTGTCCCGATCTCCGCGTCCGGGAACATCGTCCGCTACGCTGAGGCCGGCGAGCGGAATTCACTCGACAACGGTTTCTTCAGCGCCAAACTCGGCGGTCCTGCGTCGGGTATCTGTTTTGGCCTGATCGTCTTCTTTGAACTCTGGCGTACCGTGGTCTTCGAGCCGATCGCCGCCGGATGGGGAGCGGTCATCGTCGGCGTCGTTGTAATCCTGATCTTTGCCATCATCGACCGCTACATTGAGGTCTGGGCAAGGAAGACATTCGGTCCCTACGTGGCCCCTGAGGAGGCATCATCATGAGTGCACTCGGTGGACCAGCACAGACTTCAGGCGTCCAGTCCCCGACCGGGATGGGCCTTATAGTCAGCATCATTCTTATCATCGTTGCGCTTGCGCTTGCCTTCTTCCTCGTACAGATGGCCGGGCTGCTCGCACTTGTCGGCATCATCATCGGTGGCGTTCTGGTCGGATTCGGTGTTCACTTCGTTCCGGTCGGCGGTGCGCCCGCTGCGATGGGGCAGGCACCAGGTATCGCAACCGGTGTGGCGATGCTCGCCGCCGGTGCCGGGCTTGCAGGTCTCTTCGGCGGCGCATGGGCAGCTCCACTTGGATTCCCCCTTGCTCTTGCAGGCGGTGCGATCGGCGGCGGTCTGCTGATGGCGATCACCTGTACGATGGTCAATGTCGTCTACATCTTCGGCATGGGTATCCCGGCAGCTTCGGGTAAGGTCGATAAGGATCCGATCACGGGCGACACGTTCCCCGAGTACAAGAGCCAGGGTACCGAAGGGCACGGCCTCCCGTTCATCTCCTGGGTCGGCGGTGTCGTCGGTGGTGCGCTCGGTGGTCTCGGTGGGACGCTCATCTACCTTGAGCTTCTCGAGGTTTACCAGGCACAGATGCCCGCACTCTTCGGTGCATCGGTCGAGCAGATCGCCCCTATCGCTGTCTCTCTTGCCGGTGTCTTTGCGATCGGCATGTTCCTGATGAACGCCGTTCTTGCCGCATACAACATCACCGGTACGATCGAGGGGCCGCATGACCCCAAGTTCAAGAGATTCCCAAGAGCGATCATCGCAGCCGCTGCAGCATCTGCTGTTGCAGGCATATTTGCAATCGGGTTGCTCGAACTCCTGGGGGTGTTTTAGATGGCGGTAAAAATTGAAGTCGGAGCAGGTGGCGTCCCGCACAACCAGATCTTAATCTACGGTCTTGTGGGCTCGATCATCCTCATCTACCTGACATACTTAAATGAGGTCACCAACACCGAGTACTTCGCATTCTTCGGCGGGCTGGCCTGCGTGGCCGCGCTCGTCTGGGGTGCTGACACGATCAAGCATCTCTGCAGCTACGGTCTTGGTACCGGCGTTCCGTCAGCAGGTATGATCGCACTCGGGTCTGGCGTCATCGCCGCACTTGTCGGGGCTACGACCGGCGTGTTTGCACCGATCGTTGCGATCATCGTCGCTGCGATCATCGGTGCGATATGCGGGTTGATCGCCAACCACGTGGTCAGGATGGATATTCCTGTCATGGTTGTATCGCTGACGGAGCTTGCGGTCGTCGGTGCGATATCGGTGCTCGGCCTCATCGCAATGGTCGGTGGGACATTCAACTTCATGGACCTGATCACCGGCACGACCGTCGTCCTCGGATTCACTGTACAGAGCTACGGAACCTCCGTCATCGGTGGCAGCATCGTTGCCCTGATCTTCATGCTCGCTGCAATCGCTATCCAGCATGCGTTTAACGCCTGTCTCGGACCCAATGAGATGCAGGACCGGACGCTCATGCTCGCCGCTGAGTGTGGTTTCCTCTCCATGATCCCGATTGCGGTCATATCGTTCGCGTTCATCGCGTTCGTCCCGGCTCTCATATCGCTACTGGTCTCGCTTATCGGGTGGTTCTACACCTACATGCGGTACATTGAGCTCTCGAAGCGTGATGCCTACGCCTGGCTTGATGCGCAGCCGATCCTGGAGCCCAAGGGAGGTGCCTAGATGGCATACATTCAGGTACTGCCTGAGTACGGGCTGGTCGTTGACCCGATGGTCGGTGTCGTTACCACTGCCGGCGTCTCGTACACCCCCGTGGTCGAGCAGGTAGCAGAGCTTGAGAAGATCACCGACGATCTGATCGGTATGCTCTCCGGAGAGGGTAACTTCCTTGCGTCATTCCCGAACAGGGAAGGAGTTCTCAATATCGCTGGAGGCGTGACCGCATTCTGGTATGGCATGGCAGTCGGTCTTCTGATTGCCGGTGTCATCGTATTAGGACTGCTGTGAGGTGAATAACATGGTTGAGAAGAAATCACCGGCCAGTGGATGGCCGATAGTTAAGGGCGACTTCCATTCCGGAGATGCACAGAGTTGCGTCGCAGTCGTCACCATGGGATCCCACCTCGATGAGCAGGGTATCTGTGATGCCGGAGCGGCAATCGCCGGTTCCTGCAAGACCGAAAACCTTGGTATCGAGAAGATCATCGCAAACGTCATCTCAAACCCCAACATCAGGTTCATCCTCTGTTGTGGTACTGAGGTCAAGGGCCACCTTTCCGGCCAGAGTTTCATCGCGCTCCATGCTGGCGGTGTCTCCGGCGGAAAGATCGTTGGGGCGGAGGGAGCTATCCCGTTCATCGAGAACCTCTCTGACGATGCGATCAAACGCTTCCAGGACCAGGTTGAAGTCGTCAACATCATGGAAAGCGAGGATATGGGCGCCATCAAGGCCAAGATCGATGAACTCAAGGCCAGAGATCCCGGCGCGTTCCCCGAAGACCCCATGATCGTCGAGGTCAAGGAGGCAGGCGCTGGCGCAGAGGAAGTAAGCGGCGAAGTGCAGCCGCTCTCCGGTGAACTGGCGCTGGTCCATGCGCGGATGAAGGTCATCGAACGGATGGTCACGGATATCGGCTACCGCAACAAATTTGCCGCCGGTGTCTATTCAGGCAAGATCGAGGGTCTCATGATCGGTCTGATCGTCTCGTTCACGATTCTGGGATTCATCTTGATGGGGTGATATAGATGGCAGAAGAAGGTATACAGGCAGCAGGCCCCATCCGGATGACAGCGATCAACAGAATGATGGACTCCATCCGGTACAAGGCACAGATCCTTGCCCGCACGAATAAACTGGAATCAGGAATTATGGGCATGGGGATCCTCGGGTTCGCAATCGGGATCCTTGTTGTCATGATCCTGATCGTGGTTCCGGTACTGATACTGGGGGCGATCTAACATGGCTGAGAAGAAATCACCGGCCAGCGGATGGCCGATAGTTAAGGGCGACTTCCATTCCGGAGATGCACAGAGCTGTGTCGCAGTCGTCACCATGGGATCCCATCTCGACGAACAGGGTATCTGTGATGCCGGAGCGGCAATCGCCGGTTCCTGCAAGACCGAGAACCTCGGTATCGAGAAGATCATCGCAAACGTCATCTCAAACCCCAACATCAGATTCATCCTCTGTTGCGGCACTGAGGTCAAGGGTCACCTTTCCGGCCAGAGTTTCATCGCGTTACATGCTGGCGGTGTCTCCGGCGGAAAGATCGTCGGAGCGGAGGGAGCTATCCCGTTCATCGAGAACCTCTCTGACGATGCGATCAAGCGCTTCCAGGACCAGGTTGAAGTCGTCAACATCATGGAAAGCGAGGATATGGGCGCCATCAAGGCCAAGATCGATGAACTCAGGGCCAGAGATCCCGGCGCATTCCCCGAAGAGCCTATGGTCGTCGAGGTCAAGGAGGCAGGTGGCGGTGCGGCGGAAGTGGCCGTTGCAGGCGTTAACCCGCAGTTCCTTGAGATCGAGGAGCGACTCAATGTTATCGAGGAGAGAATCGAGTTCGTTGATGCTGAGATAGCCCAGCGCGTCGGAAGAAAGATAGGACGTGATATCGGCATCCTGTACGGACTGGTTGCAGGCTTAATTGTATTCATGATGTTGTTGGTATTACTGCCCAAATTGATTGGGTTCCTGTAGGAGGATTGACGAATATGTTCAAGTTCGAAAAAGAACAGACGGTACATGACTTTAATGGTACCATGATCGGCGGGCAGCCTGGAGAATACCCGACCGTGCTCGGTGCATCCATCTTCTACAACAAGCACGAGATTGTATTGGATGATCACACCGGAAAGATCGACAAGGTTACGGCAGAGGCACTCTGGAACCGCTGCCAGGAACTCTCAGACCTCACCGGTATTCCGCACTTTATCCAGATCATCGCGGAGTTCCCTGAGGCTTTCGAGAGCTACATCGACTGGTTCTGTAGCGTCGATGACAAGACTGCGTTCCTGATGGACTCTTCCGTCCCGGCGGCGCTTGCCCATGCGTGCGAGTACGTCACCGAGGCCGGGGTTGCGGACCGTGCGATCTACAACTCGATCAACGGTTCGATCGTACCTGAGAGCATTGAGGCGCTGACCAAGAGCGACGTGACTGCTGCGATCGTCCTCGCCTTCAACCCCGCCGACCCGTCGGTCGCCGGCCGTGAGAAGGTTCTGGTCGAGGGCGGCGTCGCCGGTCAGGAGCTCGGGATGCTTGAGATCGCGGAGAAGTGCGGCATCACCCGCCCGATCCTCGATACCGCAGCGACCCCGCTCGGCCTTGGATCCGGCGGTTCATACCGTGAGATTCTCGCCTGTAAGGCGATCCACGGTCAGCCGACCGGTGGTGCATACCACAACATGACGGTCTCCTGGACCTGGCTGAAGCGGTGGAAGGGAACAAAGAAGACTCCCTCCCAGCAGCTGGTCGGTCTTGAGGGCAAGGATGCTCTCATCAAGCAGCTCACGCTCCACTACCTCGGCGGCCTGGACGGACTGCGTCAGGCGGCCTGGTCGGCACCTGATATCGGGTGCAACATGATCGCAAGCACGCTCGGTGCGGACCTGATCATGTATGGGCCTATCGAGAACGTCGAGGCGATGATCACCGCGCAGGCTTATACCGATATCGTCATACTGGAAGCGGCGCGCGACTTCGGTATCGAGCCCCAGGTGGACACCCACCCGCTGTTTAAACTCGTCTAAACCAAACCCTTTTTTTTGTCCGCCTGTATATCGCCGGTTGACTTTGTTTGAGGAGGCACACCTCTCCAGGGGTATTGGTGGCTACTAGGAGGTAGCCAATCACAGGAGAAGCTTTACCGGATCTACGGTTGCCAGAGCAATAGGCCTCTGCTCACGCCCGATCCCCGTTCGGGTCTTGAAAAAATCGATGATCCTCTATCCTGCAGCACTCAGGGCAGTTCGATACTTCCTGCTATCCGGAGTTTTCCACCCTCGAGGTAGTGGAGCACCGCCGTATCGCCCGGGAGGTAGATGAGATCCTTCTCAAGCGCGAGCGTGAGCGTCGGTCTCCGCCAGTCTCCATCGTCCCGCACCGCCTCCACGCGGACCGGGATGAACTGCATCCAGTGGCCGAGGTGGAGCACCGTCCCTGTTGTGAGGGGGGCCGGCCAGTATTTGACCAGGGTCGCCTGCGCCTCAAGGTTCGTCCGGATCTGGATCGCGGGATCGTTTGAGAGGACGAAACCTCGGTCAAGACTGTCTGATTCGATGTTCTTGAGTGCAAGCCCCACGCGGTCGCCTTCAGTTGCCCGATCGAAGTCGTCATCATGCTTCTGAATGGACCGCACCGTGATCGCCTGCTCTCCGGGGTAGATCTTCAGGGTGTTGTGTTTCCTGATGCCGCCCCGCACAACGCCGCCGAGGATGACTGTCCCGATGCCGCGGACGTTGAAATGGTGGTCGATAGGGATCGTCCCCGGGGTGCCGGCCGCAGGTTCGGTTGAGGGACGGTCGTGCGCGTGGGCGAGCAGGCGGTCGCGGAGCACGATGGGATCGTCATCCACAAACTCGTAGTGTTCAAGCACCGTCCCCCTGAGGAGCGGAGCCAGGTCTCCGGGGGTGAGGTAGTTTTTGAGGACGATGTAGCCCTGCTTTACCCTGGCTTCATTGAGCATCAGCACCCATTCCCCGAACATGGGGGTGACCTCGCTCACCACGACGAGAGCCGCATCGGCCATCGATGCCGCGTAAAAGAGCGGGGCCAGCCGGTCGGGGTAGCGCGTCGGCTCTATGAGGGTGACGGTATCATCGCCCCTCTTCAGGTTATAAAATGTGATATCGGAGACCGTGCCTTTCTTCCCGAGGTCTTTTGCGTAGCCCTCTCCCAGCACGGCAACATTCAGGTTGCCCATATTCCAGATCATTTGGTTACCTGAGGGTATGAGGTTTGCTCAAGATCTTCTGGAGCATTGCCCCTGAATGTGATATGAGCGTGTTTACGCGCTATCGCAGGGGCTTTTGCGGTCACGCAGAAGTCCCGGCTGTTCATAGACCTGGCCGGCCACGTACATCGCGTTATTAACCAAATGAATTTTAACAAAAGAAAGTTAACTTTGCTATACACTATGCGGAGAACGGCATCGATCACGGTTCTGGCACTCGCCGGTATACTTCTTGTGAGCATGGCCTGCTCAATCACCATCGGTCCGGCCAGCATGTCTCTTAGTTCCCTGTTTGCGCTGCCCAATGCGTGGACGATCTTCTGGGAGGTCAGGCTGCCACGGGTGATCGCCGTGGTGCTGGTCGGGTGCGCGCTTGCTGTGGCCGGCACCGCCATGCAGGGACTGTTCCGAAACTCCATGGCCGACCCCTACATCATCGGCACATCGTCCGGCGGGGCGCTCGGGGCCACACTCTCGATCGTCTTCTTCGCAGGGACGGGGCGACCGATCTTCGCATTCATAGGGGCGACGGTCGCTACATTCACGGTCTATACCATCGCCCGACAGGGTGGGAAGGTTCCGGTCGAGACGCTCCTCCTCTCCGGTGTAGCCCTCTCCATGCTGCTCTCAGCGTTCCTCTCGTTCCTCATGTACACCGCCGGGCGGAGCCTCCACCAGATCATGTTCTGGCTGATGGGCGGGTTCTGGAATGTCTCCTGGGATGATGTTCTCATCGGTATCCTCATACCGATCGGGTGCCTGGTCATCTACTTCTATGCCCGCGACATCAACATCATATCGCTCGGGGAGGAGGATGCGATCCACCTCGGCGTGAACGTCGAGCGCCTGAAACAGCTCCTCCTCTTTGTGAGTGCGTTTCTGGCCGGGATCGCGGTCTCGATCGCAGGAGCGATCGGGTTCATCGGCCTGATCACCCCGCACGTGATGCGCCTGATCGTCGGGCCCGACCACCGTATCCTCCTCCCCGCAGCGGCGCTTGCGGGAGGGATCCTCCTCCTCTGGTCTGATACGCTCGCGAGGACGTTTGCCGGCGATATGCCGGTCGGGATCATCACCGCCTGCTTTGGCGCACCGTTCTTCATATACCTCCTGCGGAGCCGGATGAAAGCATGAAGCCAGTCGAAGTCATCGGTATTGACGTTTCTTATGGTGCAAAGAAGGTTCTCGAAGCGATATCGCTGAATGCAGAGAGAGGCGAGATCCTCGGTATCATCGGGCCGAACGGGGCCGGGAAGACGACGCTCATCAAGGCGATGAGCCGGGTGGTCGCCCCTGAGGGTGGGGAGATCCGTCTCAATGACCGGAACCTCGATTCTCTCAGTTTCCGGGAGATGGCTCAGCAGATAGCTGTCGTGCCGCAGGGGACATCGATCAGCTTCGATTATTCCGTGCGCGATATCGTCATGATGGGAAGGCACCCCTACATCGGGAGGCTCTCCTCCGGGACCGCCCGCGACCTGGAGATCGGTGACAACGCCATGCGCCTTGCAAACGTCACGCACCTCGCCGACTCATCGGTCAACGAGATCAGCGGCGGTGAGAGGCAACGGGTTCTCATCGCACGGGCGCTTGCGCAGGAACCGAAGATCCTGCTCCTTGATGAGGCGACATCGAACCTGGATATCAGCCACCGGATTGAGATCTTGAATATCATCAGGGGCCTCACCGATGCGGTCACCGTGGTCAGCGTCTTTCATGACCTGAACCTGGCAGCCTACTACTGTGACCGCCTGATCATGTTAAAGGAGAGTAAGGTGTTTGCCGTCGGTGAACCCGCGGACGTGTTGACCCGGGAGACGATCCATGCGGTGTACGGGATCGATGTCCTGGTAAAGACCCATCCCCTGACAGGGAAGCCCTACATCCTCCCGGTGTACGAGCATAATACCCCGGGCCATCAATCGCAGGGGGGCGTGCACGTCATCTGCGGTGGCGGCACGGGGTCCGACCTCCTCTACGCCCTCCACCGTGAAGGGTTCCGGGTGAGCGCCGGCGTGCTCAACCTCATGGATACCGACTACGCAACCGTGACGGAGCTCGGTATCCCCTGCATAAGCGAGGCGCCGTTTGCCGCGATCTCTTCCGGCGCCCGCGATAGCCTCCAGCAGCATATCGATTCTGCGCACACAGTCATCGTCACTGCTATGCCCATCGGGCCGGGAAACATAGAGAATATAAGGATACTGGAGGACTACCGGGATAAGCCAATCATCTTCCTCTGTGGCGGGGGGAGCCGGGCGTTCCAGGACCATACCGGGGGGGAGGCCGGCGCGATCATCCGGAGGCTGCTTGATCAGGGGGCGGTCAGGGTGGAGCGGGTCGAGGAGGTTCTGAGGATCCTCAGGGCGGCGGGTTGAGCGCCGGGGTTCAGGAAGCCGGAAAAAAGTGTCGGGAGAGGTCTCGATCAGACCCTGTAGGCCACGAGCGAGAGGCCGAGGCTCTTCTCAAGATCCTGGATCTTATTGAGATTTTCTGCATTCAACTCCGCATATGCCGGCTTTGCATACGCTACGATCGTTACACCGAGCTCCTCTTCACAGTGCTGTACCTGTTTCACCTGCTCGGGTGCCAGGTCTGCATACTTCGTAGTGATCATGGTTCTGACCCCGGATCATGGGGGGGCATCGGGTATATTATAGGTTGTGGTGCCCTCCCTCTCGCTTGCAAAGGAGGGTACTGCAAGATCCATGCGTTCTTTCCCGGAATATTGCAGGTGCGGTTGATGGTTTCACCGGTGGGGGTGCGCGTGCGCCCCCGGGTGAACTGGATCAGCAGAATACCGTCCGGGCCCGGGGAATTTGAGGATCGCATGACTTAGCCGGCCTCAATTGAACCGGAATAACCCTGGAACCGTCAGCAGGGGAGCGTTGCTATTCTGGAATATTTTCCTATCATAACGAGTAAATCTGAGTTAATTAAAAACTAATTTGTAAAGTTTTATTAACTTAAATAAGATCTATTTGTATACATGAGATCAAGACTGCCATTAATCTCTGTTGGGGTCATCATGCTCACACTCCTGCTTGTCGGGGTGGCGAGCGCATCATACCCGATGTTTCACTACGATGAGCAACGGACCGGCTACGTCCCCGGGGATGGGCCGCAGACGGACACCATCTTCTGGGTGGCGGAGACCGGTGAATGGGCCGACGGATCACCGGCGGTGCATAACGGAAAGGTCTTCGTCCCGACCTGGACGGATATGAATTTTGCTGACGTGAATCCGATGGGGCTTGTTTGCTGCGACGCCACCACCGGGGCGGAGATCTGGACGAACGAACTCGGCGGTCCTGGTGTCGGGTCGGTATCGGGCGTCGCCATTGCCGATGGTCAGGTCTATCTCGGCGGGACTGACGGACGGCTCTACTGCATCGATGAGGAGACGGGGGAGACACTCTGGGAGAGTGCCCGGATCGATATGACCAGCATCTTCGGGCTCTCATCCTCGCCGCTCGTCTACGATGGGGTGATCTACGCTCTTTCCGCCTCGGACGGTGTGTTGCATGCCTTCACACCTGAAGGCATCGAATCATGGTCTTTCCCCACTGGTGGAACTGTCGGTAACTTCACCTCTCCTGCGGCCGCAGATGGGAAGGTTTTCGTCGCAGGAAACGAGAGCAACCTCTTCTGTATTGATACCGTCACCCAAACCGATACGTGGGACGTCTCTCTCCCGACCTCCGTGAAGTCGACACCGGTCGTCAGCGATGGGAAGGTCTATGTAACGACGGCTGAGGGGCTCCACGCCCTCGATGCGAGCACGGGTGATGAGATATGGAACGCAAGCCTCGGGGGGACATTCTCGACGCCGGTCGTTGCAGGTGAAACCATCATCGCCGGATCTTCCGATGGCCTCCACGCCTATGACGGCGGGACCGGGAACCCACTCTGGAATTTCTCGAGTGCGAAGATAGACGTCTCCCCGGTCGTTGCCGGGAGCCTCGTCTACGCCGCGACGAACGAGAAGACCGGCACCCTGTACGCGATGGATGTCGGGACCGGCGAAGAGGTCTGGTCATACACCCTCGATACCCCGGATGCCGGCACGCATGCCGCGTTCTTTGCCTCCTCGCCTGCGGTATCGAATGGCGTCCTCTACATCGGCGCCGAGAACAACCGTTTCTATGCCTTCAGGGATGGAGAGGCCACTGAACCTGCATTTGTCAGGTGGAGCAGAACGGTGCAGCTCACGGATGGGGAGACCTTCACGGTCACCCCGTCTAACAACGAGAGCGCCACCTATACGATCAGCCGGACTTCAGCCCTCGGGGCACTCGATGCCGCCGCAAAGAAGGGCAGGTTTGACTACACCATCCAGGAGACGGATGACGGGCTGATCCTCTCCTCCATCGGTGGTATAGACGGTAGCGAGACCTCGGGGGCCTCCTGGCATTACTCGGTCAATAACAAGATACCTGATGGAGTCCAGGCAGCAGATTATCAGCTCTCCGACGGGAACACCATAGCTTTCTGGTATGGTGTACCGGGATCGGCCCCTGAGACCGCCGGCGCGGTGATCCGTATCATCGCCTCCATTCAGGCGCCGTCAGGACCAGTGCCCACGCTATGGGAGGGATCGGTTGTCCTGACGAGAGATGAGACTTTCCGGTTCGTCCCCTCGAACAACGCTTCCACTTCCTACACGATCGACCGTACGACTGATCTCGGGGCTCTCACGCTTGCGGCTCAGGCCGGTGGTTTCACTTTCAGCGCCTCCGATGCCTGGTATGCTTCCATGGGGTCGTTCTTCCTTGAGGATATCGCCGGCATCGCAAACGAAGACGGGCAACAGGAGAACGCACGGTCCTGGAGTATCTTCATCAACGGTGCGGCGGCCCCTGCGGGGATCGGTGGAAACACCCTCGCGGACGGTGACCGCCTCGCCTTCTACTACTGCCCCTCGGATCCGGCTACGTATGCGCCCCTCATCGACCGGGCTGATCATACCGTCATCATCGATATCACCGTCAGTGACTTTGTGTGGGAGGGGTCGGTTGTCCTGACGAAAGATGAGACTTTCCAGTTTGTCCCCTCAAACAACGCCTCTGCCTCGTACACGGTCGACCGCATCACCGATCTCGGGGCTCTTGCGCTTGCAGCACAGGCCGGGAACTTCACCTTCAGCGCCTCCGATACCTGGTATACATCCTATGAATCGTTCTTCCTCGAGGATATCGCCGGCATCGCAAACGAGGACTGGCAACAGGAGAATGCGAGATCCTGGAGCATATTCATCAATGATGTAGCAGCGCCTGCGGGGATCGGCGGAAACACCCTCGCGGATGGTGACCGTCTCGCCTTCTACTACTGTCCCCTGGATTCGGATTATGCACCGCTCATCGACCAGGCCGAGCACACCGTCATCATCGATATCGCTGTCCGTGACTTTGCGTGGGAGGGATCGGTTGTCCTGACGAGAGATGAAACTTTCCAGTTCGTCCCCTCGAACAACGCTTCCACTTCCTACACGATCGACCGTACGACTGATCTCGGGGCTCTTGCGCTTGCAGCACAGGCCGGGAACTTCACCTTCAGCGCCTCCGATACCTGGTATGCATCGTATGAATCGTTCTTCCTTGAGGATATCGCCGGCATCGCAAACGAGGACTGGCAACAGGAGAACGCACGGTCCTGGAATATCTTCATCAACGGTGCGGCGGCCCCTGCGGGGATCGGCGGAAACACCCTCGCGGACGGTGACCGCCTCGCCTTCTACTACTGCCCCTCGGATCCGGCTACGTATGCGCCGCTCATCGACCGGGCTGATCATACCGTCATCATCGATATCACCGTCAGTGACTTTGTGTGGGAGGGGTCGGTTGTCCTGACGAAAGACGAGACTTTCCAGTTTGTCCCCTCGAACAACGCCTCCACCTCGTACACGGTCGACCGCACTACCGATCTCGGGGCTCTCACGCTTGCGGCTCAGGCCGGTGGTTTCACCTTCGGCGCCTCCGATACCTGGTATGCATCCATGGGGTCGTTCTTCCTTGAGGATATCGCCGGCATCGCAAACGAGGACTGGCAACAGGAGAATGCGAGATCCTGGAGCATATTCATCAATGATGTAGCAGCGCCTGCGGGGATCGGC
>MTBK01082584.1_pt1 | contig 14154 bp, 17 predicted proteins | sample 1535981 | NCBI WGS metagenome assembly MTBK01 (sample SAMN06109225, study PRJNA356200) | anaerobic digester metagenome | isolation source: biogas reactors fed with pig manure or primary and secondary sludge | place: Spain | collected 2016-06-30 | reverse complement strand
AAAAAAGAATATGAAGATAAATAATCTTAATAATGAATAAAGATATAGATGTAAAGAGAACTTTTAAGAGGTTTAAATATCTTTTTATATATGAAGATTGAGAAAAAGGAATACTATCGTGAAGAATTGCAAAATTTGTAATAAACCACTTAAACCAGGACAAAATAGATATTGCAGTAATAAATGTAGATTAAAAGGGTTGAATGAGTTTAGAAAATCAAATCTTAAGCTCAATCAAGAATTAATAAAAAAAGTTTGCGGATATATAAAAACTGGAAATTATATTGAGACTTCTTGTAGAGCATGTGGAATAACAGCAAAAACATATTATGAATGGATAAAAAAAGCTGAAATAAAACCAAATTCTATATATGGTATGTTTAGTAAGGCAATAGAAGAGGCAGAGGCAGAAGCGGAGATTGCACTCGAATTAGAAATAAGAAAAAAAGTACCAGAAGATTGGAGAGCAGGAGATACAATCTTAAAGAAAAGATTCAGGAAAAGATGGGGAGATAAGATTGAATATGAAGGAGGAATGGCGGTAACAGTAGATGTTGGAGACAAAGTTAAAAAACTTCTCCAGGATCCAAAACAATACAAAACAATTAGCGAATTTGTCTTGGAGCTCGGAGGAGAAGAATTTTTTACAGAAGAAGATAGCACGGACAAGTCCTAAATTCTTTGCTATGTATGCCAGTAAAGGGCATTGGAAATTAGCAAAGCATTTAGATTTACTTGATGACTATATAAGAAGATTAATTATACGGGAGATAAAAAGATTAATAATAATTATGCCTCCAAGACATGGAAAGTCATTATTTATATCACAATACTTCCCAGCATGGTATCTTGGCAACTTTAGAAATGACAGAATAATATTAGCTTCATATGAAGCAGATTTAGCAGCAGGATTTGGAAGAAAAGTAAGAGACACTATAGAAGATATAGGAAAAGATATATTTGGTATAAAACTTAAAGAAAATTCTCAAGCAGCAAATAGATGGGATGTAGAAGGTTCAAATGGAGGAATGAATACAGCAGGTATAGGTGGACCAATAACTGGTAAAGGAGCAAATTTGCTTATCATAGATGACCCAGTGAAAAATGCTCTTGAAGCAAATTCAAAAACTTACAGAGATAGAGCATGGGAATGGTATACTTCTACTGCTTATACAAGACTTGAACCAGATGGTGTCATTGTTCTTATAATGACACGCTGGCATGAAGATGACTTAGTAGGAAGGATATTAAGTGATAAAGAAGAAAGTCAAAAGTGGACAGTATTAAAATTGCCAGCATTAGCAGAAGAGAATGACCCATTAGGAAGAAAAATAGGCGAAGCTTTATGGAAAGAGAGATATAGCGAGGAGCGATTATATGAAATACAAAAGACAATTGGTTCATACTGGTTTAGTGCGTTATATCAAGGAACGCCAACACCAGCTGAAGGAAAAATATTTAAGAGGTCATTATTTAGATATTACGAAGAAGACGAGAATTCATTTATTCTTAAGACCGATACTGTATCAAAAAGATTAGAAAAGAATAGGTGCAGTATATTTCAAACAGTTGATACAGCAGCAACAGAGAAAGAAACAGCTGATTACTTTGTTATTGCAACATGGGCTGTTACACCCGATAGAGAATTATTATTATTGGATATATTCAGAGAAAGAATTGATACAACAAAACATAATAAAGTTATTAGAGATTATTATTTACGATATAAACCATTTCTAATAGGAATTGAAGAAAAAACATTCGGTTTAACTATTATACAACAACTTAAATCAGAATTACCAATTAAAGCTCTTAAAGCAGATTGTGATAAAGTAGCAAGAGCTTTAGTAGTTGCTACTAAATATGAAAATGGCTTAGTATATCATCCTGTTAAAGCTAACTGGTTAACAGATTATGAAAGCGAATTATTGGAATTCCCAAATGGAGCAAATGACGACCAGGTAGATTGTGCGGGATACGCAGGTTTTATTATGAATGATTATAATCCAAATAAAATTTGGGCAGAGAGAATAAATTAGAATTAGGAGGAAAAAAAATGAAAATATTCGGAATTGAATTTAGTAAAAAAGCTTCTAAAGTGCAAAGTATAATTACACAATTAAGCAATATGCCTTATTGGAGTAATGATTTTGAAAAGCTTTGTAAAGAGGGCTACCAAGAAAACGATACTGTTTATGCTTGTATTAATTATATTGCTAAATCCTGTGCTGGGATTAATTGGCTTCTTTATGATGGTGAAAAGGAAATACTTAAACATCCGATATTAAAACTATTAAAACGACCAAATCCGCAAGAAGGATGGAGTTATTTTTTTCAAAAAGTAGTTAGTTATCTATTTATAGCTGGAAATGTTTATATTGAAAAAGCTGGCAACTTTAATGAAATTTATTGCTTAAGACCTGATAGAGTTCAAATAGAAGCAGGTGATTCTATACAACCTATTAAAAGATATGTGTATAGTATTGGCGGACAAAAAATATATTTTAAGCCAGAAGAAATCCTACATTTGAAATTATTTAATCCATTAAACGATTGGTATGGACTTAGCCCAATACAGGTTGCAGGAACTACAATTGACCAAAATACTTTGGCTAAGAAGTGGAATGCTTCATTATTAAAGAATTCAGGAAGACCTTCTGCAATTATAACACCCAAAGAGGAAAATATTGGAGATAAAGGGATAGAACAAATTAGAGAAGCATTTAATAAAGAAGTAGGTTATGAACATGCAGGAATAATTAGGGTATTAGATAGTGGTTTGAATTATCAATCAATAAGCTTATCTCCACAGGATATGGATTGGTCTAATATCTTGAGGAGTTCTAATAGACAAATTGCAATTGACTTTCATGTTCCACCTGAGTTGATAGGAGATTCTGAAAATAAAACATATTCAAATTATCTGGAAGCTCGAAAATCATTTTATACTGAATCTGTTTTACCGTTAATGGATTATTTTAAAGATGAATTCAATAATTGGATTTTTAAAGATAAAGAAAATCTTCATTTAGAATATAATTCTGACGAAATAGAAGCCTTACAAGAAGATAGGCAATTATTATGGCAAAGAGGCAAAGATGGTGTAAATTCTGGAATCATAACTCCTAATGAAGCAAGAGAATTTCTGGGCTATACAACTGTTAAAGGGGCTAATGATTTACTTATGCCATCCAATCTTTTACCTTATGCAAGTGTGCCTGAAATGGGAGAAGGACTTGGAAGCGAAGAAGAGAGTTGAGTATTATATTAATCTTGAGAAAAAGCGTAAGATGTTTTTTCAAAAGATGTATAAGGAATTATTCATTTACTTTACGACTCTTTATGAAAAGGTTGTAAAGGTTATTGATTCTGATAACTTTGACTCTGAGGCATATTTAACTGCAAAAATACAAGAAAAGAAATTAAAAACTTTGTTAATGAAGAATTATAAGGATATTGTAGAATATTTCTCTAATATGACCATGCAGGAACTTACAAACAAAAAGCAAATGTCTTTTGATGTTTGGACTGGATTATTCTTAGCTAAATTAGAAACAGGAGCGGGAGAAAAGATAACAAACATAAATAACACGGTATTAATGCATATTAGAAGAGAACTTCAAAGAGGAACATTAGCAGGAGAGAGTATTCATGAATTATCAGAAAGATTAATGAACGAAAAGATTAGTTTCTCAAGAGTTAGAGCAATTTGTGTTGCAAGGACTGAAGTAATTGGAACTTCAAACGGTGCAAGTTTTGAGACTGCAAGATTTATAGACGGCGGAGATGGTAGATTAAAAAAGAACTGGATAACCACAATAGATGGTAGAGAGAGACCGTGGCATAGTGATGCAGATGGACAAACTGTAGGTATTAATGAAAAATTTATAGTTTTTGGAGAAGAGCTTGATTATCCTGGAGACCCTATGGGAAGCGCCGAGAATGTAATAAATTGTAGGTGTGCAAGTAGCTTTGAGAAATAAAAATATAAAGGAGGATTTTTTATGAAAAAGTTTTTAGTGATTTTTTTGTGTTTCTTGTTCATTTTCTTTTTTTTGTTAGTTAGTGGATGCAATAACGATAATATTATATTAGATTTCAATTATTGTAATAGGTATGATAAGGAAATGAAGGAATTACTTTCTTTTGAGCTAAGAACAAATTTAGAGGATGGAGCTTTAGTTAAATTATTTATTGATGGAATGGATTATCATCTTAAAGAAATTTTAGAAGTTAAAGAAGGTAAGCTTAAAGGAAATTATTATGTTCCTGTTGGACGAACTGAAGTAAAGGTTATCTTTCATACAGAAATTGAAGGACAACCACAGTGGGTAATAGATAAATATGGAGAGCAGGGTGAAAAAATACAAGGTAGAGAAAAAGATGAGTTTCCTTGGCGAGGCTATAAAGTAAAAACAGGAACTTTAACAAGAATAGAAGCTATTTTTATTTTAAATTAAGATTTTTTTAGAATAATAGAACTTTTTCACTTTAAAGTTATCTATTATGTAGAACCTTTTGGAGGTGGATATGGAATATAAAGATTTTAAAATGGAAATTAAATCGTTAGATGAGGAAGGTATCTTTGAAGGATATGCTTCTGTATTTGGCGTAAAAGATACTTATGACGATATAATTGAAAGAGGAGCTTTTCAAAGAACGATAGACCACTCAAAAGGTAAAGTTCCAATTTTTTATAATCATTCTGAAGAGATAGGTATGACACTTGAGCTTAGAGAAGACCAATACGGACTTTGGAATAAAGGACAATTATTTATAAGCGATGATGTTAAGAGAGAATTAACAGAAGCAAGAAAAGCTTATATCATAATGAAACGGAAAAAAGAGCTTGGAGTTAAACAACCTCAATCATTCGGCTATAAGGCGGTTAAATTTGATTACGATACAGATGGAGTAAGAAGATTAAAAGAAGTTAAACTATATGAAGTTTCTTTGGCTACTTTTCCCGCTAATGAACTGGCTTTAGTAAACGAGGTTAAAGCTTTAATTAAAAAGTGGACTGTTGAAGAAGCTAAGAAGTGGCTAAATGAACACGATTTTAAATCTTCTGATATGGATGAAGTTACTAATTATTATGCTTTTAGGCAAGAAGACCCTGAAAAATATGATGAATTTAGAATGGATAAAAAGCCCTTTAACGGAACAGAAGCAGATGGCATTGTAGTTGTTTACGGAATTTACACAAAGGAAGGAAAGAGAACTACAGAAATTCAATCAATTAAATTTTACCATGGAAAAGGAGAAGGAAAAGAAATTAATTTAGAAAGCTTAAAAGATATAAATAAAGAGCTAAAAGAAGGAAACATTTTATCCGCAAGTAATGAAAATGAAATAGAGAGTGTTATTAAAATTTTAACTGACCTTCTTGAACAATCACGAGAACAAAGAAGAACTCGTGAATCAGACTCAGGCAAAGCCTACTCTGAACAGGAACTCGTCAAATGGTTAAATAATAAAAATTTGATTGACTTCATTAAAAATTATCAATTAAGGAGGTAAGTATGGAAGAAGTCAAAGTTAAAGAATTAATTCAAAGTTCGTGGAAAGAACTTCAGGATGCACTTGAAGTAAAGTTTGCAGAAGTTAAGAAATTTGGTGAAGCAAATGCTGAAATAGAAGAAAAAATAAATAAACTCAATGAAAAGATTGATAATCTTGAAGCAAAGTTAAATCGCCCGCCCATAGAAACTAATCAGGTTGAGCAAGAAAACTCTAAGCAGGCATTCCTTAAATATATGAGAAAAGGAATATTAACTCCTGAAGAGCTAAAATTTCTTGCAACTGACGAAGGAGCTACTGGAGGATTTTTAGTTCCTCCTACTGTCGATGCTGGAATTATAGAAAAACTAAGAGCAGTTTCTGCTATAAGAAGTATAGCAAATGTAAAAACTATAAGTGGAAATGTCCTCGAGGTGCTTAGACAGAAAGATAAATTTACTGTCAAAGTAAAAGGTGAAAGAGAACTTGCAAGCAATCCGTCTACTGCTGCAAATAAACTCTTTGAATTGTTGAGAATACCAACACATTCATATCAACCAGACCCACCGATTGCTATTACTCGAGAACTATTAGAGGATGCTAATACTAACATGGAAACTTGGCTTACTGAAAATTTAGTTGCTGATTATGCTGAAAAGGAAGGAACAGATTTTGTTATAGGTTCAGGTTCTAATTCCGCGACTGGAATTTTAACATCATCAATTACGGAAGTTAAAAGTGGTGATGCTAATTCAATAAAACCAGACTCATTAATTAAATTAGTGTATGACTTGCCGAGTAAATTTGCTAAAAATGCTAAATTCCTAATGCACAGGAAAACAATAGGCGAGATAAGACAATTAAAGGACCCTGTTACTGGCACTTATTTTTGGCAACCTAGTCTTCTTGCTGGAGAACCGCAACAGATTCTTAATATCCCTGTTGTTGAAGATGATAATATGCCTGTTGTTGCTGCAAATGCTTATCCGATTGTTTTAGGCGATTGGAGTTGGTATTATGTTGTTGACCGTAGAGGAATAATCATAGAACGAGATACTACTAAATACTTCCCGTTCATTGTCTTTTACTCAACGAAGCGAACCGGTGGAATGTGTGTAAGAGAAGAAGCATTCCGTAAATATAAAATCTCAACTTAAGGAGGGATAGAATGAGAGTAAGTGTTAAAGAAAGTATTGGAATTACTCACCTGTTAGATGCACAAGATTTAGCAGGAACTGACACTAAAACAAAATTATTAGACTTAAAAGATTTTAGTAGTTCAGCAATACTGATAAATTTTGGAGCTTTAACTGGCACAGGTTCAATATTAGCAAAATTACAGGAATCTAATACTACTGCTGACGTTGATTTTACAGATGTTAATACCGTTGATTTAATTGGAGCTTTTGTATCAGTGACTTCTAGCACTGACAATATATCTCAAATTGTAGGATATAAAGGAACAAAGAGATATATCAGAGCAGTGATTACTAAAGATGGAACAGTGACTGCTGATTTAGTTTCTTGTGATGGCATTGTTGGCGAAGGTAGAAGAGAACCTGTAACTGCTCCTGCTGCTGTATCTGCTACTTAATATAGATTTTTAAGGAGTAGAACATGAAACAAATTAAAATGTTGGAAACGCATACTGGTTCTCAAGATGGTATTTTTGTAGAAGAATTCAAAAAAGGAGAAGTATACAATATTTCAGATAGCTTAGCTGAAATATTTATAAAAGAAAAAGTAGCAAAGCTTTTCAACTTTGAAAAAGATGCAAAACTTCTCAGTTTTGAAAAAGATGCTAAGGTTTATGAAGAGAAGATTGCTGAAGAAACTGAAAATAAAGTTATAAAGAAATACGAGAATAAAAAGAAAAGATGATATTAACACTTAAGACTCCTCCTGTTTCTGAACCGATAACTCTTTATGAGGCTAAGGAATATATGAAAGTTAATAATGCTGTAGAAGATGACTTGATTAATTCTTTAATTGTCTCTGCAAGAAAGTATATCGAAACTTATACTGGAAATTTATTAGGCAAGCAGGAGTGGATTTTAAAGTGGAAGACAAAAAAAGGGCAAGTTTATTTGCCTTACATTCCGGTTATTGAAATTGTATATGTAAAAAGTAATAATGTTGAGGTTGATTACAGAGTTGTTTACGGAACTGAGCCTTTAGTTATTGAGACTTATGCAGTTGATGTAGAAATTGATTTTTGGGCAGGATGGGTTGATATTCCTGAATCTTTTAAATTGGCAATGAAGCGAATCGTCACTTTTTACTTCGAAAATAGACTTGTAGATAAATTACCTACTGAAATTTATGAATCTCTTAATCAGTTAAGGATGTGGAAGATATGAATCCTGGAGAGTTGAGAAATTTAGTTGAAATTCAGATGGTTAATAATCAGCCTGATGAAATGGGTGGAGAAGTTCAAAATTGGTCTACTTCTTATATGGCTTGGGCTAAGATTGAACCGAGTTCGAATTATTTTTATGCACATTTTCAAGAGAGTGGTAAAGAAAGATTACGATTAACAATACGGTATTTAGATTTGAGTATGGATAAAATCCGCATTCTATATGGAAATAAAACCTACAAAATTAATAGCTTCGATAATCCTGACTTGAAGAATGAATATCTTGTTATCGATTGTGAGGAAGAATGAAAGAAACTCTTCATGTTAAACTGGATATTGAACCTTTTAGACATGAACTTCAGAAGTATGGAGTTAATATGCAAAAAGAGGTGGCTAAATTAGTAGAAGATGTTATTTTAAAAATAGATAAACGAACAAAAGAAGATACACCCGTCAACTTTGGAGGATTAAGAAACTCCTGGAGGTTTAAGGTCTCTCCAGAATCGGCAAGAATACTTGGAGAAGAATATACAGACTTAAATTATGCTAAGTATGTTGAAGAAGGAACTAAACCACATTGGCCACCTTCAGACCCTTTACAGACATGGGCTAAGTATAAATTTAAACTTGATTGGAAAGAAGCTAAACAGGCTGCTTACTTAATTGGAAGAGCTATTAGCGTTAAAGGAACTAAGGCTGTTAAAATGCTTGAAAATGCTGTTAATGAGGTAAGACCATTATGGGAACAGGGACTGGAAAAGATACTTAAGAAATTTGAAAGAGGTGAGTTATGAGAACATCTATGTCAACTCTTCAAAAACTTATTTACGAAAGGTTGAAGAGTATAAAGACTGTTATAACTTATGATAAAGTGCCAAAGGAAGCTAAGATGCCATTTATTGTGCTGGGAGATGCTGAGAGCTTCCCGTGGGGAACTAAATTACAAAAAGGCGAGGAAGTTAATTTTGATATTCATGTATTTTCAGAATATCCATCTCGTAAGGAAGTTTTAGACGTTGTTGATTTAGTTCTTGAAGCTTTGTCTAAGGAGGAATTTGATTTGGGTGATAATTATGAACTTGTCTTACATTCGACAGTTGGCTGGGATATAAGACGAGAAGATAAAATTTATCACGCTTTAATCCCGGCTAAATTTAGAGTTTTAGAAAAGGAGGAATAATATGGGTAAAGTATTGGGAATTGATATTTTGGTAAAGATTAATACAGGAACTGAGGGAGCTCCTGTTTGGACTGCAATTGGAGCTCAACAGGATGCTACTCTTAATCGTTCTGCAGGAGTTATTGCTGTTTCTACAAAAGAAGCAACAGGATGGGTAGAGAATATCGCAGGACTAAAGGAATGGTCTATTGATTGTGCTGCATTACTTTTGGATTCTGACTCAGCTTTTACTAAATTAGAAGAGTGTTTTAATGCAAGAACAAGGGTTCAAGTTCAATTCACAAGGAATGGGAAAACTTATCAAGGGTATGCTTTTATCACTGATTTTCCTATTGAAGCTCCTGTTGAAGGCTGTGCAACAATTTCTATCACTTTAACAGGTGATGGAGCATTATCATAAGGAGGTAAGATATGGCTACTTTAACTGTGCAAGTTTTAGATAATACAGCAAAAGAGGTAACATTTGCTGCTTGTTCTGCACTTGGAGATGAATTTGTCAATAATGGAAATATCCATTTACGAATTAAGAACGCTGATGCTTCTGATAAAACTGTGACTATTAACTCACAGAAAAATTGTAATCAAGGATATGACCATGATAGAATTCTAACAATCACTAAAGGTAAAACAATGGAAACGAATGTATTTGATACATATCGTTTTAATGATGCTAATGGAAAGGTTCAAATTACTTATAGTGATGTGACAAGCTTGAGTATTGCTGTGGTGCAAACAGGATGAAGAAATATGTAGAAATAACTCTCGATGATAAAGTTTATAAACTACGATATGATTTTCAAGCTTTGCGTATTATCGAAAAAGAAACTGGAATAAAAATTCAGGAAGCACTATCGAACATTAAAGATGACCCTTTGATGTTGGTTATTTTTGTTTATGCTGGTCTATGCTGGGATAGTGATATAACTCTCGATAATGTAGGACATTGCATTGATGGAAATAATTTAGCATATGTTTCCGATAAAGTGAATGAGGCATTTGTTATGTGTTTTCCTGAGGCTCAAGAAAGAAAAAACTTGGAGAGCAAAATTGGGACTGGAGAGAATATAGAAAGATTGGGTTAGGAGTTTTGGGAATGAAATTGGACGAATTCTATTCTCTAACCCCACTTGAATTTAGTTATTATCTGGAAGGTTTTAATTTTGCTCAAGAACTTGAATATCAAAAATTAGCTTGGGTAATTTGTTGTATTGCAAATAGTATTGGTTTTAGGAAGAAGGCTTTAAAAATGGAAGATTTAATACCATCTAAGAAACCTTCTGTTTTTGTTTCTAAAGAAGAGGCTCAAAAGAGAATACAGGAGATAAAGAAAAAGATTGGCTGAACATAATTTAACTGCACAACTTGGTTTAGATATTTCAGGGTTTAATGCTGGATTAGAAAAAGCTCAAGGCTCTCTTGAAAAAACAGGTAAAAAGATGTCTTCTATTGGAAAGGGACTTACTGCTGGTGTAACAGCTCCTTTAATGGCTATTGCGGGACTATCAACTAAAACTGCTCTTGATTTTGATGAAGCAATGGACAGTATACGGGCTGGAACTGGAGCTACTGGAGAAGCATTAAAAGGCTTAGGAGATACTTTTAAAAATGTTATGAAGTCTGTTCCTACAGATGTTGCAACTGCTTCACAAGCTATAGCAGACTTAAATACACGAACAGGGCAAACAGGAGAAGGATTAGAAAAACTTACTGAACAATTATTAAATGTTTCGAGACTTACAAATACGGATATTAATGCTAATATTGCTTCAACTACAAGACTATTTGGGGATTGGTCTATTGCTACTGATAAACAATCTTCTACTTTAGACTATTTGTTTAAAGTTTCTCAATCGACTGGAATTTCTTTTACTTCACTTTCTCAAAAGATGGTTCAATTTGGAGCTCCTTTAAGACAAATGGGATTCGACTTTGATACTTCAGCTGCTTTAATGGGTAAATGGGAAAAAGAAGGAGTAAATTCAGAACTTGTTCTCAATTCTATGCGTATTGCATTAGCAAAAATGGCTCAGGAAGGAGTAACTAATGCAAATGAAGCTTTAACAATAATGATAGAAAGAATTCAGAATGCAGGTTCGGTTGGAGAGAGAAATGCTCTTGCTATAGAAATGTTTGGGTCAAGAGCGGGTCCTGATATGGCAGCTGCAATTTATGAAGGAAGATTTGCAATTGATGATTTAGTTAAAGATTTGCAAAGTAGCTCTGAAACAATTAATCAAGCCACTCTGGATACTATGGGTTTTGATGAGCGAATGGGGATACTGAAGAATACAATAGGTATGGCTCTTTTACCGTTAGGAGAGCAATTAATTAGTATTGCTGAGAAGTCTTTATTGCCCATGCTTGAGAAAGCAATTAATTTTGTCAGTGGGTTGACTGATAAATTTGATAAATTACCTGAACCTCTACAAAATACAATCTTAGGTTTTGGAGGTATTGCTGCTGCTGTTGGTCCTGCTTTAATGGCTCTTGGAGGTTTCTTACCTATGATAGACGGTATAAAGAAAGCTCTTTTGAGCGTATCTGCGACTTCTTGGACAACAATGGGTATTATAGGAGGTCTTATTCTTGGAGCTACACTTATATATCAGAATTGGGATAAGATATCTGCATTTCTTTCGAAAACTTGGAATTCAATAAAGTCTACTGCTGAAAATATTTGGGGAGGAGTTGAGGGATTTTTTGAGAAAACCTGGAGTAGTATAAAAAACACGACAGAAACTACCTGGAATAAAATATCTGGTTTCTTTTCTAACACCTGGAAGAATATCAGTGAAAATACAAATAAATTCGCTGGCGATATGAAAAATTATATTGGTTCTCAAATGAAAGAAGTTGAAAATATTACTAAAACTTCGTTGTCTTTAGTTAAGAATTTGTTTTCTGGTAATTGGGAAGGAATTAAAGAAGATTTAAGTAAAATCTGGGATTCTATTAGAAAAATGTTTGATAATTTTTTACGATTAATAGCTAATGCTCTTGGAATTAATTTTGAAGACTTAAAGAAGATAGTATATGAAAATATGACTGCTATTAAGGACATTTTTAGCAAAGCTTGGGAAAAGATTTTTGTTGATACTATTAAATGGGTAGAAAATCTGATTAAAGACATAGCTAACTGGTTTAAAAAATTGCCTGGAATGATTTGGGACAATATAAAGGATATAGGTGAGACTATAGCTAAACCTTTTAAATACGCGTTTGATATAATTGTTGGACATTCCATTGTTCCTGAACTTGTGGGACAGGTTGCTTATTGGTTCAATGAAATGTCTACAATTATGGGACAACTAAGCTTCGAGGGAGTGTCTAAGGTTTTATCTGCTTTTGAAAATATAGATGTTTCTAAACTAAAAGGATTAAAAGAATTCTTTGATTTTATATCTGAATGGAAAGTTTTAGATGTTGGACAAATAACTAATAATTTTAAGAATATGATTCAAGAATTAGGAGCATTAGGTATAACTCTTTTAAATGAAGTTATAAAGAATACAGAGTTTTTGAAAAGAATAGGAACTGATTTAAAGTCTGCCCTTCTCTTTATAGATGAAGCCTTTAAAGATATTAGCCTTGAAAATGCAAATAGAGCCTTAAATGAGTTAAAGACTTTTTTTGATTATCTGAATAATTGGATAAGCATTGATATTAAAAAAGTTTTTAATAATTTTCATAGTATGATAACTGAACTTGGGGCTTTGGGGATTCTTTTTAATCAGGAACTCCAGAACTTAGCAGTTTTTGTGAATGCAATTAGTTTAGATTTAAGAAATGCGTTTGCAATTTTAAATAAAGCATTTGAAGGTATAACTACAAGCAATATTACAAATGCTCTCAAAGAGATAAAAGATTTTATAGATGTTTTAACTTCATTTCCCATTATTGATGTCAAAAAGTTTGTTGAAGATTTTAAGACGATGATTACTTCTTTAGGTGAAATCGGTATTGAAATTAGAAAACTTGTTACTGGAGATTTGGTAATTAATTTGGAAGCTTTGAGAGATAGTTTTGTAGAAATTAATAAAGCTTTTGAAGGAGCTCAAGTTTCTAATTTAACAAATTTCTTGAAAGAATTAACTGAGTTGATTTCACAGCTTGAAATACTTGGAACTAAGAGTATAAGTAATGTCAAAGCTTCCTTACAAACACTTTTTAGAGATATTTATGATATTTTTGTTTCTAAGGAATGGCAAGGTATGAAAGAAAATATACTTCAAACAATCGGAAGTATAAGTTCTGAAATTAAATTAGGTATCTTTAATCTTGGAAAGGAAATTGAGGAAAGCTATAAAAATACAATCAATGTAATACAAGCTAAAGTTAATGAAGCACTTACTATTTTAAAACCCCAGTTAGCTGGTTATTCTGAATATATAAAAGATGTTTTTGTAGCTGATACACAAGTAATTAAAAACGAATGGGTAAGTGCTATTGATATAGTTAAAAGTGCAACTAATGAATTTAAACAACAAATTGATGAGATGTTAAATTTTTTGAAGGCTGTAGTTACTGGAGAAGGGATTGACTCTTCGCAAATAATGAGAACTTTTGAATTTCTTGAAGGTTATGTGAGTGATTTAGTGAATAGATTATATGAAAGCATTTTTAAACCTATCCTGGAGGAGTTTGCTAATGCTTTGATGAAAATTCCAGAAGCTATTGAAACTACACTTATGCACATGATGGATATTGCACAGAATAAACTTGTAGGTATGATTGCGGATTTAGCTAAATACTTTACAGAAACCTGGTGGGGTGCTTTACAGGGTTGGTTGAGAATGTGGGAGAATGCATTTAAAGACTTTATGTCTAAAGCAAATCAATTTAAGTCAGATTTTTTGAGCTGGCTTAGAAAGTTTATATTTGATATTAATTTAGCATTTACGGACTTAATTAACCCATTTCAAGAATGGGCTTTTTACCTGAATTATATTTTAACTTTATTGGCTAAGATGAAACAATTACTTGAGAATATGCCTAAAATTCCAAGCCCACCTGTTATCCCTGGTGTTCCTGGACCTGAACCTCAGAGCGTAAGTAGTTCGCAATCATTCTCTATTAATCATTTGGAGGTTAAGACGGATAATGCTCAAGAATTAGT
>MTBK01197662.1_pt1 | contig 14157 bp, 14 predicted proteins | sample 1535981 | NCBI WGS metagenome assembly MTBK01 (sample SAMN06109225, study PRJNA356200) | anaerobic digester metagenome | isolation source: biogas reactors fed with pig manure or primary and secondary sludge | place: Spain | collected 2016-06-30 | reverse complement strand
CCTGCATGGTAGGTAAGTCATCCTGCATGGTAGGGGAGGTTGCGTTTCGCCCGGTAAGGAGCTCAGCACCAAACAATACTGGCCGGCATCGCGCTATACCATGTGGTATCGCGCAGCGCTCGGAAAAATAAGAAGAGGCCCTGAAACCCCAGTCTACGGGATCCCGGGCCCGGCACAATCCTGTGAGGCTATCCCCACTCCTGGATAGTGCCCTCTCTCCGAGCTCCCCCAACTACCGCCGCCGGCCCCGCAACCTATTCTTCCGCATCCGCCACAGGATCACCCCGGCCACGACCGCGAGCACGGCTGCGACCAGGAGCCCGATCCCGAGGGCCGGACTCTTCTGGTAGACGTCCAGGAGCACGTCGGCGCCGAGCGCGATGATGAGGGTCGAGGCGAGCGAACCCGTGGAGACACACCCAAACACCCTCGCCTCGTTCATCCCGAGCAGCCGGCCGAGGATCGATCCGTTCATCGACCCGGTCCCCTGGAACGGGAAGAAGACGAATAAGATGAGCCCTGCCGTCGATATCCCCTTAATCCAGGGCTGGGTCTCGGTGTAGTTCCGGGCCGCCGTCATCCCGCTATCGAGCAATCGGCCGATGAGCGGTATCTTCAGCGCCAGGTCGAAGTTCCAGACCACAAAGAGGGAGACCGCAATATCGATCATCCCGATAACGAACGTGATGAGCCACCAGGGGTACCCCATCAGGATCGCGATCGGGATGATCGACTCCTTCCCGGCCGGTGGGAAAAAATACGCGGCTGCCAGTCCCGAGAGAGTCAGGAACCGCGGGTAGGGCTCGATCATGTAGAGGACGGCGAACAGCACCACACCGATGGCAAACGGGAGGGTGAACTTGATGAAACCGACGATGTAGCGGTTCTTCAGGAGAGCCCTCCACCAGCAAGGCTCAGCGACGGTAGTCTCAGGTTCGGTAGTCATGAGTCGTATCCACAATATGGGAGATCCGTGTATCCGGTTAGGTGTCCCTGGAGAATACAGTATCGGAGCAGAGTATCGAGAGATTCTGGTGCAGGAGATAACAGCCGGCAATTGATATAATCACGCGGGAAGATACCCTCAAGTCCCGGAGCAGAGCGGCCGGCAGATTCAAATTCCTGTAGCGTGAGGATAGGAACCATGGCTCAGGTTCCCGCCACAAGGCCGCCCCTCCCCATAGTCGATATCGGCACCCGGGAGAGTGCGCTCTGCACAATCGCAAACGCTGGCGCCGCAATCACAACCCTCCGCGAAGTGAGAAAGAACGTCCGTGGCGACCACAAACGCCGCCTCGATGACGTCTCCGTGATCCTCCGGGTGATCGCGCTCGAAGCACAGGCAACGTTCGCGATCACCGACGAGGAAGCCCTGGCGTTCATCAGGGAGTGTCGGCGAGATCGGCCGGCATCAGGGGAGCGGTGAGGATGCGGGCGAAGCGTTCCCACTGCCGGGGCCCGGACGCTCCGACGTAATCCCGCACACGGCGGTAGCCCTCATGCACAGCCGCCGGGTAGGCCCCGAACCCCTCGATGCACCGGAGGCAGTCCTCCGCCGTCTCCGGCGTGAGGAGTAAGACATCCTTAAGGATACCGCAGGCCTCCTCCCGGGAGAGGGTGCCGGCAGCAAGCCCGGCAGCGACCCGGGCGGTGCCCGAGTAAAAGAGGCCGGTGGTGATAGCGCTTACACTGTTGAGGAGCGCGGCACCGTCCGGTTCAAGCCCGGCCAGCGGAAAGAGAACCGCTTCGGTAAATTTCGTGCGGTCAGCGCCCGGGAAGGCCATCTCCACCCCGAACCTGGCGGCCCCCTCGGTGATCGTCGCGAACGGTGATGCAACCGGGACGACCGTATGCTCGATCCAGTCCCTGCCCCGGACCAGGACCGCATCCCTGATGGCCTGGATCGTGTGGCGGCCGGGGTATCCCTCGCTACAGGCCAGGGGGAGGATCCGGTCGATGGTCACCGGGTGATCGATGTGTACCCGGATAAGGCTCCGCCCCCCGCCGAGGTAGCGGCTACACCCCTCCCGGGCGAGGTACTCGATCCCCTCACCCGGCGGGAGCATGATATGCTCTGCGGTCCTGCGGCGACTCTCCGCGACCGCGGCCACAAAGACCTCAAAAAACCGGTCAGGAGGCACGACAAACGGCGCCATGAACCCCCGGTATCGTCCGGCAAGATCTCCGCTCCCCGGGAGGATACCATCAAGTGCCGTATGAAACCCCTCGAACCAGCCTGGATCATCCCCGGGCGCCGGGACGCCGAAGGCTGCATCGAAGTCGAAACTCCCTCTGGCGCGTGCCTCAAGCGCCCTGACCAGCCCACGGAGACCTGCATGACGGACCCGGGCGTCATCGGAGAGCGGTTCGATCGTATCCAGGGTCGCAAGCAGTTCGCCGGCGTAACCGGCGACGCTCTCCGGCGGAACCTCTACCGTGAGCGCCTCCTCCCGCAACCTCTCCGGGCCGAAATAGGTGTTCACGTATCCCGGGTCGCTTTCCCCAAGCCAGAGTGCGCATTTCACATAAAATCGTGCAATGTCGTCCATATGATGGTGATCTTCTTCCAGACTGCCAGAGACGTCGATAAGCATCCTCTCCTCAAGATTATCTGTTTCGACATCTCATTAAATGCCTTCCCCGGGGCCCGGAGGGCAGAGGGTTTACCTGCTCCCGCGCCAACCCTCCTGTACCATGAACGAGTCGCTCCGGCAGGTCGTCCACCTCGTCTTCGGCCTCGGGATCGCGGGATTTATACTCGCATTTGATCGCGATATCGCCATATCCGTCCTCGCTCTCGCCCTCTTTGTCGGATTCATCCTCTCCGACGCCATCTCCCGGGGCTACACCATCCCGGTCATCTCGACGATCATCGGGGGCCTGGAGCGGCGCGATGCCGTCCCGGGCAAGGGAGCACTCTTCTTCGCGTTCGGGGCGCTCTTCTCCCTCATCTTCTTTGAAAAAGAGATCGCCGCTATCGGGCTTGCGGTGCTCGCGTTCCTCGACAGCACCACCACCATCGCCGGCACCCGGTTCGGAAAGACCCGGATCTATAACCAGAAGTCCCTTGAGGGCACGGTCACCGGTATAGCGGTGACGACGATCGCCCTCTCTCCCCTCGTCCCGCCACCTGTCGCCCTCGTGACCTCGGTGGTCGCGGGGCTCGCCGAACTCGTAAGCCCCATAGACGATAACCTCGTCATACCGGTCGCGGCGTGCCTCGTCCTCACCCTCCTCCCCTGACGGGAGACCTCAATCCACCGTCAGGATGATGAGCGAGTCCGTCCCCTCGCGCCCCGGCGATATCCCTTCGGTCAGCACCACACGCTCCCCTGGCTTGATCAGACCGGAGTCCCGGATCGACTGCATGATCGCCCCGTGCCAGTACTCCTTCTCGCTCCTGATCAGGAACGGGTTGACCCCGTAGGAGAACGCAAGGAACCTGAGGGTGGCAGGGTTACGGGTGAACGCGAGGATCCAGGCCTCCGGTTTGAACCGCGATATGTTCCGGGGGGTGTTTCCCGAGCGGGTGGGCGTCAGCACGTACCTGATGCCGAGCGCATCCATCGACTCGATGACGTTGAGAGAGACGACGTCGTTTATGGTGATCCCCACCCGGCCCTTTCCCTTCCTGAAGTAGTCGACGAGGTTGCACCCAAGCCCGATGGTTGACCGCTTCCCCTCGGTCGAGCGGGCGATCTTTGCCATCATAGCAACCGTCTCGACCGGGTACTTTCCGATCGATGTCTCCTCGGAGAGCATGACCGCATCGGTCCCATCAAGGATGGCGTTTGCGACATCGGTCACCTCTGCCCGGGTGGGACGGATGTTGTCGGTCATCGAGACGAGCATCTGCGTCGCGGTGATCGCCGGCCGGCCGAGGATATTTGCCTTCTGGATGATCTGTTTCTGCACCGTCGGGACATCCTCGATCGGTGTCTGGACACCGAGATCGCCCCGGGCGATCATCACCCCGTCGGTCTCTCTCAGGATCTCATCGATGTTTGTAAGTGCCTCCTGCCGCTCGATCTTTGCTATCACCCGGATGGCCTTCCCCGACCGGGCCGCATGCTCCCGGGCCCGCCTTATATCCTCCGCCCGCTCGATAAACGAGATCCCGAAGGCATCGACCCCCTCATCGAGCCCGAAGTCGATGCACTCAAGATCCCGCTCGGTCACGGCGCTGAGGGCAACGATCCCCCCGCCGCCGACGAGGCTCACGCCCTTGCGCGAGAGCAGTGTGCCTCCGGAGACCACCCTCGCCCTGACGTCCCTCCCGGTTATACCGTTTACCTCGAGCTGGAGGAACCCGTCGTTGATGAAGATGGTGCTCCCCTCTGAGACCAGGTCGGGGAACGGCTCAAAGTCGACCGGGATCCGGGACGGGTCATCAGACGCCGGCGCTGCGGTGAGGGTGATGGTGTCGCCCTTATGGAGCTCCACGGGTTCCACCGCGAGGTCACCGAGCCGGATCTTCGGTCCCGGAAGGTCGATTAAGATCGTGACCGGGAGCCCGACGTCTCCGGCAGCCGCCCTGATGTTCTGTATGATCTCCCGGTGCTCCTCGAATGTCCCGTGGGAGAGGTTGAGCCGGGCGACGTTCATGCCGGCCCGGACCAGGTCAGCGAGCACCGCCTGCGAGTTTGACGCAGGCCCGATGGTGCAGACGATCTTTGTCTTGTGGTCGGGCAGACTCATACGCTTCCGTTTCGCCTGTTCCGATATCCGCTGCAGAGCCTCTTCGAGCATCATGTAAGTATCCTCCGGCACACCATCCGATTAACCTTCCCACCGGATCGTGGGGAATCGATATAATAACTTGTTTCGTTCAAAAGCTGTCTAACAATCCTGCTCGGGTTCTGGCAAGGATTTTTCACCGAGTACGCATGCTCCCGGTCTCCAGAAGAACCATTTTCGCGGGCATATTTATGTTCTCCGCTATTCAACACTAGACCCATCTTATGCGCCCGATTCCACGATTTATCATAGCCGGAACCCACAGCGGGTGCGGCAAGACCACGCTTGCAAGCGGCCTGATGGCGGCGCTCACCGCCCGGGGGTTTGCCGTCCAGCCCTTCAAGGTAGGCCCGGACTTCATCGACCCCACGCACCACTCGGCCATATGCGGCAGGACATCGCGCAACCTCGACCCGTTCATGATGGGGGAAGAGGGTGTGCGGGAGACGTTCCTCTCAGCCACCGCGGGGGCTGATATCGCCGTCGTCGAAGGCGCTATGGGGCTCTACGATGGGCTTGAGGGGAGTGATACCGCAAGTACCGCCCACGTCGCGAAGATACTCGATGCCCCGGTCATCCTCGTGGTGGATGCCGGGGGGGCATCGAGGAGCGTGCACGCGATGGTCCGGGGGTACGCGGGGTTTGATCCGGCGGTCAGGGTCGCGGGGGTCATATTCAACCGGATCGGGAGTCCGCGACACCGGGCCATGATCGAGATTACCGAGAGCATCCCCGCCTGTGGCTGGGTTTTTCGACGAAAAGACCTCGCGGTCAGGAGCCGGCACCTCGGGCTTGAGATGGCGTCCGAGGATGATGCGATGGCCCGGTTCGGGGCGGTCGTGGAGGAGACCTGCAATATAGCGGGGATCGTAGACCTTGCGCGGTCGGCCCCGCCCCTCCCGGCACCGCCGGAGCCTCTGGACCGGACGGAGGCGCATGTCCGCATAGGTGTTGCGAGCGATGCGGCGTTCTGCTTCTACTACGCCGATAACCTCGACCGTCTCACGCAGGCCGGGGCAGAACTTGTCTCGTTCTCACCGATGGCCGACCGGCTCCCGGATGTGGATGCACTCTACATCGGGGGCGGCTACCCGGAGCTCCACGCAGAGGTGCTCGCCGCCTCCCGGTGCCGGGAGGACGTACGACGTGCGGTCGATGACGGTATGCCGGTCTTTGCCGAGTGCGGCGGGCTCATGTACCTCTCAGAGCGGATCAGAACCGTTGATGGCGACTACCCGATGACGGGGGCACTCCCGGCGTCGGCGGTGATGACCGACCGCATCCAGGCCCTCGGTTACATCGAAGCCAGGGTTGCCGGCGCTACAGCGGTGCTCGCGCCGGGCTCCACCTTCCGGGGTCAGGAGTACCACTATTCGAGACTCGAACCTGCTCCCGACGCGAGGTTTGCGCTGGAACTCCTCCGGGGCCGGGGGATCAACGACGGCAGGGATGGTCTCGTCGCGCAGAACGCGGTCGGGCAGTACACCCACGCTTACTTCACGGCAGGATTTGCGGAGAGACTGGTGCAGGCTGCCGGGGCATACCGGCGGGGGTAGGGAACCGACCCTGCACCCGCTGGCGAGTAAAATAGGGTTATGGAGTTGTGCTCCCGGTGACGGTGACCGTCCCCTCAAGTCCGGTCTCTGCTGATACGTAGGTGTACTCCCCGGTCTCTGTGAAGGTGTAGTCAGCTGAACCACCCGGCTCGATCGTCCCGAGTTCAATGACCCCGGACGGTCCCGTGATCGTGACGATCTGGTCTATTATAGCATCGTTGGTCCAGGTCACGGTTGTGTCCGCCGGGATGGTAAGTGTCTCCGGACTAAATCCATCCTCGGTGATCAGGATGGCCTCCGCACCAAGCGATGGCGGTGGTGGGGTCTCGGTCTCTATCGGTGTTGTTGCAGTCCCCCCGGTCATGGCAGTGGTCTCGGTCTCTATCGGTGTTGTCGCAGTCCCCCCGATCACGGCAGTGGTCTCGACCTCTGCCGGTGTTGTCACTGTCTCCAGTGGGGTCTCGGTGGCCGCCGGTGTTGTAGGGATGGGGGTCACCGTATCATTCCCTTCTGGCTGTACGCACCCTGCGATCATGATGCTTGCGACCACCATGAGGGCAAGGATACCAAACATTCGTTTCATGGAGTGGAACGATATCTTCATGCATAAATAAACTTTGCCCTGAGCCGGAAAATCGAAATTACGCGCACAAATCCATTATAGCGATATAGCGTCGCCCTGATGGCTGAAAAACCCTTCCGGGCAGGTCCGTGAAACAAAAATTATCCGTAACGGTCTGTATTTCAGCAGAGAGGGATCGTCCGGCCGGTTGCCGGGATCTCAATCGCGCCCCCTGGTCGCCATCGACGGGGTGAAAAGATGCAGATACCGTGAAATAATTCTCCAGGGGTGTTCTCAAGGGAAAAACTTGAGGCCTGCCGCGCACCGGTTCATGGACCGGAGCGCTCGATAGTCACCTCACCTTTCAGGGCGATCGATTTACTACGGAGGGTGAAGCCGATCGTCAGGGATGCTGGAGGAGATTCTGCACCTCCGCTGAAGTGAGAACCTGACACCGCCTCGCCTCGTGAACATCCGGGTAACCTGCCAAACCTTTATATTATATCAGTTGGAATTAACAACAATTATATACTAAACCCGACTAAAAGTACCCAGAGAGACCTGGATCACGGAGACACTTCCCCCCTTGACGTCGTCTTTTTGTGTATCCTTTTCTCTCTATTGTATCTATTCTGACGCCCGTTGCTGTTTTCTGCCCTGTTGATCGAGGCCCCGGGTCTGCACCGCCGATGATCGTTCGTCGATATGGCAGCGGGTGCGATCACCATCCTGACCCGGCTGTTTGAATATAGGTGACCGGAAGAGGTCGATTCTACGCTTCGCGCTCCTTCTCACCCTGCCCCCCCGGCTCTGTCCCTTCAAAGATCTCCCGGGCCCCAGAGAGGCTCTCTAATGTGCCTGTACAATCCCAGGCGCGCTGGACTGCAGTGCCCGGGGTGGCGTATCTGTCGGAGAGAGGAAGAGTGATTCTGCCCTCATCCCCGATCTCCCGGCCGGAGATTTCCTGCCTCGCTCCTTCCATCCCCATAAGTTAAATATCTAGCCTGCAAGAGAGTAGATTACCAGAGGAGGAGGTCATGAGTATGTTCAAGCGCATCTTATTTCCAACGGATTTTTCAGAGCCTTCCATGAAGGTGCTGGGCTACATCCCCACGCTCCGGGAGGCGGGAACCAGGGAGGTGATCCTCGTTCACGTCATCGACTCAAAGGACGTCACACTGATCGCCTCGGGGGGGCAGGGATTCCTTGGAACCGTATCAGATCAGAAGGATGAAGTACAGGAGAGGTTGCGGGAGGGGGTTCATCATCAGGTCATCGATGCCCGCCGGGCGCTTGAGAAGGAGGGTCTGGAGGTGATCGTCAGGGTACCTATCGGCAACCCGGGAAAGGAGATCGTGAAAGCGGCAGACGCGGAGGGGGCTTCACTCATCGTCATCGGATCCCACGGACGGTCAAACCTCCGTGACCGCCTGCTTGGGACGGTCTCTGAGTACGTGATCAAGAACGCCCACCAACCGATCCTGGTCGTCAAACGGGATCTGGACGCCCAGGAATAACTCATCTCCCCTTTTTTCGCGGTATATCGAGGTGCAGGGAGAGATCGTGCTTTATATTCCGGCGCCTCCATGATCTTGTAAATGCCGGACGATCCTCATATCCCGTGCGAAAACCCACTCTGGCCCTGCGCAATGACCGGGGCGGTCGCCTGCCTGGCGGGTTTTGAAGACCTCGCTGTCGTCGTCCACGGTTCGAGCGGATGCTACTTCTACCCCGCATCCCTCATCGGGGTTCCTATCTACGGGACGTTCCTCATCGAGAACGAGGTCATATTTGGTACAGAATCCCGACTGCAGGAGGTGATCGGGGAGCTCGAGGGCCGGTATGACCGGATAGCGGTGGTCAACACATGTGTCCCTGCTGTTATGGGCGAGGAGCTCGGGAGTCTCGCCCGGGATGAGCGGGTCTTCATCGTCGATAGTCCGGGGTTCCTCGGGGATCTGGAGGCAGGATACCACAAGGCGCTCGCGGAGATCGCGCCTGAGGTGGACCCTGACGCCCCCGGGGTCAACATCGACGGCCTCTGTTGCACTGACCCGTTCTGCCGGGGAAACGCCCTTGAGGCACGGCGACTGCTCTCCCTGGCCGGAGCGACCGTCGCCACCACATTCTGCCTGGATACCTACGCTGCGACCCGCCGGGCGGCGCCCTTCACCGTCGGGACGAACCCCGATCTCGCAAGCGGTGTCGGGAGGTGGTGCGGGTCGCTCCTCGGCCTCGATGCCGTCTCCGAGACGATCGATGCGCTTTGCGATGCGGTCGACGGTATCGATGCCCGGCCGGTCAGGGAGGAGATCGCATGGGCCGATGCACGGATCCGGAAGGCGTGCGGCAAGTACCTCCGGAGGTTCGATCCTCCACGGGTAGCGATCTTCTCCGGCCGCTCCTACGCTGATCTCGCGGCTGGAGTGCTCAAAAAATATCTCGATGCCGATATCGCCTGTATCGCGGCCCGGGACGATCCGGACCCCCGGGCAACCGATTTTGCGACCATCGGGGCCATGATCCGCGACGCTGAGCCGGACCTGATCCTCGGATCCTCCTATGAGCAGACGCTCGCCGGGGATGCCGCCTTCGTCGGCCTGACGCCACCGATCCGCGATCGGGTCTTCTTGCACTCCCGGGCGGTGGTCGGGGTCGAGGGGGCGCTCTGGTTGATGGATGAGGTTCTCAACGCCTGTATGAACCAGAACCGGCGTAGCCGGGATGGGAGCATGACCCCGCCTCCGGGATAACGGTGTGAATAACTGCGCTGGAGCAGTCAAAGGGGGTCATCTTGCGCAGGCGGGAAAGCAATTTACCGATGCCTTTTTGACGCTGCCCCGACAACCGTTTCATAATGTATTTTCACGCGCTTATCCCCTTTAAGCCCGTAAATCCTAAAACGCGCCTTTCGTGCATCCTCAGCCAGGAGGAGCGGGAAGCGTTCGCCCGGACGATGCTAAACGATGTGATCGCCTCTGTGCTGAGATCGGGGTGCAGCGCTACACTGCTCTGCACGCACCCCTTCAGCCATGAGGATGCACTCATCGCCGTCCGAAACGAGTCCTTGAACGAGGCGATCAACTGGGCACTCGGGCAGTTCCGCTGCCCTGCGCTCATCATCATGGCTGACCTCCCCCTGGTGACCGCCGGGGATATCCAGCGGTTGATCCGGACCGAGAAGGATATGGCCATCGTGCCGGGCCGGGGCGGGGGGACAAACATCATCTTCCTGAAGAACCCCCGGTGCTTCCGCGCTGATTTTTACGGCGCAAGCTTCCTCGATCACATGGCGATAGCAGAGGAGTGCGGTTTTTCGGTCGATATCATCGACTCGTTCCGGATGTCGACCGACATCGATGAGAAAGAAGACCTCGTCGAGATCCTTATCCATGGTAAGGGAAGGAGGAGCAGGGAGTTCCTGGAGAGCTCAGGGTTTACCCTTGCCATCGACGAGAAGGGACGGGTCGGTGTGCAGCGCAACGCCCATAAAGAGACACTCTGAAGCATCGATGGTATCGACCCCGGCATGATCGCCGATGGGAAGGCCCGTCCCCCGGACGATGACCGCGGGGACGCACTCATCCGCTTCTCCCATCACGAGTTCGGCGGCTGATGCGATACAATCAGCCACCGCCCGTTTGGTGACCTCGAGTTCGCGGCCGAAGAGATCCTGCTTTCCCCGCTCATCGAGCACCGAGGGGATGCCCGAACACCCGATAGCGACCCCGCTACACCCAAGACGCATAGCATGCGTCCTCGAATCTGCTATGATGACCCCGATGTCCGCCCCGGTCCGCTGTGCAACCCCGGCGCGTATCCGCACGGCGGATGCATCCGGGTCTGCCGGGAGCAGGACGACGGAGCCGGATGGAGCGTTTGAGGCATCGATCCCGGCATTCGGGAGGAGAGTCCCGCCCTTCATGCAGAGCAGGAACCCCGGTATGCCGCCGACGACCTGATCGCTCTCCTGGAGCACCACCTCGACCTGACGGGGGTCCATCCCGTACTCCCCGGCAAGCCGGAGGGCTTCTGAAGAGGGTTCGATATCTTCGAGGTGCGCGACCCTTCCTTCGGCGGTGGCAAGGGCTGATTCGGCGACGACCAGGACATCTCCGGTCTGCAGTCCACCGCACCCAGAACGCTCTGCGGCGTCGAGGATATGCGCCGTCATATCGTCGCCGACCCGGACGAGGGGGGTTACAAGGCCGTACACCGAGTATGATAGTCCTGTCATATCTTTCTCATCTTCTCATGTACCTGGAGCAGGTCGGCGGTCTCGGCGACGTCGTGACTCCTCACCACCGCCGCTCCCTGCCTGACCAGGTCCATGGTGAGCGCGAGGGTTCCGGCGAGCCTTCCCTCCGGTTCTCTCCCGAGCAGGTCTCCGATGAAGGTCTTCCGGGAGACCGCAGCGAGCACCGGGCGGCCGAAGGTTAAGAACGTCTCAAAGTTCCGGCAGAGCTCCCAGTCATCCTCGTTCGTCCGCTCCGGGGTCCATCTTCCGATAGCGGGGTCAAGGACGTATTCATCGATCCCGAGACGCGCACACCGCGCCACGACCGTCTCAAGTGCCGCGAACGTCCCGGCGAGCCCGGCGGCATCGCCTGGCTCATGAAAGCTCGCCATCACAAAGACCGGCAGCCCGGAGTCTGCGACCGCCCGCGCGTAGCGCTCATCGGCAAGCCCGGATATGTCGTTTACCGCGTGGACATCGTGGCGGAGGCAGATATCGAGCACCTCCGGGTGGCGGGTGTCCACCGAGAGGATGGCCCCGGTCCCGTCGAGCTCCGAGAGCACCGCATCCACCCGCCGCACCTCCTCGGCGACGGTGATCGGGACCGATCCCGGGGCCGTGCTCCGCGCCCCGATATCGATCATATCAGCCCCCGCTCCCTGCATGGCGAGGACGCGATCATATATCCCCCCGACCGGGGTGTAGGAGCCCCGGTAGAACGACTCGGGGCTCGCGTTGATGACGCCCATCAGGCGAACCGGAGCGCCGCCGCCGATCCTGAGGGGACCTACAGCACAGTGCCGTTGTAGCATGCCTCAAGCCTGGCTGCCTTGAAGGTGTTCTCCATAAGCGTCGCGATCGTCATGGGACCGACGCCGCCGGGGACCGGGGTTATCGCTCCCGCGCGCTCGCGCACACCCTCGAAGTCGACGTCGCCATGGAGTTTGCCCTGCTCGTCGTAGTTGATCCCGACATCGATGACGGTCGCTCCGGCCTTCACCATCTCCGGTCTGACAAACTTCAATCTCCCGACCGCGCTGACGAGGATATCGGCGTTCCTCATCTCATCCTCGATATTCTTCGTCTTTGAGTGGCAGATGGTGACGGTCGCATCGGCGTTGAGGAGCAGGGTGGCCATGGGTCTCCCCACGTCGATACTCCGGCCGACGACGACCGCGTGTACTCCGCTGACCGGGATCCTGTACTCCTCGAGGATCGTCATGATCCCCTGCGGTGTGCAGGGGGCGAAGACCGGATCCCCGGCAAGGAGCCTCCCGAGGTTATAGGGGTGGAACCCATCCACGTCCTTTCCGGGCGCGACCGCATCGATGACGCGTGTGGTATCTATCTGTGCCGGTAGCGGGAGCTGGACGAGGATGCCGTTGATGTCGGGGTCGCTATTGAGGCGTCCTACTGCCTCAAGCACCTCCTTTGTGGTGGTGCCCTCCGGGAGTTCGACGCCGATAGATCCGATCCCGACGCGCTCGCAGGCCCGGTGTTTCATGCGGACGTAGAGCTTTGAGCCCGGGTCCTCGCCCACGATGACCGTCGCAAGGCGCGGGTAGAGCCCTGACTCTTCTATCCTCTCCTTGAGGATCTCAAGCCTCTTTTCTGAGGTTGCTTTACCGTCGAGTATCATGATACTTCAGGGTAGAGAGGATACTTACTCGCGAGAGCAATAACCTCTTCTCTCACCTCGGTGATCGCCTTCTTTGAGGTCCGGTCCCTCGCGACATCCTTTACGACCCGGGCGATCCAGTAGCCGATCTGTTTCATCTCTTCTTCCTTCATGCCGCGGGATGTGACCGCCGGCGTGCCGATGCGTAGCCCGCTCGTCACGAAGGGGCTGAGCTGTTCGCGGGGGATGGTGTTTTTGTTCACGGTGATGCCCGCCTCGCCGAGCGCGGTCTCGGCCGCAAGGCCGGTGAGGTGCTCGTGGTTTGTGGAGACACCGGTCAGGTCGAGCAGGATTAAGTGGTTATCGGTGCCGCCGGAGACGAGGTCAAGCCCCTCCTCCGCGAGAACCTTCGCCATGGTTCGTGCGTTCTTGACGACCTGTCCGCAGTAGTCTTTGTAGGCGGGGGTGAGCGCCTCCTTGAAGCAGACCGCCTTTGCAGTGATGATGTGCATCAATGGGCCGCCCTGCATCCCCGGGAATATGGACTTGTCTATCGCGGTCGCATCCTCCTTGCTGCACATGATAGCGCCGCCCCGGGGGCCCCGCAGGGTCTTGTGGGTCGTCGTCGTCACGATATCGACGACACCGACCGGTGAGTTGTGGTGCCCTGTCGCGCAGAGTCCGGCGATATGGGCGATATCAGCCATGCACCGCGCGCCGACGGTATCGGCGATCTCCTGGAACGCCTTGAAATCGATCTCGCGGGGGTAGGCGCTTGCACCGCAGACGATCATCCGGGGTTTTGCGATCCGGGCGATATCCTCGATAACCGCGTAATCGAGCGTTTCCGTCTCGGAATCGACACCGTAGTGGAAGATGGAGTACCAGCGCCCGGTGATGTTGACCGGGGAGCCGTGAGAGAGGTGACCTCCCTGCGTGAGGCTCTGGCTCAAGATCTTATCCTTGTAGCCCAGGTACGCGAAGTATACCGCCTGGTTTGCCTGGCTTCCCGAGTGCGGCTGGACGTTTGCGTGCTCTGCTCCAAAGAGTTTGCACAGGCGGTCGCGTGCCAGGTTTTCCACGAGATCGTGAAACTCGCAACCCCCGTAGTAGCGTTTGCCGGGGTAACCTTCGGCGTATTTATTGGTCATTATGGAGCCCGTCGCCTCAAGAACAGCTTTACTGACGACGTTCTCGGAGGCGATCAGTTCTAACCCATTGACCTGACGCAGGCGCTCTTCCTCGATGAGGCCGGCGATTTCAGGATCGAAGTTTGCCAGACTAGACATGCAGAAAATGGTTGCTCCGGGGAGGTAATATTCTTTCTTTTGCGGGATCTGTAGTGGTGCATCGGATCGATAGCGTTCCTGGGGCTCTGATGTGGAGATGATTTTGAAGCATTTGCGTTCCTGCTCCTCCCTTGATGCCGTATGAAAAGTAATAATTC
>MTBK01002568.1_pt1 | contig 14170 bp, 22 predicted proteins | sample 1535981 | NCBI WGS metagenome assembly MTBK01 (sample SAMN06109225, study PRJNA356200) | anaerobic digester metagenome | isolation source: biogas reactors fed with pig manure or primary and secondary sludge | place: Spain | collected 2016-06-30 | reverse complement strand
CCACCATGCTTATACCAGATAATAGTATTTTTTATATCAAAATACTTTTCAATCTCGCATTTCCATTTATCAAATACATCCCATCTAGTACAACAATATAACGCCCCACCATCTTTTAGCTTATCAAAAGATATTTTAATCCAATCAACATTTACGGTATCGTCATTTTCTATTTTTAAGAATTTTTCTTGCCTGAAATTGCTTTGATAATTCATTCCATATGGTGGGTCAGTCAGCACTAAATCAACCGACTTATCAGGTATATCCCTCATTACCTCAAGACAGTCACCGCAGATTATTTGGTTAAGAAATCTATCCATCATGTCACCTCAATATTGTATTCCCACCAAATAAGCCCCCGTCTTGGTTGTACGAGAGCTTGATATATCCTTATTTCGCCTGTTCTGTGTTTGGCTTGAATTTTCTTTATTGCTTCTGCCTTTGTTGCCGCAAATACACGGCTTTGCAGTAATAGCATCGGCTGTCCCTCCGTTTCACCGCACCAAAAAAGCCCCGGACTTCTCCGAGGCTCTCGCTAGAATAAATAGTAAACGTTGTTTTGTCAAAAAACAATGCCCTTTAGGTAATCCCCTTATAAATGGGCATAGAAAAAGCCGGGTTTTTGCCCCGGCTCATAATCTTTAAGTTATGGTCTTTCTAGCATTGTCCTTATAGCTGTCTCCAGCCTTGTTATCCTCTTGGCCACCAGTTCGGCCGGGATATGTATTATTTTCCACCCTGTTCCTAACGCTATCTGTATAGCAGCATCTCTGTCATATGCTTTTTCACGGTTGTTCTGGTGGAATATCTTGCCGTCAACCTCTACCACCAGCTTTATCTCTGGTATAGCAAAGTCCACTCTGTACTTACCAACCCTCTGCTGTGGTATTATCTTATGCTTGTTTTTTATAAGCTCTATAGCTACCATCGCCTCTGGTATGCTACCATATCTGCCTTGTCTAGTTTTGGCTACTTCTATTGCCTTTTCATAGGCTTTAAAATTCTTAACCTGTTTTTCAATATTCTCTACTGCTTTTCTAAATCGCCGTTCTTCTTTGGTTTCCACACCGTCTAGATGATCCAGGACTATCTTTTCTTTTTTCTTGATTAAGCCCTTACAATAATCACAGATATAATTCCGCTTCCTGCTGTATTGTGGTTTACGTATTATTTCCCCGCAAACTTCGCAAGGTATCAAGTAAGCTGTTCCTCTATTTTTGCAAGGTTCCATTTCTATCCCATCAGCCTTAGCCCAATAAAAACTACCCTTGTAAGTCATTAAAAACACGCCGCCTTTCGTGTAACCTTTAACATAAAATTATGGGAAAGCGGTAAGGCAACCGCTTTTCACCCCGTCGAGCTATCCCATAAAACAAATAAACATAATCTTCTCAAGATTATAGTACTGTATGTGGTGTTCCTTGTCAAGTCAACATACCATATATATTTTTTTATTCTTTTCCGTTTAAAATAACAAGGAGTCTTTCGTCATTGTCGCCCGTCGTTAAGATATAGTAGTTTACTTGTTTTCTTAAATCGCAAAGCTGATCAATCAGATTATCAGCTTCCCTTTCACGATCCAGCATTTCACAAACCGCCAACTCAAAAGAATTTTTCTTTTTCCCCTCATACGGCATGTCGGACAAAGTAGATGTTATTCTTTCTACTTTCGACCGCCAGCGTGTGACCTCTTCTAGCTTGCGGTTAATTTCTTTATCAAGTATGGTATATCTTTTCAAATATTTAACTTTTTCTTGATTACTTACAAGCTCCGCTGTTGCGCTTGAAAACATAGCCATGTTAGCCCTCCTTCACATATCCTTTCCTGACCAGCTTACGGCAGTGCTCCTGATACAACTTGTCTATACTCATTCCGTACTCAGCGGCCACCATGTGTATCAGCGTCCAGTGAGTCTGCATGCAGTCCAGTGATTCCCTGATGACTTCTACCGGGTTTCCCAGAAGCAGTGCTTCCACTACTTCACCATATTCCTCACCTATTTTCCGCACCTGCTGAGGTATGGTCCAGCCTGAATAATCCACTACCGGCAGGTTTATGGGTTCATAGGTTATGCTCATGCTCTTCCCTCCTTCTCCGGGCCACGCCATTGCCACTTGTCGCAAGTCACGCACGGCATTATTTTTATATCCTCATAACATTTTTGATAGCATTCGGCGTAATGCCTACAAGTCTTTGGGCGATTGGTTGTAGCGTTTTTTAAGTCCTCCACCGCCGCATCACGCTCTGCCTTAATTTGCTTAAATGCAGGGTTTGATTCGTATTCAACAATCTTCTTGCCTTGTTCGGCGATGATTTCGTGCAAATGATTTTTATCAACTCGCTCCTCTTCAAGCTCGGCGCGTTCAAAATAGCTACAATATTCATCTTTAAACACCTCATACTGGTGTTCGCCCTCGCTATGATATGAGCAAAACAGCCTATTTGTTTTATTGGACGGCTTTAAGTGCTTGCAATGCTCACAATCAAAGTCTGCTTCTTTTGGTTCGGCTCGTCTGTTCCAAAGCTCGATTGCCCTGTATTTTTGCTGAATAGTTCCGGGGTCTACCATACCCATACAGTCAAGACACATAACGCGCCACCGCAACCCCGCGCCGTGTTTATATTCGTCAATATATATGTTCTCGCACCCACAAAAAGGGCATGGTTTCAATTTAATCATCATTCACCTCCATAAAATCGCCTGCGCAGTTGCGCCTATATGTTTTGATTTTGCCCTTGTCGGTTGCCTGCATCTGCACCTGCCTATTCCACCACATAGCGAACAGGTGAGGCGGTTCTTTGTACTGCTCGTCATATTCCATGCCATTGCGTTCTTTCCAAGTCTTAACGCAATCAGGACAGTACAGCACATCTCCGTGAGCACGAAACCCCTCTAAAAACATTGACTCAGGAACGCTTGGAAAGGGGATTGCCACACCATGTTGCCCGCAGTTGCTACACTGGTATCTAATTTTATTAGCCATTATTGCGCCTCCCTTAAATATCCATTATCGTTTTGCATCTTTCACATATCATAAAATCTACCTGTCCTACTTTTTGCGGATATAATTTTTTCAACAGTACAGGGTATATTCATCTGCACCTTTGAGCCTTTAACCCGTTTATGCCAACATACACACCAACCATCATTGAAGGGCTGACAATGTTTACAATCTTTCGTACAGGTTTTCATGGGCGCACCTCCCTACATCCGCACGATGTACTCAATCACCTTGAGCTTCATCGTGTCGTTCAATGTCGACAATAGCGTCAGGTTGGCAAAATCTATTTTCAGCTTGGCAAGTTCGTTATTCATTGCGTACTCATCTATGCGCTTCATACAGTTTATGTTTTTATAATCTGCTGGTACCGGCTGTCCCTGTTCTGGTTCTGCAGACTTTTCCGCCTGTCTTTTCTTAGGTGTCTTTTTGTCCTGCTCCAGCCAGGTATAAACGGTTGTGACCGGTACACCGGCCTCTTCTGCTGCCTTTTTCAACGTCATTCCTTCCTCCATCAGCGCTCTCACTTTCCTGGTTATCTCTGCTCTATCTTTTCTCGGTTTTGCTGCCACTTCATCCACTTCCTTTCTCTTCTTCGGACTTACATTGAACCTCGGGTTTTCCCATCCATCGGGGAACGCCGGGTCAATTCGTATCAGTTCCCCTTTGGTTCCATCCGGATTGAGCCTAAAGATTTTTACCTCTGTCCCTATGTTACTAAGATTAGGGTCCACGGGATCCGGATATATGTAGGGACTGTCTCCATCTCCCGGCGCTCTTGCTTTTATCTCGGCCATCAGAATCCCCCTTTCAAATCCGCTCTGAGGCTGGCCAGTAATTCCTCCTGGCGCAGGTTCTTACCCCTCAATACTTCTAAAATCCGACTATCCACAGTCCCCGCGGCCAGCAGGTGATAGATTCTCACTGTGTGTTCCTGGCCCTGTCTCCATAGCCTGGCATTAGCCTGCAGATACAGCTCCAGGGACCAGGGAAGCCCAAACCAAACTATTATGCTGCCACCCGCCTGTAAATTAAGCCCATGACCGGCACTGGCTGGATGGGCGATCATCATTTTAATCTTCTTCGCATTCCAATCCTTGATATCTTTTTCAGTATCTAAAATCCTTGCATCTTTAAACCGCTCCAGGATCCTTTCTTTATCACTGATGAATGAATAATAAACCAGTACCGGTTCCTCCCCGGCTTCTTCAATCAGCTCTTCTAAAGCCTCCAGTTTCTTGTCATGGATGATCCGGTAGGTTTTATCCTCGTTATATATCGCGCCATTGGCCAGCTGCGCCAATTTATTAGTCACCGCTGCGGCGGTTAACGCCGTTATAGATTCATCGCCGAATTCTAATACCGTGTCCCGTTCCATCTTTTTATATATTTTGAACTCTTTATCTGACAGCTTGACCAGCCGCTCTATATACAGCGGCTCCTCGGTCTGAATATAGTCTTTAAATTTCATACTGATACAGATGTCGCCAATCAGCTGATCAATTTCTTTCTTCGCCCCCGGACGCAGCTCATAGTCTGTATAGCTGTGCTTAAAAACCGCATTAAAATATTTACGGCGGTACCCTGTGATCGTTTTACCTAATCTTTCACCGCGGTCCAACAGGTAGATCTGCGACCATAAGTCCTCATAATTGTTCGGCGCCGGTGTGCCTGTCAATCCAATGATCCGTTTAATAAAAGGTCGTACCTTCCTTAATTTTTTAAACCTGATGCTTTTGGGGTTCTTAAAACTGGACAGTTCATCAATGATAACGGTATCAAAATCCCAATCGCTTTTCAGTAGATCTACCAGCCAGGAGATATTCCCCCGGGTGATCACATACACATCTCCCGGTCGCTTCAAGGCCTCCTGTCTCTGCTTCGGCGTCCCGCGGATCTCTACCAGTTTTAAATTAGACAGGTGCCCCCATTTACTGATCTCCGTAGGCCAGGTATCTTCCGCTACCCTTTTAGGTGCAATTACCAATACCTTCTGAATATCCAGGTAGTCGTTTTTAAGCTCTTCTATCGCGGTTAAGGTGATAACAGTTTTTCCTAATCCCATGTCAAGGAAGAGCCCGGCAGCCGGTCTGTCTAATGCCCATTGTTTTGCTAAGTCCTGGTAATCATGCGGTTCAAACCTCATCCACGATCTCCTTTACAAACTCGTCCACATCATCAAAAGAATCTATCTTATAAACAGGAAAGCCATATGCTTCAAAATCTTTTTTAACTGCTCTCTGCCGCGGGCTTAAATTTTGACCCGGCCTTTTCAGTTCTACAAAGTAACATCTGCCCTCAAATAAAACGATCCGATCTGGCACGCCATTATTTCCTGGTGATGAAAATTTATAAGCTTTGCCGCCTGCTTTTTTTACTTCAACTCTCAATCGCTTTTCTATATTTTTTTCCTGCATTTTCTTTTCTCCCATTCTTCTACTGTGAACAAAGTGAACAAAAAAAGTGCTGACACTATATATATACGTATTAGGCGCTATATACACGTGTATATGTGTATATTTAATAAAATGTAATATGTTATATAAATTCTGTTCACATTGTACACACTAACCACTCAAACCCTCATCTCATCTGCTTTTTAAGGTGTGAACAGAAGTAATAAATTCTGTTCACTTTTGTTCACACTGTTCACCTTTAGTTTTTTACAAGTGTTCACAGTGTGAACGCCCCGTGAACAAAAAGAATCAATCTTGTTCTCGCCTAAAACCTCTTTGGATTCCATAAATTTTCCCAAATCTCATCCGCTTATTTACCTTTTCCCAGCCATCCAATCCGCGCAAAATATCATTAATTTCTCTGGATAAAAGCGGGGTTAATTGTTTGATTTCCCCTCTAAAAAGTTCGCACCATATCTCCATGACGCAGGTTTTATCTTTCACCATTTCCACTTTTTCCGCGACAGTGTCAAAATCGTCATTGCCAGATAACCACGCCCGTCTTTCGTAAAGGTCCATATCTTCCCAGTTATTCGGATAAAGTCTATCCAAGTATTCAATGATCATGCCTGTTTTCGGGCTTTCCTCTGAATGCTCTTTCTGCTTCTCTATAGCCTCTTTAGCGGTCTCTTCGTCAAGGATTAAAGGATGCCCGGCTTTATACAGCTTCACTGCTTCTGCCCATATCTGATCCACCTCCCCGGGCAGGTCTTCAAATATATCTTTCATCGGCAGCTGTACATGGCAGTCAACGGGCCAGGATCTCCGGTCCCCTGTTTTGTCCCGTAAAAATTCCCGGTCATTGGAGGTGCCAAAGAAGATGCACTGCCTTTTATATCGGTTTGTCCTGCGGCCGTAGGCGGCCCGGTAAACGTCTTCGGATTTGCTGAGGAACATTTTTACGGCTTCTATTTCCGCTTTTTTGGTGGCCGTCAGTTCTCCCATTTCGACCAGCCAGACACCCTGCAGCTGTTCATAGGCTTCTTTGCCCGATACGGTACTCAGGCTGTCACTGAACCATTCCCTGCCCAGGGTGTGTATCAGGGTGCTTTTACCTATTCCCTGAGGGCCTGTTAGAACGAGCATAGTATCATATTTGATGCCTGGGCGCATGATCCGGGCGACTCCGGCTACCAGATGCGTCCTGGTGACGGCTCTGGTATAATGACAGTTTTCCGCGCCCAGGTAATCGATCAGCAGCGTTTCAAGTCTCTCCGTACCGTCCCAGGTAAGTTCGCTCAAGTATTCCCTGACCGGATGGATCCGGTGACGCTGGAACAGTACTGATACGGCATCGGCGATTTTACCCGCGCCTTGCAGCCCGTATTTGTGTTCAAGGAAGTGCCGGACTCCGGCGTCATCATCATCGATCCAGTCACGATTATAGTTATCAGTCCAGGGAAGCTTGTCCGTGATGATGGCCCGGTTGGAGAATTCGTTATAGATCATTTTCCCGGCAACTCTGGGGTCGTTCTCCAGGATGATCACAGCATTGTCGATGGTGTTTCTGAGGACCCCTTTTCGGTCGTACTCTAATTGCTTTGTCCACTCAAGATCCGGCTCGGCTTCCCCTTCTGTAAACTCGAAATCGTCAAACAGTTCCTGCATCTTTTCACGGCCCAGCTCTTCCTTGACTCGGTCATCATCACTGGCGCGGTCAAGCATCTGTATGTAACTGGGTAGTTTATTGATTGGTGTATCAAGATCTGCTTTTTCGTCTAAATGCCGGTATTTATGCAGGCGTACCAGGTCAAAAGCATTGCAGAGCATCCCGCTGATCGGGTCGGTCCCGTGATGGGAGTAGGCGAATTTTTCTTCATAAACTACCAGACCGCCTTCTGTGGAACCCTCGGCGTAGGTGTACCGGTCCGCCGCTCTTGATGATATGTATATATCTGATAGAAAAGTTTCGATCGCTTCATGGATCGTATAGGAGCGGCAGAAGGCGCCTATGATTCCCTTCTTGGTCAAAGGGTCTTCCTGTTTTTTGATCTCTGATTGTATACGGATCCCTTGTCTGGAGCTGACCGGCCAAAACGAGGAGTCCCGCCAGTCAAGATAACTGTCCAGGATGCTATCCGGATCCAACCAGGGGCCTTCTTGACGTTTGAATATGAACTCGCCGTCAGCCGAGGTAGAAGGCCAGTACATCAGCCGGATAGGTTCATAGGTCGTATCATCAAACATATCAATGCCGATATCATCAGCCAACTTCCGGCTGATCGCCTGGTATTCATCCGGCAGCACGTTTCTATCAAGCGGTATGATCAATCTCAGCCGGGGACTGCTTGGTTGGTGTGAGTGAGTCGAATACATAACGATTTCAAAGTCATTGAGCATAACGATATTGTCCCAGAGCTCTTCTGTAGATATATTCACACTATCTAGGTCAAGAGTGATCAGGCTGCGGTTGGCTAAATTCTCAGCCTTCCTTCTTCCCTGTTTTAGCCCGCCACCTACAAAACCGCCGACGTCTTTAATTTCATCCCGGTTTGATTTCGGCAGCTTCTTATACTCTTGGAAGGTTTCCCGGGTCCTGGTCGTAACCTTCAGCTTTTCCACCAGGTCAAGGTAGTCCATTTCGACATTCTTCCACTTGAGGGATTGCCTGCTGCTGCCGACAGCAATCATTACTTTTCTTGCTTCAGTTTTCATATTTTCAGAGGTCTCAGCCTTCATATGTTCACAATCACCTCAATCCTTTTGGTAATAAAAGCATTCATAGCCGTCTGCCCTTAGCGGCAGCCCCGGTGCCCAGGGAACAGGTTCGCCCATAAGTCTGCATATTGCTTCCAGGCTGCTGCTGTCTTCTTCTTGTACCTCGATAACCACTTCATCATGTACGTGCATCACGATCCGGTACCCGGCTTGATCAAGCATAAGCATTGAGTGAGCCAGGCAGTCACGGGCCACGGCCTGCACGATGTTTTCCACCAGTTTCCCGCCGTAGGTGTCTTCGTCTTCCCATTGCCAGGTCTTATCGTTTACGGCCTGGAAAGTGATCTTTTCTTTTCCCGGGTACCGTTCATCCTCGACTACTTTTGGTTTTACGTACGCAAGGCGGCGGCCGCTGGGCAGTTCAATAAACAGGATCCCGCTTTGGTATATCGCTTTTAAATGTTTATTGATCTGGACAGTGCCGCGGTCTGTTATTGCTTCAACGACTGCGGCTTCAGTATCACGCCAGAACTGTGTTATCTTCAGATTACTAGCGCGCCACTGGGCAATGATGTCTTTCAGTTCCCCGTCACTGAGATCCCCGGCACCCATTCTCTTCAGTGCCCCGACGCCGCCACCATAACCGCAGGCCAGCTCTGCAACCTTCCCTTTTTGTCTGAGCGGATCCCCTTTTTTAATTGACTCAATAGGCACCTTAAACATAGATGCAGCTGAGGCTTCATAGATTTTGCCGTGTGAATTGAATACATCGATCCGCCACTGCTCCCCTGACAGCCAGGCAATGATACGGGCCTCAATAGCGGAGAAGTCGGCTACTACAAACTTACTGCCTGGTGGTGGTATTATTGCTGTCCGGATACACTGACTGAGGATATCAGAGGGGTCCTCGTACATCATTTCTAGCAGCTCCAGGTCCCCGGTTTTAATAATTTCACGAGCGGTGCCCAGATCACTTATATGGTTCTGCGGCAGGTTCTGCGGTTGTATGCTTCGGCCTGCCCAGCGACCTGTCCGGGCGGCACCATAAAACTGCAGGATGCCCCGGGCCCGGCCGTCATCACCAACAACATCCAGCATTTTTTGATATTTGGCTATGCTGGTTTTCGATAACCGCTGCCGCACCTCCAGGGCATAAACGATATCAGGGTGCTCTTTAAATGCTTCCATAAGGTCCGCCTGGTTATGCTTCGTTATGCTGGGTACTACTTTCCCGGTACGGGCTTTGATCAAGGCCTTTATATCGACCAGACTGTTGGGGTTTTTAAGTCCCGTCCGTCTGCGGAATTCTTCTGTCAGTATCTCTGTTTGTTCCTGGTCCATTTGTACGGCTTTCTGCGCAAGGTCTATATCTATTAAGATGCCGGTATCATTTATTTTTTGGTCCAGTTCGTACAGCTCTACTTCTTTTTCAGGTATAACTAAAAATCTTTCTAATTTTTGTCTTATGCTGCGTTCCGCTATGACATCCCGGGCGCAGTAATCTTTAAACTGTTCCCATTCCTTTGGGCGCTCTTCTCTGGTGTATACCTTTTTCTTCTTTTCAGGTTTAAATAGTTTCCCCTGTTCTCCGGAGGTGCTTTTCCGGGGGATGCAGAATAAACGGATCAGGTTTTTCCCCGTCCATAGTTTTTGTTCGTCCGGATCAATGCCGACGGCCGCGCCAACACTGGCCAGATCACCGGCAAAGCCTAACCGGGCTGCTAATACTTGAGTGCAGTCCCAGTTGACAGATTTTATCGCGAAGTACTTGTTGATGCAGACCCGTTCAAATTGCGCATTGAATGCAGTTTTTCTAATACGGTGATCAGTTAAGGCGGCAGCTACCTTTTCAGGCAGCTGCTCACCGTTAGCCAGGTCAACTACTTTGACCGGGTCCTGATCAAAAGCATAGGCAAATAATAAGATTTTGAACTCAGGTGAATCGACGTATTTATAAACCCCGCAGTCAGTCAGGCTGATATCGCTGTACGTTTCAATGTCTACATTGAGAATAGTCATAACCTTCTACCCTATGACAGGAAATCGTCATCAGCGTCTACTTCTTCGAATTCGAAGTCATCTTCTGCAGACCCGCCGCCGCTTAGCGGTTCGCCGTCTTCAATCTTCTGGATAGCATTCAGACCACAGGCAATCCCTTTATTGCCGTTTACGTTGAACGGGTAGAAGTTGACAGACACCCGGGCATAACATCCGGAATAGACATCATCAGAACCTAAGGATACGGCTTTACCGGTCTTTTTATCCTTTTCGGTGCCTACGACCTGGGGTGCGGAATTGGAACTGGCATTAACAAAGAAACTGTTTTCATAGGCTTCATCTTCCGGGCGGTCCTCATCGCCGTCGCGTAACGGTAATTTAAGATTAGCCGGTATCTTGCCGCCCCATTTCGCTTTACCCAGATCCTTGGCATTATCGATAGCCTGTTCAATGACTTTGACCATCTGTTTATCTGACTTTGGAATAATGAGTGATACTGAATATTTAGGGTCGCTGCCGTTAATGCTTTTCGGTTCGAAGACGTGAGCATAACTGAGTCTTACCAATCCGGTTACAACTTTGGTGTCGTTTTTCAATACTGCTTGAATTTTAGCCATTTTTATCCTTCTCCTTTACATATCGAAATCATCTTCCGGCGAATTCAACGCCGGTCTTTTATCACTGTTTGGTACCAGGGTAGGTTTGCCAGGCGGCTTAACGATATAAGCTTTGGCAAGCTCTCCGAACCGTTTTTTGCCGAACAGTTTTTCCAGTGCGGTAATCGTTTGCAGTGCCTTCGGCTTCCAGATTTCTTCCGGTTTCCCGGTTTCCTTTTCTAGGATCTCAGCCAGTGCCGCATCATCAGATATCTGTCTGTTGCTTCGACCCTCAACAACTTTGTAGCCGGGGATCTCTTCCCCGTCCAGAGCTTTCATCAGAGCGGTTTCGGTCACATCACTGATCCAGCTCACGATCTCCCCGGATTGATCCAGGATCGCCGCCATAAGCTCCAGGGTGATCGTCGCATCCTGATACTTCTTTACAAAGGCCAGGTTCTTCTCAGCGCGGGCTTTACATTCCGCTTTTAGACCGCAGAATTTACACCAGCTGCCCGGCACCTGTTCTCCTTCACCAGCGAAAGCAAGCTTCGCGGCGGGTCTTACGACAGTTTCAGCCCAGTTTAAAAGTGATTTCGTGGTAATGGTTGATGATGAGATATTACCCAGCCTTACCTGGGCGATAGTCATTTTGATATTTTTGATATCATAGATGAAGCTGAATTTTTCGTAGGCGCCCAGGGCGTAAAGCATCAGCTGCGGATTGTTCTCGGCGTAGATCTCTACACCTTTACCGAATTTGAGGTCAATAATTTCCATGGTACCGTCGGCAATGATGATACAGTCCCCGGTACCGAATCCAGAGGGCACATACTCGGAGAAATCCAGCCGTTCCTCCAGGTATATAAGAGGATCTTTAGTCCGGGCTACGGCTTCGTTGTACTGCTCTATAACATAGTCGACGTAGGTAGAGACCTCATCAACCATCCCGGTGTAGAACAGCTCGTGTTTTTCCGCTTCTTCCATTTCACTGATGTCCGCGCCGTCGTTTCCACCCAGCCAGATCCGCAGCAGGATTTCCCCGATCCGGTGTGCCAGGGTACCCTCTGCCGCATATACACTGGTAGTATCACTCAGTTGTTCCGTCAGGCGGGCTGAGGGCGTACAGTTAAGCCAGCGTTCGGCGGAGGAGGCGGACAGTAATGCGTGTTTGGCCATCATACCGCCTCCAGTTTTTCCATGACTTTAGTAAAGTCTTTTTCTTTCAGATCGGTAACTTTTTTAACTTTAAATTCGGCTAATATGTTTTTCAGCTTTTCCCGGTTTTTCGGCGTGTTCTTAGCAACGAAGGCTGCCCGGACTTCTTCCAGGGTGAGCTCCTTATCGCTATCTTCGGCCTCCTCTTCCTCTGCAGGAGCTTCTTCTAATTCCAACTCTTCTATTACTTCAGGGGTGATCTCTACGTCTTTTACCGGTGATACATCTACCGGCGCACACCCGGCGGCTACAATGGCATCGGCCAGGGACTGTATAGCTGCAGCAAGATCGGGGGCGTTAATGGTGATCTTAATATCCATTTACTGTTCTCCTTTCTCTGTTAATCAAACAGGCTGTCCTGTATGGGGGCTAAAACATACTCTCCTTTTTCCCCGTCCCAGGCTAGTTCCATGTCGGGCTCAAGGATAAAAGCGGTAAGTGCCGCGCGGAACATCTTTAATAACCCTTCGTGTTTCCGTCTTGCAGTTGTCAAGAATTGCCAGCACCATCCCGGTACTAAAAAGAATCGGTTTCTCTGCCATGCTTCTACCCTCCTTTCAACCTTTCCCGTTAATCTTTATCGCAAAGAAAATAAGTAAAATCTTAAAATAGTAGCTTGGGCATCACTCAATAGGTGCTGGTGGATAGGGACATCTGGTCTGGTTGCTGATCCCCATTCCATCAATTCTGTATTAATATTGGCAACTGTATCGACGACGCTAATCATGCCCCCAAGGCGTTTAGCTATGAATTTCTCCAGGCTCAACCCCCAGTAGTAGCCACCTTCAGCAAAATATACATGGCCGTTATTCAGGACAATCAATTTTGTTCGCTTCATTTTTAGCTCGATTATTGTGTTTTGCGGTTCAATCTCTTTAGGCTTACCTTTAGGGATCTTACAGGCGTCAGGGTAATTGCAGTTCAAGAATCGCATCTACTCTCCCCCTTTCTGTTGGTCCCACATTCGGGCCAAGCGCCGCCAGGAATCGTTCTCTAAACTCGTAATAGGGCCGCCCTGTACATAACCCCCACGCACTCCTTTCGAAAGCTATTTCGGCGAGCTTTTCGCTACAAGCAGGGCAACCGGGGTCGTAATCCTTTATCTCCATGATTGTTTTACCGCATATATCGCACCGGAATATCATTCAATTATCCTCACTTCCACCTGTCGCCGTCCCCATTGTAAACACTCATTTGTTGTCGGGAGGTAAACGTCTACGATGTTCCCCTTGATCGCCCCTCCGGTGTCAGCGGCAATAGCTTCACCGTAACCCTCGATATGTAACTTGGTTCCCATCGGTATCACACTTGGGTCTACCGCAACTGTCCCTCTGCTAGGCCATGTGCCGGTGGCAGTTCGGTTGCCGGTCCAGGTGTAAGCTGTCGCCTCAAATATCTGAGGCTCAACTGGTACGGTCAGGACTTGCCCCGGTTGTATGTACCCATCAATCTCATTCATCCGCTCGATTTATTCACTACATTGCCCGTGTGATGATTCGGGCAATACATTTCAGCGATTTCCCAGAGGGTGTCGCCGGGCTGAACCGTGTATGATGTTGTGGTGTCCGGCGTAGTGTAAGCTCTACCTGATACAAAGATGACAAAAATAAATAGAAGTGCTAAAATAAGAGCTAGAATAATATTTTCTTTACGTTGCTTGTCCCTGATCCGGGCAGGCATTTTCTTTTGCATCAGTCTCTCCCCCTTCTTCCCATTCGGCCCAGGCTACCAACTTACCGATTCCCGGCGACTGCTGTCTGGCTCTCCATTTAGCCCACTTTCTTTTCTTGCGTCCCATAACTATCTCACCTCCTCACTATTGTGATTTTTCCAAGCAAAAAAAAGACGTTCCATTGTCAATTCCTCAGGGTCTTCCCCCAGGCTGATAAAAAACGCCCTGATTTTTAGCATATCGCTCATGCTAAAATCTACTTCACTATTAAGTTTTTTGCCGTAAGTGATATATGTGGTTCCAGTTACTTTCCCCATGTCCAGCTGAGTTTTACCATATTTCGCCATCAACGCCCGCACTTCGGGGAATGTGGGTGTAGTTTGTCCTGTGTTTCTCAAAATTTTCCCTCCTTTCAACAATCACTATAGTGAGTCTATCACAATTGTGATTTTACTGTCAACATTTGTTTTAATATTTTACTAATATTTTTTATCACTATAGTGTAAAATTAGATTGTAGTATTATGAAAGGGGTCTTTAACATGACTCTTAATCAGAAGGTTACAGGTTCGA
>MTBK01192411.1_pt1 | contig 14206 bp, 10 predicted proteins | sample 1535981 | NCBI WGS metagenome assembly MTBK01 (sample SAMN06109225, study PRJNA356200) | anaerobic digester metagenome | isolation source: biogas reactors fed with pig manure or primary and secondary sludge | place: Spain | collected 2016-06-30 | reverse complement strand
TTGAAACTGAGAGGTTTCTCTATATTCAATTGACTTTTTCTTTGTGATGGCGTAGAAAGGATAACTTATTTATGCTTGTATCATCGTTCTGTTGTCCTATCTTCTTTGCCTCATAAAATAAAGAGATTATGGCTCAATTTTCCCTACTAAAGTTGTAGGTGTGATTTCAATATCAATATTTTCTCCCTCTTCTAAATAATACACCTGTTGTACCCATTCCTGAGAATCAAACCTTGTCAGTTGAACTTTTACCTTTCTGGCTCTGCTCTTTGCTGCATATGAATAAGGAACATTCTTTTCCGCATTAAAAAGTATGGTATTATGAATTCTATCACCAATAATGTTGTATTCTGAAAGATAAACCTTGTATCCAGAAGTGTAAATAGAAAAAGTGTACGCTGTTGTACCTGCAGGAGGAGGTATAGGGGGTTGACTATAAGCTGCATCAAACTTGCTGCATGATGATAACGATAGTAGTGCAAAAGCACTTACCAGTGTTAAGAATAATGTTTTTTTCATAAGACTTGTTTTTTAGGTTATTACATTTTCAGTGAAACAAAAATATATCCCCACTACGTCAAAACACGACGTATCCCAAAAAAAAATTAGTAATAATTTCACTCCGTTACCCTTTGTTGTACCTCAACTAAAAATCAGCGCTAAAGAGAATTCCTTCGCTGAATCCGAATCAAGTAACAGACAGGCAAAACTGTGACAAAGGCAGAATAAGATCTAAAACCAGTATTTATTAACCGCTCTGATTTCCCCCCCCCCCCTCAACGTCTGGCGGCTTGGCGCAGGGCGGGGGAACACAACTGTTCGCGCGGGTGTGAACGCTTGAAAGTCCGACAGGACTTTCTGCGGGCATACACCCCGCCTTGTGCCAAACCGCTTGTTGTGTGTTCGTGTATTTTGCTTTATTTCATTGTTTTATCTCTACGCAAGGCTCCCATAATGAAATTCCAACATCTTTTTTGTTTTGTTTCCATATTTGAAAATCTTGAAAGGTGTCAATATTTTCTTCTATTACAGCTTGATAAATATCTATTCCGAAAATTTTTTCTTTATGTCGTTCACTTTCCCATTTTATTTTCAGAATAGTTTGTTTCATTTTTTCGGTCAATACTGAACTTATCTTTTCAGTTACTCGTTCTATCACTCCCGCATATAACGATTCATTCTTTATGTGCATAATATCAATTGTCCAAATACGCTCAGGCACTTCTTCATACAGTAAATGCCACTCCAAACACATGTCGTCCTCTTCCAATAGGTTCTTGTAAAAAACCTCTTTGATTTTAGGGTTCTGGCTGATTTTAGCGATTGCGTTAAAACTTTTCTCTACTGAAAATTCATCGGAATACACATGAAAATCAATGTCTAAATGACTCATTAAAAGTCCTGTTTTGACAGAGCCAACCAAATTGCAAGTTGAATTTAATTCCTCATATATTTTTTCAATTTTCAATTCTCTGATAATCTCGAATGCTTTCTGCAAATTGCTTTCTGCAATATTTTCTAAATTTTCCATGCTTCGTCATTTTCTTAATTTGTACAGATTTTTCAATTTGTCGTGTTCAGCTTACATGACACACAACGGATGGCGGTATGAGTAGTGCGGGATTTCGAAGCACTTACCTATCAAACCGTTGCTATGTTTATTAAATGTACTCATGTTCAATTACCCTCTTCGCCCCGCATTACTTATGACCGCGTGTTGTGTGCCCGTGCTTTCTGTCCGCAGTCTTTCCGTGCGATGGGGCAGCCATACTCTTTGGCAAGTTTTGGTTTGCGCTTCGGCTCGTGCGACTTGACAATGTGTATGGATGCGAAGGGTCAGGCTGTTTGTTCGGCATATTCATTTCTTAATGTTTCAAATACTCTTTCAATCTCAGGGTAATTTTCCTGGTCTGAAAGTGTTGTAATATCAAAGTCCAAGCATATTTCTAAATCTTTTTGTGATAAGTAATGCTCGTGGATTAATACCTCTTTTATCTGTTCTTCAATTATTGAATATTGCCTTTCTTCTTCGTCTTGGCTCTCAATTAGGAACTTTGTAAAGCATTCTTCTATTACCGGCTTACTGAATTCCTGTATTTCTGCAACGTATCCAATAATGTCATTTAAGCGGCTTTGTAAGTAGCTTTCGGTAGGAAATGGCATGTTTCCGCTGGCATGTGCAATATCATTACGTTCTTTTACCAGTCTTTTGTATTGACCAATAAGTGCCTCAACATCTGAATGGGAATTGCATAAATATTTTAACAGGTTGAATACTTTGCTTTCGTTTTCAGTACTAAAACCTAATGGATTTTGAGCTTGACCAAAATTATTATTGAAGCCAAGTTTAATCTTGTCAAAATCATCTGCCCGGACTGATTTAATTTGCCAAATGGTGAAATATACAAAACTCATAAATAGCATGTGGTAAGCAATGAAAGCAAATTGATACTTCTCGTTTTGGTAATTGCTTTCAAAAGCATCCCAAAGGAATTCAATGTATTCCTGCTCGTCTCTTTGTTTAAAACGATTGGGTAAATATTGTAATATATGATAGGCTTCTTCCATTACTCTCCCCAAACTTTTGCTATGCGGTCTTTTATTTTTTGCTCGAATATTTCTATGAGTTGCTTATTGGAATTCACCAATTTTTTCTCTTTTTCGATTTGTGCAACTATTGTGTCCTGAACATCTCTTTCTGGGATTGGAATCAATATTTCTTTTACTGTTCGAAAGCTAAGGGCAGGCATTGCCCCGCCAGCTGTTAAATTCGTAAATTTATTCTGATAATCAATAGAACTAAGGACATAGTATAAATATGAATTCGTAACTGTGTTCTCCTGTGGTGTTACCTTAAATAGATTATTAGCCAAAATCCCATCAAATCCTCTACCTATAAAGCCCGCAGAAGCACCATATCTCACAACAACTACTTCATCTGCTGAAACATATTTGTTCTTTCCTAATTCCTTTGGGATGTATCTAAAATCATCTGATAATTGAGTATAATTTTCAATCCTTAAAAATTTCACATAATCATCTTTTGGCGAAGTGAGTTGAAGTGGTTTATCTACTTGTGTTCCTTGTGAAAAATTGCAAATCTCCCCCAACTCCACCATTTCCCATTCCGGGTCAATGTCAATTTTCGGTTTGTAATTTTCAACAACCTGGCGGGCGCCATCAATGATTTTTTGGTAGCTTTCTATATCGGCTACAATTTCTTCCTGAACGGATAAGGGGGGAAGGGGGATTTTTGCTTTACCAACATTAAGATTAATGCCACCGATCCCTCCATCAACTTTGTATCTTAATATTTCTTTTGCACCAATTTCTGACCTTAAAATTTCAAATAAATATTGTGGTTGAATCGAACCTTTTGATCGAAAAATAAACACATGTTCGTTTACAGCTGCATGTTCATAAAAACCATCATAATAACCAACCTTTCCTGTTGTAGCACCATCCTTAACAATTAAAACATCATTCTTCTTCAATTTACCTTTGTTCATGTTCTCATAATGCTCTTTAGTAATATACTTCATATTGGTAGTAACAATTTTGCCTTTATTACTTATTTCACCACCACCAATACTTGGTATACCATTTTCAACTGAACCTCCTTTTTGTCTTGAACCAGATTCTATTGAACATAACTCATTAATCTCAACCAGAGGATATTCTGTGTTAATTGGTAAGTTTTCTCTATACCTTTCTCCACTCAAATTAAATTCTCCATTCTCCGAAATTTTTCCCTTTTCAACCAGCGAAACCAATGTGTCACTTTCAAAATCAATATCTTCACCAAGCATTAGTTTATCTCGGTATTCTGTTAGTTTTCGGAATACTCCGGGCAAATCGTTTTGTTTGATTGGTCTCCTTTGTGCCCCTAAATCAAAACCATCGTTTTCAATTTTAGCAAAGAGTATTTTATCAGTCTTTTTAGCCAGACTTTTATCTAACCACAAAATGGAAGTTTTTACACCGCTGTATGGATTAAAAACGCCTGCTGGCAGTGAAATTACACCCACCAGATAATTGTCTTCCACTAACATTTTACGCAGACTTTTATACGCTGAGCCACTTTGGAAAATGATTCCTTCAGGTACAATAATGGCTGCTTTTCCTGTTGGCGTGAGATGTTCAGCCATATAATCCACAAATAACACTTCGCTACGCTTACTTTGAACAGCAAATCGTTTATGGGGGCGTATTCCACCTTTCGGAGACATGAAAGGCGGATTGGCTAAAATAATGTCGTAAAATTCATTCCAACGCTCTTCACTGGTCAGTGTATCGTATTCGTGAATATGCGGGTCGGTAAAACCATGTAAATAAAGGTTTACCAAACTCAAGCGCACCATATCAGGCGAAATGTCGTAACCTTTTATATTTTGAATTATCCGTGCCCGGTCATCAGGACTTAGTTTGTCGCCTTTGTAGTGCTTGCCGTTCACAGTGATTTCAGCCAACTTTACATTATTCTGCTCAAAGGTGTAAGGGTCTGATTTATCGTAGTTGCTTGAGTTTTCTTTTAAAATATGTTTGTATGCCGAAATTAAAAAACCTGCTGTTCCGCATGCAGGGTCAAGCACGGTTTCGTTTTTCTTTGGCGCAATAAGCGCTGTCATAAAATCAATCACATGCCGGGGCGTACGAAACTGTCCGGCATCGCCCTGGCTACCCAGAACCGACAAAAGATATTCAAATGCATCGCCCAGTTTTTCACTGTGGTCGTAGGAAAAGTCGTTGATGATTTTCAAGAAACTTTTCAACGTTTCAGGGTCACGATAGGGCAAATAGGCATTCTTGAAAATATCACGGAATAATTGAGGTAAATTGGGGTTTTGAGCCATTTTTAAAATAGCTTCGCTATACAAGTTCAGCATTTCAAAACCACCCAAAGAAGGATTGAAAATTTTTCTCCAACCATATTTTTCATATTCTCCGCTGAAAAACGATGGTTCACCGCCCAATTCTTCCGCATCTAAATCCATGTCGTCCATGAATTTATAAATCAAGGCAATGGTAATTTGCTCTACCTGACTTTTTGGGTCGGGGACTTTACCCACTAAAATATCACGGGCAGTATCTATTCTTCGTTTTGTTGTTGTATCTAACATTTATAATTCTCCTACATAAAATTATTTAACGGAACATAATCCTTCACATATTCCGGTATAAGCATTCTCCAATTTTCACCAACCGATTTGTAATCGTTGATATTAAAAGAAGGATTCACATTTAATTCAGTGAACTTTTTCTTTTCAATAATGTCTCTTACCCTATTATCAGTAATGTATGCTTTAAAAAAGTATTTCAGTGCAATTACATCATCTTTATCCTGTGGTTTATAGTCGCTTAAAAATTTATCAAACTCTTCTTCCAATAGTTCGTCTTTTGATTTAAAATAAGGAATTAAACCAAATATTTTTTCAATAATTTCTCTTAAAGTTAAACGCCTGTCAACCTCCGCTGCTTTTCTTAATTTTTCAATGGTATAATATTCTTCAGGCTTATTCATTATTTCTTCATTGATATAATTCAATACCAAATCCCATTTACCTTCACGCACATTTTCAGCAACAAAATCATCTTGTTTCATTTCATCTTCAAACTTATTGAAGAACATGCGGTCAATACGCATTCCTTCCATTCCAATTTGTTCCTCCTGAAGTGTCAAAACTTTATCTTCCTCAAAAGTCTCGTATTCTTCAATCGGCGTTGGCCCATCTCCACCTTGTCCTTTTTTCGAGTGTTTTGCAGGTAATTTTAAAACTTCGTCATAATTGAATTTTTCTTCGAAATATTCACAGTTGGCAAAGAAATCAAACAGCTTAAAGGTTTTCTTTTCGGTATTCTTGAATTCTTCCTTTAACCCAACATCAACAATCTGTTCCGAAAAGCTGTGTTTTCTTGTTCCCCTGCCTTTAATCTGAATAAAATCTTGAGGTGAAAATATCGGACGCATCAGGCAAATGTTCAGAATATCGGTACAATCGTAGCCTGTTGTCATCATGCCGACCGTAACACATACCCTTGTTTTTGAAGTGCGATAAACAGGGTTAAAATTACCTGTTCCGTTCAAATTGTTGCTCTTGTCGGTAAAGTTTAAAGTCATTTGTTGAGCCCCTGAAATAAGAGAAGTTACCTGAACCGCAAAGTCGGAATTGTATCGTCCGGGGTATAGCTTATCAGCCATTTCATTCAATATCTGCGTAAGTTTTGCTGCATGGTTCTGACTGACGGTGAATATAATAGTTTTGCCCATTTCGCCTGAAATTGGGTCTCTTAGTGCATTTTCCAAAAAGGTTTTGCAAAAAACTACATTTGTTCTTTCCGAGAAAAACTTTCTTTCAAAATCACGTTGAAAAAATGAAGTTTCGTCCTCTTCATTTTCTTCATTTGTTTCTAATACAGCATACCCTTCATCTGAAAGTAGTTGGGTAGTTATTTCGGTTCTTGCATCAACTACTGTTGGGTTTCTCAGAAAATCATCTTTAACACCGTCAAGCAAAGAATAACGGAAAGTTGGTTCGCCAGATTCACAACCAAAAGTACGATAGGTATCTAAAAGCAATCTTCTTTCAAATTCCCGTGGGTCTTTTGTCTTTTTAGTATCATCGTACTTTTTTAAATAATCTTTTGGAGTTGCTGTTAAGCCCAATTTATACCCAACAAAATATTCAAAAACAGCACGGGCATTTCCACCGATTGAGCGATGAGCTTCATCGGAAATGACCAAATCAAAATCGGTCGGTGAAAATAAACGTTTGAATTTGTTGTTAAATAAAAGCGATTGCACAGTTGTTACTACAATCTCAGCTTTCCGCCAGTCGTCCCGGTTTTCTTTGTAAATTACCGTTTTGTAATCATTGCGCAAATATTCATCAAAAGCTTTTTTAGCCTGGTCTTCCAATTCCAACCGGTCAACCAAAAACAAGACTCTCCTTGTATTTCCAGTTCTCAAAAAAAGCTTTATTACGGCTGCTGATGTTAATGTTTTTCCTGTCCCTGTAGCCATTTCAAACAAAAAGCGGTCTTTCTTTTCTGCAACGGCTTTTTGAATCGCTTTTACTGCTTTTTTCTGATAATGACGTAAGAATCTTACTTTGGTGCGAAAAAAGAAATCACTCCTTGTTGCTGTGTTTTGAAATTCAGGGTCGGTGGCATAACTTGGGTATTGCGTAAGAGCAATATAATCATCATCAATATTTTCGGTAACAAGTCGGTTTTTGTCGGGTTTAAACATTTTGTACCCTTCAACCGAATTAGGATTGGGAAAATTGGTTATGATATATGGATTGCCCCTTTCTAAATCCCAAAAATAATGGAGATTTCCGTTTGAAAGAATGATAAATCGGCAATTTTGTGATTTAGCATATTTCCGAGCTTGTTCTTTACCAATCAGTGGATTTTTATCTTCGGCTTTAGCTTCTAAAACAATTAATGGATACCCTTTTTCATCTAAGAGCAAAAAGTCAATAAATCCATTTTTGGTTTTGTCGAAATTTTCTCCCAGGTCATTAATTGCCTGTTCTGTTATCTTAATATTGTTTTCAAATACAACATTGGCTTTTTTTGAACCATCATCTAAAAGACTCCAGCCTGCTTCTTCGAGGAGTTTATTAATCTTTATTCTTGCTTTAGCTTCTTTTTCAGCCATTATATCATTTTCCTAATTAAATTTCAAATCTCGCAATTTACAATTTTCGTTTCTGTCTTCCTGTGTGCGCTGGCAAAAATTGCACTCTTTGGCAAGCTTTGGTTTGCGCATCGGCTCGTGGGGCTTGCCAATGTGTGCAATGCGGGTTGGCAATTTCTATTTTATCAAGGTTATCAATATGCACGGTCTTTTTTTAGCATGGCACACAACGTTTTGCGGATAAAAGAAGTTGCCGAAGGCAATTTGGGGAAATCTCTGATTTCCCTTTTATCCGCTGTTATATGGAGTGGCAGCATGATTAAACTACTCCCCAGATAACATGCCATATTACATCTGTCCAAAAATGTATACCAACTGCAGCCAGAAATCCAAATTTCCTGAAGTAATAGGCAGCAAAAAGTGAAAGTACTCCGTTGAGAAGAATAATCTCGCTCATAAGAGCAAGTGGAATGTCATTAAAATTATTCAAACCAAAAAGAATCATTACCGAAGGGATATGCCCGAAAGCAAATGCAAGAGCTGAGAAAACAGCGACAAGCCAAAAAATCTGATTTTGCCATCTTTTTTTTAGGATCACATGAGAGATAAGCCATACACAAAATGGAATGAAAAATAAGCGGAATATCACTTCTTCTCCAATACCGGCAGTTACTGAAGCTACAAGAGAAGTAGGAAATGGTGGATGAGGAAGTAGTCCTAAGGTACGAAATTGACTCAAAATGGCATCGGCTAAAATGAAAAATACACCAATGGCCATCCCAACAAGCGCAGGAATCAAAAACCTTTGTTTATTATAAACTTTCGAATCCCAAATATCAGCAAAGCTAAGTTTTTGTGAGAGCTTTAATCCAAGAAAACCCAAGCCACCATATAGAATAAGCATAATAGCTGCATTCACAAGGGCGAGCACTGGTTTAGAAGCTGGAAGTTCTTGTTCTGGCAAAATTGGTAAGAAAGAATCTTGGGGTAAAAAGATATTAATTGCTGCCAAGATTGCGAGAGTTATGATGAGACCAATATAGATTTTGATTGATAATGATAGTTTTCTCATGATTTATTTTCCTCCATTTTATTTTGTTATTCTAATCGCCATTTCATATAACGGTTACGTATATGAAACGTTTGGCATTTCGAAGCACTTTCCTGTCAAATTACAAGTGCCTTTGATACGAGCTGAAACGCTCGATAACCAACTGACTGCCAAATGTTTTATATACGATGTTGTGCAACGTATTTCATTCATTCTATTTATTATCTGATTTCATTTTCCTTGTAAAAAAGTATACCGATAAAAAGAAAAATAATATCGCATATCCTGAAACTATTATTAAATGAATCCAAATATTTTCCTGCCTGTCAGACAATATGATTCTCGAAAACTCTATTGCATGAGAAAAAGGCAAAAAATCTGTAATACTCTTAATAGTGTCTCCAAGTACATTTAAATCCATCCATGCTCCACCAAGTAATGTACTTGAAATTATGTATATATTTCCTATTGCCATGTTTTGGGACTCACTGAATGCGACTCCTAAGAAAATACCAACAAATATTGAAAAAAGTATATATGGAATGAATGAAATCAGCGTATAAACAATTTTCAATGATACTGGTAGTCCAATAAATACACCAACAATTAAGCACGCAATACCTATAATCAGAGCAAATGGTAAAAGCGGAATGGAATATCCCATAATAAAATCCTTAGGTTTAAGTGGTGAAATAAAAAGTCTGGTTAAAAATGATGAGCTTTTATCTTTTGCAATTAATAGTCCTATAAACATTGTAATAAATGTGAATCCAAATATTGTTATTCCTGGTACAATGCTTACTGGTTTGAAAACTTCAATGGGGGCTTTTTTTGATATTATAGAAAAGAATAAAAGTAAGAAAACCGGCAACAAAACCCCCAATATCAGGGACAATGGGTCTCTTAATATTTCTTTGAAATTCCGTTTGGCAAAATAGATGTATTTCATATTGTTTGTTCCTCCTCATTTAGTAAAACAAATGCATCCTCCAACTTTTTTGTATTGGTTTGATTGAGGATTTCTTCAACTGTACCAATAGCTTTAATTCTGCCTTTTTGTATAATAGCAACTCTGTCCGAAAGGGCTTCTGCTTCCTCTAAATAATGTGTTGTCAGGATAATTGTTGTTTTTTCTTTAAGTTTTTTAATATTACTCCATAATTCTCTACGAGCGATTACATCCAATCCCAATGTGGGTTCGTCAAGAAATAATATTTCAGGGTCTGTGATTAATGCCATTGCAATACTTAATCGTCTTTGCATTCCTCCTGAAAGTAATCTGGCTTTTTTCTTGCGAACTTCAGAAAGATTAAACACAGTTATCATTTCCTCAACTTTGTCAGAAATTACATTTTTTGAGATGCCATATATGCCCGCAATCATTTCAAGGTTCTCTTGAACGTTCAAGTTTCGTGCAATTGCAGTTTCTTGAGGTGATACATTTATCCTTTGCTTAATGTATTGAGAATCTTTAATTAAATCCTTGCTTAATATTTTAGCATTGCCACTTGAAGGAAGAATCAAGCAAGTAAGCATTTTAATAATAGTAGTCTTTCCGGCTCCATTTAATCCAAGTAGAGAGAACAATTCTCCCTTTTCAATTGAAAAATTTAAATCATCAACTGCTACAAAGTCTCCAAATTTTTTTGTCAGATGTTTTGTTTCTATCATAATCGTATGATTTTTGGTCTCCTAATATGTTGCACAACGTTCGGCATATTTGCGAAGGCACGGCATTTGAAAACCGTCAGCTGAATATATGCACTAAAGTTGATAGTAGCACAAATGCTCAATAACTTCCTTCAGCCGTGCTTTTGCAAATATGTTTGTTGGTGGCTGCTCTTAATCTATGTCATTAGGTCGCACTGCTGAATACCGTATCAATATTTATTTCACTTGATAATTTTATTTCGAATGACTTAATAATATTTATAGTTGCTAAGTCAATTGGCTGCAAACAAGCAATTGCTAAGAACTTTCTTGCTCTACTAAACGCAACGTAACCCAATCTGAAATCATCATCGTCAGTTATTATTTTGTCTACAGTCAACCATTTTAATAATTGGTTTTGAGTTTCTGCACAAACCAATACCGAAGTTGCCTCAAGCCCTTTTGCAGTATGGATAGTTGAATAAAAATCTGTTGTCTTCTTATTTGAATTGATAGTTTTAATGTTTTCAGTTGCTCTTTTAGTATGCACTTTGCCCCTTGTTTTTTTATCAAGTTCAACTTTAAATTCATCCTGAAACATTCTTCTGACTGAGTTCTCACAATGAACATCGTCATTAAATACTCGTTGTCTGATTGTTTTGAAAACCTTTAAGCAAAACTTTCTGTAAGTTAATTCATCAGAAGTAATAGAAATTATTTGTGGCTTCTTTAAGCCAATCATTACGGTAGCAAGTTGCATTACTTCTTTTAAATAACTGGAGGGTTTTGAACTATCCTTAACGAGGCGATTCAAATTAGTATCGCTTGCGACACTTTCAAATAAACGCCACTTATCAGAAAGGAATAAATTCTTTGCAATTCTTTCATCTTCATCAGCAATTCCAAAATTTTGTTTACAGATATTATATTCTTCAATGATTTTTTTGATTTCATTCTCTTTAAGAAAAACAATAGGGTAATCAATTTCTGAATTTATCCCTTTTGCTTCCTGCTGAAATAAAGAATCAAACTTTACAATGAACTTATTTATTAGAGAAACAATTGGAGTTGAGGAACGATAATTTTCATTGATGAAAACAGTTTCATTCTTTTTCTCTTTGTAAAGTTCTAACAAGGGTGTTTCCTGAAATGATTTCGGCTTTGGCTCATTTTTAAGTTGACTTTGTGTATATGTGAATCTGAAAATTGATTGTAATGGGTCTCCAATGCAATACAATTTTGTTCTCCCTTGTTCAACTATTTTCTGAATAATCTTATGCTGATATACTCTTGAATCCTGATACTCGTCAATGAAAACATATTGCAACCTATTGGAAACTGCTTTGAGAACCGTTTCATTCTTTAAGAGTTCAAAAGATTGTTCCAAAATTTTATCGTAAGTAATAATACCATTTGAACATAAAGCATCTGCATTTTTTGCTTCTGTTGCCTTTCTTGCAAACTGATTTTTAATTGTATCAAGGCGTTTACTTGATTCAATGTAGTGTTTCTCAATTGAAGTGATGCCAAACAAGTGTGAGAAGGGTTCAAAAATGAATTTGATAAGAAAGCTATGTGTCGTGCCAATAAAAATATTTTGAGGAATGGAAATTTTATTTTCAATTTTTGCTTTAATGTTTTCCGTTGCAGCATTCGTGTATGTAATAACCGCACAATGCCGTGTGGGAGAGAGTGTTTCAATAGAGTTTAGAATTTCTCTAACCATGTTGTGAGTTTTGCCACCGCCAGGTCCAGCAATAATTAATCGTATGTCAGAATTGTTCTGCACTCTTTGATTCATTCATTTGAGGATAAATAAAATCAAAACCGTCTTTGATATACTTTGGAATATTGAATTGATTTGATTTGTCGCTGGTTGTTAATGTATCAAGTAAATCTGTTGCAAAAGCTGCTTTGAAATCTGATTCTTTTTTGCCGTCTGCTTTTCTACTCTCAATCAATTTGAAAAAATCATCAAGAACTATTTCAGATATCGTTGCTTCTTTTAATTCTTTTCCCTTTACAGGTCTTGTTATTTCAATTGCTTTTAGCAATATGTCTTTGCCATCGCCATTTTTATTTGCTGCAATTAAATCTTTTTCAAAAGTTGATTCAGCACTAATCTCAATACGAATTATACTTTCGTTTGGAGTTTGATAAGCAGTTTTCAAATCTTCAGCTCTGTTCTCTGTTTGAGTATTAGAATCGCTGTCAGTTAAAGCAAGGCACTTTATAAAATATCCATTCTTAATTAGTTCTAAGAAGTGTTTGAAGGCAACACCATTTACATTGACAAGGTTGCAGCCAACCTCCTCTAAAGTTTTATTTGTATGAAGTTTAAAAAGTTTTGGCAGTAGTAGTTGTTCTGAAATCCCTTCTACTAAAATTATTTTTCTTGCAAAAAACATTGTTGACTTTGTCGCATCCAAATACCTTCTCAAATACCTTTGAGTTTCTTTTCCAGCCTTGTTTATCTTACCGTTTTCGTCAGCAAATCCATTCAGAATGTAATGCGATTTATGGCATTGTGATTTTTTATCATAGAATAAAACTACTGTATTTTCAAGGTCAAGTTTACTTGTGATATGAGTTGAATGAGAAGTAATAATCAATTGGAGGTTTTCACTAGTCTCACTTTGTATATTGTCTGCAAGGTGCTGTTGTAAATGCGGATGCAAATGTGATTCTGGTTCTTCAATTCCAACAAGGCGAAAGAAAATTTTCGTATTGTTGTCAGCACTGTTTGTTAAATGAGAAATGATAAGAGAGATATAAAGTAAGTTGTTTCTACCTAAGCCATTCCGTTCTACATTAACAGGGTCATTGCCATAAATCAAACTCAACTTTTTAAGCAGTTCGGTTTCTTCAACTTTGGAAAAAAGAAATTCAACTTTATTGTTGTCATCTGAATCTAGCGAAATTTTTTTTAAGTAAGTTGAAATCTGCTTTTGTATTTCTTTTAGTTCTGTATTCTCCTTTATCTTTTCATTAAGAACAGTTAGCTGTTCTTTCAAATCTTCAAATTTATTTTCAGGTCGGTTACTTAAAATTTTGTAAAGTAAACGGTAGTCATTGCTTGCAATCAATTCGGTTTTAGCATCTCTCAAAGCCCCTAAAAATTCAAAACGCAACATCCTTAAAAAGTAATTATCTACTCTCTTAGTTGAATCTAAGCCACCATAAATATTGTATTCGTATGCTTTAATCGGAAAGTCAATAAGTGATTTTTTTCTATTGAAAAAATCAATATCGTTTTCGCCTTCTTTTTTTTGAATTTTGCTAATCTTCTCTCTTTGTTCATCAACCCACTTCGTTAAATCCTTTCGTTTATTAAAAATGTAAGTGAGTTTGGCTTGCTTCAAATCTTTATCAATAAACCAGTCACCAACTATGGCTTCTTGGTCAGCATTGCTATTAAAATCTTCCAGTATCACTTCAACTTTTACAGAAGGAAATTGAATATCATTAGCAGGAATTGTTCCTTGGGCAATTTCTGTTCTTAGCTTATCTGTCGCTTTGTAATTGATGTCGTCAATTTCTAACTGTCTTTTTTTGTAGAACGTAATCTCCTGGCTAAATATCAATCCTAAAGCATTTAGCAGATTTGTTTTGCCAATGTTGTTTTCTCCAATGATTAGAGTAAACTTTTTTAATTCCACCTCAAATGAGGTGTAGTTTCTATAATTCTCAATTGTCAGTTTGCGAATAATCATAAATAATTCCTGTTATTTCAAGGTTAGCACTGTCCCGATAGAGTTGTCACCAACGGTCGGCGGTATGGCCAGTAAGGGATTGCGGGCGAATCACCTATCAAGTTACAGGAAAGCTGATGCGGGCTACTGCGCTTCGCATACCGATGAAAC
>MTBK01028071.1_pt1 | contig 14215 bp, 11 predicted proteins | sample 1535981 | NCBI WGS metagenome assembly MTBK01 (sample SAMN06109225, study PRJNA356200) | anaerobic digester metagenome | isolation source: biogas reactors fed with pig manure or primary and secondary sludge | place: Spain | collected 2016-06-30 | reverse complement strand
TGTGGGCCCTGTGTGCCGGCTTCATAAATAGGCAGGTTTTCCAGACCTTGGGTTTCCCAAGCATCGATAATCCCCTGGGTTAAGCGCCAGGCTTCGCCTACCTCGTCACTGCGATTAAATAGAGTGGCATCACCTTGCAAACAATCCAACAGCAAGCGTTCATAGGCCTCTGGGTGAGAATCACCAAACGCTTCTGCATAACTGAAGCGCATCTCAACGGGTTCAATGCGCATGGCTCCACCAGGAACCTTGGCACCCAAAAATAGTGTGATCCCCTCATCGGGCTGAATGCGCAAAACCAGCATATTGGGGGCTTCCCCGGCTAAATTGCGTTGACCAAACAATGTCAACGGAATTTGAGTGAATTGAATTGCAATCTCAGTTTTTCGTTTCGGCAATCGTTTTCCTGAACGTAAATAAAAGGGAACGCCTGCCCAACGCCAATTGTTCACAAACAGGCGAGCAGCCATAAAAGTTTCTGTTACCGAATCTGGGGCGACATTGGGCTCATCTCGATAACTGGGCACCCGTGCACCATTAATTGTGCCAGAGACATACTGGGCTCGAAAAGTATTCTTCAACGCCGTATCGCCGCTGATGACATTAATTGAATTAAGCACCTTCACTTTTTCATCTCTGACCGCTTTTGGGCTGAACACAGCGGGCGCTTCCATCGCCGTCAGTGACAATAATTGGAGCAGATGATTCTGAAATACATCTCTGATCACACCCGCGTGATCATAGTATCCTGCGCGGGTGCCCACACCCTCCGATTCAGCCATGGTGATCTGGATATGGTCAATATTATTGCGATTCCACAATGGCTCAAAGATCCCGTTTCCAAACCTGAACGCGAGGATGTTTTGTACCGTTTCTTTTCCAAGATAGTGGTCCATACGGTAGATCTGGTCTTCCTTAAAAACGGAATGCAGTGTTTTATCCAACGCTTGTGCAGATATAAGATCATGACCAAAAGGTTTTTCAACCACAATACGCCGCCAACCATCGCGGCAGGATTCAAAATTCGATTGGCCAATTTTTTCTGCAATGGTTGCATATGCTCCCGGAGGTGTCGCCAAATAAAACAATATATTTTTCACGCCAAGTCCGCTCAGAATTTCACGTAAGCGGGTGTATCCGGCAGGTTCCTCAAACGGAGACTCAACATAACACGTATGCTCCAACAGCTTGTTCAGAACCTGTTCATTTACGGGTTGGGTGCGAGCGTAATTTGTGATGCCATCAGACAATTCTGCCCGCAGTTTTTGATCATCCCATGGGCGCCTGGCAAAACCAATGATATGAAAAGGTTGCGGGAGGTGGTTAAGTAAGGCATTTTCATACAGTGCAGGCATCAGTTTCCTACGGGAAAGGTCACCTGTTACGCCAAAAATTATGATCGCAACACCTTCAGAACACGGGTGATTATTTGTTTCAATCTCAGACATCAGGATCTCCAGGGATTTGATCCCTAATTAGATTTTTCGATCTCAATTCTACCCTACTCTATCTGATAATAAATCAATTTTTCTATTGCTTGTAAAACGCTTGTTTGCCCTTCGTCGTCAACTCGCCATCTTGCTTCTGAAATAACTCCTTCTATGTACAGTTGATCAACACAGGCACCGTCAATCCCCGAGAAGGTTTTTACTTGCCGTTCTAAATCATTATTTCCTATACACAGTAGTGATAAATTTGCTCATTAGCCGCACTTGGTGGGCTGCATAACGTGGTATAGCGGTTGTTATTCATCGACCTGGCCATAAAAATATATTTTTAGGTTGAACAAGTATCGTTCACGGCTATTAAACGGCTATCATGCCTGAAAACCCCCTAACACAAAAATAATCGTGGTTTATAATTGAAATCTCAGGCACTTTTTCACCTTAGATTTACTTGCGAAAGGGTTCAATGGCTGAGCACACCTTACGAATATTTTCCGGAAATGCACATCCCGAACTGGCACAGGAGATTGCAACGATTTTAAATGTCCCTATGGGCCGTTCAAAAACCACCATCTTTCCTGACAGCGAAACGTATGTCACCATCGATGAGGTCGTGCGCGGACAGGATATTTTTATTGTCCAGCCGTGCAGCACACCAGTTAACGAGCACCTGATGGAATTGTTGTTATATCTTGATGCTTTCAGGCGCGCCAGCGTACATTCGGTCAGCGTGCTCATGCCTTACTTTCCTTACGCCCGCCAGGATCGAATGGCAAAGGGCAGAGAAGCAATCAGTGCTCGAGTGGTCGCAAATCTACTCGAAACTTTAGGTGCTGATCGAGTGGTCTATATGGATATTCACAATACTGCTATCCAGGGATTTTTTAATATCCCCGTAGATCCACTCTCTGCTATCCCGGTGTTGGCTTCTTATTTCAAGCAAGAGCGCTTTAAAAATTATGTCATTGTCAGCCCTGACGTCGGGCGAGCTGATGTTGCCGGAAAATATGCAGAACTGACAGACCTGCCTTTGGTGGTGATGCATAAGCGCCGCACCTCAGCCAAAGAAACGCACACCACGCATGTTGTAGGCGATATCCGTGGAAAAAGCCCCATTATCATCGATGATCTCATGGCGAGCGGAAGTGTTATGCGCCAATTGGATGCTCTTTACAATGCAGGCGCAGTGGGCAAAGCCTATTTTTCGGTCACCCATCCCGTTTTATTGCCCTCAGCAATCCAGTACCTTAATGAGGATGATCGGATTGAAAAATTGGTCGTGACCAATACGATCCATATTCCCCCGGAAAAACGTGTCCCGAAGCTCGAAATCGTCTCAATTGCGCCGTTAATGGCAAAAATTATCGACCGGATTTACCATGGCACCAGCCTGTCCGATTTACTGGTATTAACATAGGGGGTAGATGCACTGGCGACTGGCAGGTTTTTAATAAGCCTCGTCCAAAATTGAGCGTAAAAAGCTTTCATCCAGCTTGACGGGATTCTTCTGCATACTCGAAGAAACCTTTGATTTTTCAATAATCAAGCTGAAGTCATCGCGGTGAATGCCCAGGCTCCTCAATCTCGGGATGTCAAGCGATTCTGCCAGCTTTTTTATCCAGTTGACACCATCATCTACGTTTGCGTGCGAGTTGCCAGTCACCCACCTGGCAATGTTTTGATAGCGGGTTTCAGTTTCACTTCGTCCCGCCAGGTTGTGCAGGGCAATCATATTGTATTTAATCACATGAGGCAAAAGGCAGGCGCAGATCACCCCATGCGGGGCATTAAACATCCCCCCAATCGGGCCGGCAAATCCATGTACAGCGCCAAGGCCGCCATTTGCCAATGCCAGCCCTCCAAATAAGCTGGTTAAACACATATCACGGCGCGCTTGCCGATCCTGACCGTCATGATAAGCCTTCAATAACGACCTGGCACCACGTTTAATGCCTTCACTGGAAATAATGTCCGTCATCGGGTTTGCGTGTGTAGAAACATAACCTTCAATCACCTGAGCGAACGCGTCCATCCCTGTGCTGGCTGTCACTGCCGGCGGCATTGTGTAGGTCAATTCGGGGTCAACAAGCGCTATGGAGGGGATCATCTTACGGCCCCGCATCGAGACTTTAACCCGATGTTTCGGAGAGGTGATGACAGCATTACGGGTAACTTCTGTGCCGGTGCCAGCCGTGGTGGGAATGGCAATGAGCGGGGCTGCCAGGTGGGTGATTTCCCTGCCCAACCCAACCACCTCCAGGTAATCCGTTAGCTCGCCAGGATTCGTCAACATGGCGGCAATCGCTTTCGCCGTATCCAGCACTGACCCACCACCAAATCCAATCACCAGCTCACAACGATTCTGTTTTGCCAGCTCAATGCCGGACAAAGCTGTTTGAATTTCTGGCTCCGATTCCACTCGAAACACTGCACTGGTTATTCCCGCCGCTTCCAGTAGATACACCAAAGGGTCAACTGGAACTGAGCCACCCCCAGTGACGATTAATGCACATTCACCAAATTCACTGGCAATATCTCCCACGCGGGAAAGCACACCCTCACCAAAAATAATTTGGTTAGCTGACGAAAATTCAAACCGCATCGTTAATCCCAGTCTATCTCACCTGGAAAGACAGCCTCATAAACAATCTTTGTCCTGGGAATGGCCATCATACCTTCGGCCGTGTCGCGCCATCGCTGATAATGTGCTGTTTCTTTATGTCGCATCGAATCATCCTTAGTACGGTAGACTTCCACAAGCACAAAGGATTCTGGCTTTCCTTCTTCTTGTAGAACATCAAAACGGGCGATGCCCGGTTCTTCAAGGCTGGCTTTTGCATTGATGCGGGTTGCTTCTTTAAATTGTTCAATATCGTCGGGTTTAACTTGAATAAATACGTGAACGATATACATTTACAACCTCCTCTTACGGGTCAGATTCTTTAATATTCAGAGTATACTATGTTTCGATTTAACAACAGAGAAGAGCATAAACACAACCCAAATCAACACTGGCAATATTTCAATTCTTCATTCGCACATATTTACGAGCTTTTGAACTGGCTTTTCTGAGTAATCAGCTTTATAACGCCGGCTTGAACGCTTAGCCTGTCCTTGTTAACCAAACCAGAATTCATGCAAGGGAAATTAATTTTACACATCCACCCACTGGTGAATGGACAAAGTTAACTGCACCCTATCATAATGATTTTCGTGACGCTTATTTACAACTCAGGTCGGCCAAAGCTCAGCATGCAGGGATTTTATAGAAACAAACCCTTTGGCACCAATCACCACATGATCTAAAATTGGTAATTCCAGCATTTTTCCTGCCTCAATCAGCGTACGGGTCAGGTAAATATCCTCTGGGCTGGGGGCAGGGTCGCCACTGGGATGATTATGGACAAGGAGCAGAGAAGCGGCGTTATGCCGAATCCCAGCTTTGTAAATTTCTGCCGGGCGCACTGTAGATGCGTTCAATGAGCCGCGATAAAGCTGCTCCGTCCGGATATGTCGATTGCGGGTATCCAGCAGCAGCACCCACAATTCTTCTTGTTCAAGGTGCGCCATTTTATACTGTACCAGGTCCGCCGCGTCCTGAGGACTGGTAATTAACACCCGGTCCTCGGGTTGTTTCCTGGCGATGCGAGCACCCAGCTCGATAGCTGCTTTAATTTGCGCGGCCTTTGCCGGGCCAACGCCATCAATTTGACATAATTCAGTAAAGGTTGCCTTTTTTAATCCTTCCAGTCCCTCAAAACGATACAACAACTGCTGACCTATTTGAACTGCACTTGCACCCTGCATCCCAACCCGCAGGAGGATTGCCAGCAGTTCCGCGTCATTGAGTACGTGAGCGCCCTGCTGTTCTAAACGCTCTCGCGGTCGTTGAGACTGTTCGATATCCTTGATGCGGTAACCAATTTTGTCATCAGCCATGGCATGCCTTTTCTGGGTTATCTAAGTATGATCAATAAACGAAGTCAGATTTTAAATTTCGATTGTAAACGATGTTTTTTATAGTCTCCTGTAAATGCTATAAGCGCATCGTGTTATAATTTACAAAATAAAACACAAAAAAGATAAATTATGAAATTGATTGTAAGCGAACATCACCATTGTGATCTGATCGAAATTGTCGGGAGGATCGATAGTTATTCCGCGCCTCAAATAGAAACCGTGCTTGATGATCTGATGAGTGATGACCATTATAATATTATCGTAGATTTGCAGAATGTGAATTTTATCTCCAGTTCCGGTATGCTTACCTTTGTGAAAATACAGCGCAAATTTAAACAACAAAACATGGGGGAGGTCATCTTTATACGTGTTCCGAAATTGATTTGTCAAAGCTTTGAAATAGCTGGCTTCAATACCATCTTTAAATTTTTTGATGCTTTTGAGACCGCACAAGCTTATTTCTCGAGTCCTGCAGAATGAAAACCAAAACTTATCCGGCTAACTATAAAAGCCTGGCAACCATCAGCCAGTTCATTGTAGAACAAGCAGAAGGTGCAGGGTTTTCAGAAAGCGAAATCTACGCCATCCAAACAGCGGTTGACGAAGCTTGTTCAAATATCATCGATCATGCATATGGCGGTGAGAACCTTGGCAAAATCAAAATAAAAATCAAGATTTTTAACAACATAATTCAAATCATTCTTATCGACCAGGGTGAATCATTTAATCTGGAAGATATCCCAGAGCCAGATATCACCTCGCCGCTTGAGATCAGGAAAGAACGAGGGTTAGGCGTTTTCTTCATGCGCAATCTTATGGATAAAGTCATGTATAAACATTCCTCTGGAGAAGGAAATATCCTGACCATGGAGAAGCACAAAGGAGAATAACCATGGGCTCCACTAACGCATCCATGGTTTTTCCTGAATTTATATCCCAGCCACTACACCTCTTTATTGAGCATTTGGCTTCGTTAAGCGACTATTCAGAACAAAAAACCTATTTTGAGGGGTATCTTCATGAGCATTTTAGGGCTACAGCGTTTCTCTGGTTAAATTCACCTCACAAATCAATCGCTTCAAGCACAGGAGGCATCCAGCTTCCTTTTGATCCGCATGCTCTTTCAGTGAAAGAAATTGCCGGCACCTCATGGGTTCATACCTGTGAAACGGGAGAGACCTTCTGGGCGGCCTTTTCCCTCGCCTATGGTCATGAGAACTTTGGGAAGCTATTTTTATCGCGAGATTTCCCATTCACAGACCAGGAAATTTCCACACTCGATCAGCTTTGTACCGTTGCAGGGCTGTCAATATTCACGACTTTACAGGTTCAACTTCACCATTGGCATCAGAAACAGCTCAATTTGGTCCGGTCAGTCACAATGAGGATTTCACAGATTACCGACCTAACGCAATTAACCCGTGAATTATCCAGGTTGATCCAAGAAACTTTTAATTATTATTACGTTGCCATATTCCTCATTCATGATCAATCTGGCAAACTTCAATTCAAAGCCAGCGCTGGACCCGATGAAAGCAAACGACCTGAATTTGAGCATGACGACCATCCTGGGTTTGAACTCGGTGAACACATGATTGGTTATGTCGCTCAAACGGGCTACGAACTGGTGGCAAATGACGTCACTCAAGAATCACGTTATCACTCTGTAGATTCTCTGGATGCAACTAAAGCTGAGGTTGTCCTTCCGCTGAAAGTGGAAACCCGCGTTTTCGGGGTTCTTGATATTCAAGCAAATACCAAAAATGCATTTGACAACGAAGATTTATTGGTTTTGCGAGCACTGGCAGACAATATCGCCATCGCGATTGAAGGTGCACACCTTTACCAGTCAGCGCAGAAAAAGGCAGAGCAGTTTGCCATTGTCGCAGATGTTAGCCGGGCCATTACGCACATCCTCGATATCGATGAACTCCTTCAAAAGATCGTTGACCTGATTCACGATCGATTTCTTTATCCGTATGTGCATCTTTACACGATTGATCATGTTCGAAACCAAATCTCTTTCAAAGCTGGCAGCGGTGATAGAATGAAGCTCTACGAAAAAGCAAAGGTCTCTTTTAATTTAAACTCAGACAAAGGTATCTTGTCCTGGGTTGTACAGCATGCTCAAACAATGCGAGTTGCAGATGTAAAACAAGAGCCCTTGTTTCTTCAAGCACCTATAATTTCTTCAATCGAAGGTTCGGAAATGGTCGTTCCCCTGTCCTTTGGAGGGCAGGTGTTGGGTGTTTTAGATCTTCAAAGCGACAAAAAGAATGCCTTTTCTTTTGAAGATCAGCAATTAATGGAAACCTTGGGAGACAGCCTGGCCATCGCCATTAGGAATGCCTGGCTTTATCGTTCAGAAAAATGGCGTCGACAAGTCGCCGAAAGTCTGAAAGATGTGGCCGGGTTGTTATCGGGCAATATTGATCTGATCAGTGTTTTGACGGTGATTTTAGAAAAATTGCACAGCACCTTGCCCTGTGATGTCGCTGGAATCTGGTTGTTTACCGATGATCAGGGCTCTCTAAACGCCATAGAACAACAAGATTTGTATCTGGCCGCCTATAAAACATCGCCTTCACTTACCGATGAAGCTTTGTCACATTTAGTTATTGCGCCGGATAAGTGGACGAAGGCAATCATAAAACAAAAAGAACCTAAAATCCGCACCAAAGAAGAACCTCTTGGGCCAATTGCAACCCTTTTCGACTTTCCTGTTGATTATTCAGAAATTTCTGTACCGTTGATTACCGGGGAAGAGGTAATCGGTTTGTTAACACTGGTTCATCACACACCTAATCGTTACGGCCTTGAGTCAGAAAAGATCACATCAGCCTTCGCCAGTTATGCAGCCATCGCCATTCAGAACAACCGTCTTTATACCGAGGCGCAGGAACAGGCTTGGGTTTCTACGATTTTATTACAGGTCGCCAACGCAATTCAATCTTTGACCGATCTTAATGAATTAACGTCAACCATTGTTCGCTTAACACCCATGATTGTTGGGGTTAGAGGCTGCGGGCTTATCCTCCGGCCCGCTGAAAGCAAGAACTTTCAACTCTCAGCGATGTATGGCATTATTGATCCTGCAGAGGAGAAAAAGTTCACTGAACCGCTTCCATTATCGACCTCCCCGATCCTGGAAAGAATGCTGATTGAACAAACCCCAATCCACGTAACCGACCCCCACAAAGACTTTAACATCCCTGAAGAACTTGCCAATCAGTTTGCGAAAAACACCCTGATCCTCTTTCCACTGATTGCCAGAAACGAAATCCTGGGAGCGTTCCTGATTGCCAATGACCCAGAATCAACGAAAAAAGAATTACCCGGCGATATTTTTAGTGAGGAACGCAATAAAATCGTTCAGGGGATTATGCAACAAACTGCGATTGCTATTGAGAATATCCGTTTATTCGAAGCCCACCAGGAAGAAGCTTATATTTCAGCGGTTTTGCTTCAGACAGCTCAGGCAATTGTAAGCAGTGCAGATCTTCAGGATACCCTCGATTCAATGGTCAATATCATACCCTTTTTAGTGGGGATTGAATCCAGCGTAATTTACCTGTGGGAAAAAAGTGAGAATCGTTTTCTCATCGCCCACGCGGCAGCTCAGAGCGCAGTTGAAACCAATGCATTACTGGGATTAACTTTTATGCCAGGCGATTTCCCCATGCTGGATGCAGTTTTCCGCAGCAACCGCCCTATTGTTCATCCGTTCATCGAGGTATCTCTTCCTCCCGATGACTGGGACCTGGCGCTTCCGGATGAGGACCAGATCGATCCGACCCCGATACTGCAAACACACTATCCACTTTTGATGGGTTTCCCCCTTTCAGTTAAAGATGAGGTCTTTGGTGTGCTCCTTTCAATGGACGATAATGTTGCCACCAACCGGGAGCGGCGTTTTGAATTGCTGTGGGGAATTGCCCAACAGGCATCATTGGCGATCCAGAATGACCGGTTAAATAAAGAAATGCTCGACCGACAACGTATAGAGCGTGAATTTCAACTTGCCAGAGAGATTCAGCAAACATTTCTTCCTAACCAGATTCCCGCTTTACCTGGGTGGGAATTAGATGTCCGCTGGGAAACAGCCCGCCAAGTCGGTGGAGACTTTTACGACTTTTTCATCCTCCCAGATGGCCGGTTTGCATTTGTGATCGCCGATGTTTCTGACAAAGGTCTGGCTGCGTCATTGTATATGGCAGTTACCCGCACACTTTTACGTGCCGCCGCCTTAGAAACTGATTCCCCTGCCAAAACCCTGGAGCACGTCAATCACCTGCTTCTGGATAACTCTCAGAACGGTTTGTTTGTAACCGTTTTTTATGGCATGCTGAATTTACAGGATGGTCATCTCTCCTATACAAACGCCGGACACAACCCGCCCGTGGTCCTCAGGCAAGATCATAACGATGCAATCTTTCTAAACAAAGGCGGGATCGCCTTAGGTGCACTGCCAAGCATTAAACTTCCTCTATACGAAGCAACCCTCAATCCTGGAGATTGTCTTATTCTTTATACAGATGGCGTTACAGAGGCTTTCAACCTCCAGGAGCAGATGTATGGCGATGAGCGTTTCTTACAAGTATTGAAGAGGTTAATTGGCTCAAAAGCTCAGGAAATTTTAGAAGTGCTTGAAACCGATCTGGACAAATTTCGAGACGGCGCCCCACTCAGTGATGATACGACCTTGCTGGCAATTTGTAGAGTCTGATTACTTGGCAACAATTACAGGAACATGGGTACCGCGCAACACCCCATCCACCGTACTGCCTAAAATTATTTCCAACAGTGGCGAAAGGCCATACCCTCCCATAATAATCAAGTCTGCATTAATTTCTTGAACGACCTGTAAAATAATCGTGTTTATGCGCCGTGTGGGCTTTTTATAAATTTGCTCAACACATTGATTGCCCAGGTATTCTGCTGCTTCTGTCAGCAGACGCTGTCCATGAGTTTCATCTTTATCTACAACGATTACGGACAATTGTTTGTCGTAACGATTGGCCAAATAAGCAGCAATATACAGTGCTTGTTTCCCCTTTGGGCTGCCATCATATGCCAGCAATATGTGGTTCATCTCGCTCAATTCATTACAGACAAAAAGCAACGGGCTCGAACTTCTGCGAACAAGTTTTCGAATGCCAGATTTAAGCCGCGCAAACAGGTTGGTCGATGGTGGTCGATTCAGCTTGAGAACAACCAGGTCATTTACTTTCGCTCTTTCGTTAATGGTCTCTGCAATATCTCCCCGCGTAAAAACCAAGTTGCCATGGGTACCATACCCTTTAAGGATTTCAGAAAAGTGCTGGTTAATCTCTTCTTCAGAAATCGCCGGTCGCATTAAGTCGTAAGGTTTTTTTACAACGAGTCCCCTTACGTCCGCCTCTTCCATCACAGCGATCTTAGCCGCTTGCTCCAGTGCGATCCAACTATCAGAACGTCCGCTAATAGCCACAAGAATATCAGGAAATAATCTGTTTTGGTGAAGGTCTTTAATTGTCGTCGGTATATCTGGTGTTGAAACATCCCTCGTCTCGGAAGCCACAAATTTTACAAAGGCGTTTCTAAACCAGTGTTTTATGATATGAAATAATTTCCTGCTATGCTGACGTAAAAGGTCCGAGGCGGCTTTTTCAGGACGAATGGACCAACCTAATTCCGCTTGAAGATAGGATTGGTGATCAAGAATCCAGATATACAGGTCGGTTTCTGTTCTGTCTGGGAATTCTTGTAAGAATTTTTGTCCATGAATAATCTCGATCACAGGCAAATAAACATGGTCGTACCAATGCCAAACCGCTTCTTTCCAGGGGATTTCACGCTGCAACTCCAAGCCCATGTAATAACGATGCACCCGGATATGCTCCTCAAGAATTGGATATTGCCCAGGGATAGTCAGCCTAAAGCTTACCCCGGGAATAATCGTATCAATACTTGTGTTCTCAAGGAAATCACTATATTCCGCTTTTAAAATAATATCATCCGGTGAATCATCCGGGGATAAAGGAATACGTGTGTTTATTTCAGTGACGTAGGCTTCGATTTTTTCAAAACCCATTTGTTTGGCAATCGATACCCGGTGGTTGCCGTCCAGGACAAAGTAAGCTTCACCGATTTTGTAAACCATAATTGGCGGCACTCCCATGCTACCAGGCGATATCATGGCAGTCTTAACGTTTGCCCAGCGGTGTTCACTTGAATCATGAAGCGGTAAAAAGTTGCGATCAAAATCCTGATAGCGATTTACACTGCCAACAATTGCGTGTACCGGGATATCTTTAATCCCTTTAGATGAAAGACCGAGGGCATGCATTTTTTGGCTGATTTCATCAAAGCGTAGCAAATCTAAGGGTTTTCCAGTTATGGCGGCCCACAGATGCTGCAACCTTGCCTTTGATCGCGCCCGTCTGAAATCCTCTAAAGCTCTAGAATATTCGGCTTTGTTTTTTCTCTCGGTTAACATTTAGCTCCTGCTAGTAAGTGTTCGATGAAGCATAAAAAAATAATTGGCCAACACTAACAGTTTATCTTACCGAGTAATGATTGCCTTGACAATCATTACTGGAAAAAACACCTTAATTGAATACGTATTTAATCTCATTGATTAGTTTTTACTGAAGCAGTATACGCATAACAATTTTCAAAGTTCAACGCGGTCACCCACAAATCATAACGATAAGAAGCGCATTGGAGAGGGTGGCAAACCTTAAGCTAAACCAAAAATAAGCCGGCTTTTGCTTGTACAGTATATTTTACCTGTAACATTCATGCTATAATTTGAAGAACAAAATACAAAACGCTGGGTGATGACTTTGATGGACTTATTAAACCAACAACGGGATGCAATTGACCGTGGCTGATGACAAAAGAGCGCTACAACCAACCCGCTTACCGGCTTTAGACTATCTGGTCATCGGGCACGTGACAGCAGACTTAACGCCTCTTGGCGTTCGTTTGGGGGGCACAGCAGCCTTTTCTGGATTAACCGCACAAGCCTTAGGCCTGAAAACAGGCATAATTACAGCGTGTTCGCCAGAATTAGATATCAGCCTCGTCAATCCTCTTATAAAGTACATAAAAAACAGCTCGAAATCAACCACTTTTGAAAACATTTCCAACGGCGTTCACCGGGTTCAGCACCTTTATCATCGGGCTGAACCGCTCACAAAGGATGATATACCCCAGTTTGATCCTGATCCAGATATCGTTCACCTCGGCCCTGTAGCCAATGAAGTGGATTGGGAAATCCTATCCCGGTTTCCACACAGTCTGAAATGCCTGACGCCGCAGGGTTGGATGCGCGGGACAGACCCTGATCAGAAAGTGGTTTATCAGCATTGGGAAGGTTTTGAAAACATCCTGCCACAGGCAGACGTCGCCGTCATCAGCCATGAAGATGTACGCATGGAAGAGAGCTTGATTGAAGAAATGGCCAGCGCTATTCCTGTTTTTGTCGTCACCGAAAATTTCCGCGGAGCGCGGGTTTATTGGCACAATGATGTCCGTTTTATTAAGGCGCCTGAGGTAAAATATGAGGACGATACAGGTGCAGGAGATATTTTTGCAACTGCTTTCTTTTACCGGTATCTTTTTACGAAAGACCCCTGGGAAGCTGGACGATTTGCAGTCACGCTTGCCTCCTGTTCGGTAACGCGCCAGCATTTGAATAGTATTCCCACCGCGGATGAAATCCTTCAAGCGAAAATGCAACTCATCGGGTAAATAAGGATTCAGTTATGACCTTAGGCAAAATTTATACGATTGTTAATCAAAAAGGCGGCGTTGGTAAAACAACTACAGCAATCAACCTGGGGGCTTATTTGGGCAATTTTGGGCAAAAAGTCTTGATTATTGATATCGACCCGCAATCCAACGCTACTTCTTGTTTAGGAATCAACAAACATGATATTGATAGTGGAACCTATAATGTGTTGATTGGTGCTCAACCCATTCTTCCTCAAATTTTGCATAATCCTCGTTTTAAATTATCCTTATTGCCTTCTTCACCTGCGCTGGCTGGGGCTGAAATAGAACTGATTGACGTCCAAAATCGGGAATATTCTCTAAAAAATATACTTGAACCGATTAAATATCGCTATGACTATATCCTGATCGATTGTCCTCCATCGTTAGGCCTGCTGACGGTAAATGGACTTGTCGCCGCGATCGATGGTGTATTAATTCCAGTGCAATGTGAATTCCTGGCATTAGAAGGTTTAGGGCAGTTAACCAGAACCATTAATCTGGTGAAGACCTCACTATATAAAGAATTGGAAATCCGCGGCGTCATCCTGACCATGTTTGATGGTCGAACCAACCTGGCTTCGGACGTCGTTGAAGAGGTCAGGCGATATTTTGGAGATCAAGTTTTTAATACAATTATTCCACGTTCTATTCGTCTGGCTGAAGCCCCATCTTATGGCCAGCCTATATCAATTTACGCGCCTGAATCCACCGGCGGCCAAGCCTACAAGGCGCTCGCTAAAGAATTGTTAGCTGCAGACAACATACACAAAACGATCATTCAGGAGGTAACCTAATGGCACGTAGACCCGGTCTGGGAAAAGGGTTGGACGCGTTAATTCCCTCAGGTGAAGACAAAAGTGCTGAAAGTCCGACCCTCGCTGGTGACAGCATCCAGCACATTCCCGTCGAAAGTATCCTCCCCAACCCCCATCAACCGCGCAGCATTATTAATGATGAAGCTTTAAATGAATTAGCTGCGTCTATTCTTGAGCATGGGATCTTGCAGCCATTGATCGTCTCCAAGCAACCTGATCAAGATGCCTATACCC
>MTBK01100203.1_pt1 | contig 14258 bp, 28 predicted proteins | sample 1535981 | NCBI WGS metagenome assembly MTBK01 (sample SAMN06109225, study PRJNA356200) | anaerobic digester metagenome | isolation source: biogas reactors fed with pig manure or primary and secondary sludge | place: Spain | collected 2016-06-30 | reverse complement strand
TGAACCTCGAGCGGTGTGCCTTGCATATATTTGAAGTGCAGATCGGTTGCCCTCAAGAACATAAGAATTCCACCAGCTGGTCGTTCCGTATTACCCCGTAGGGCACTTCAATTCCTGCAGACCGGAGCCGTTGTGCCATGGTAGCCGCGACCGGGGCTTCAAGACCCCACCCTTTCAGACGATCAGACATTCCCAGGATCTCCTCCGGAGGCCCTTCCTGCACAATCAGGCCATCGAACATCACCATGACACGGTCGGCTTCGGCCGCCTCCTCCATCGAATGGGTGACATGGATGATGGTTATATTTTTATCTTCGTTCAACCTGGCCAGGAGATCCATGATTTCCCGTTGTCCCCGTGGATCCAGGAGCGATGTCGGTTCATCCAGAAGGAGACAGGAAGGACGCATGGCCAGGACTCCGGCAATGGCAACGCGCTGTTTCTCCCCCCCCGAAAGAAGATGGGGCGCCATTTTTGCAAGGTGGGCCATGCCCGCCGCGGACATGGCTTCCTTCACTCTTTCCTGGATTTCCGGTGGAGGAAGGCCCAGGTTTTCGGGACCGAAAGCAACGTCTTCCTCCACGGTTGTGGCGACAATCTGGTTGTCGGGGTTTTGAAATACCATTCCGCAGCTCTCCCTGATGAGCTGCACATCCTCGTCGTTCTCCACAGAAAAATCCCCTACCCGGACTTTCCCACCGGTAGGGGTCAGCAAAGCATTGAAATGTTTGATCAGCGTTGACTTGCCGGAACCGTTGGGCCCAATAATTGCCACATATTCGCCCCTGTGGATCTCGATATCTATCCCTTTCAAAGCATTTACAATTCCGGACGAGGTCTCGTAATCAAATACGAGCCCTTCAGCAGCAATTATTGAAACCAAGAGATAAACTCCTTACTGTCGATACTGCCAAAATCTTTAACTGGTCAGCTCCAACAAAACCATTGAAGCCCCGTCGCCTCGACGAAAATATAATTTGGTCATCCTGGTATAGCCGCCGTTTCTCGCCTCCATACGAGGGCCGATTTTTTCAAAAAGTTTGGTCACTACATCTTCATCCATAAGAAAAGCAAGCGCCTGTCTGCGGGCATGAAGGTCCCCGCGTTTGGCCAGGGTAATCATCTTGTCGGTCAACCGTTTCACTTCCCGGGCCTTGGCCTCCGTTGTCTCCATCCTCTCGATTTTCAACAAAGATGTAACCTGATTCCTCAACAGGGCTCGGCGTGGGCCGATCTTTCTCCCCATTTTTCGCATCCGTGGCATGACTAAGCCCCCCCTCCCCATTTACTCTAACTCTCGTCTTCTTCCTTCTGCCGCAAGGCAAGATCATACTCGGCCAACTTGTTGGTGATCTCTTCCAGAGATTTCTTGCCCAGGTTGCGGACTTTCATCAGATCATCCTCGGTTTTTTCTATGAGCTCCCCGACGATATTGATACCCGCCCTCTTGAGGCAGTTGAATGAGCGAACCGAAAGGTCAAGTTCCTCGATTGTCAGCCCCAGATCCTTGTCTTTCCCTTCTTCTTCCTCGTCGGCAATGATTTCCACTTCATCAGTTTTTTCGGTCAAATTGATAAAGATGTTCAGGTGCGTATTCATTATTTTTGCCGCCAGGCTGATCGATTCTTCCGCGCTGATACTTCCATCCGTCCATACTTCCAGGGTCAGCCGATCATAGTCCGTCTTCTGCCCAACCCGCGTATCTTCAACGGCATAATTTACTTTGCGGATGGGTGAAAAGAAAGAATCCAACGGTATAACGCCGATGGGTTGTTGCGGGTGTTTGTTCTGATCTGCAGGTACATAACCGCGGCCATTGGTCACATTTATCTCCATGTTGAGTTCAGCACCCTCGGAAAGGGTGGCAATCAACATCTCCGGATTGAGTATCTCCACGTCGGATGGAACAGTTATGTCACCGGCCTTGATCTCTTTGGGCCCTGTCTCCTCGATCATCAGTACCTGCGGTTCATCCGAAGTGACTTTCATGCACAGATCTTTCAAACGAAGGACAATCTCCACCGTATCTTCTACAACACCTTCTATCGTTGAAAATTCGTGGAGGACATCGTCTATCTTGATACTGGTAACGGCAGCCCCTTTCAAAGAGGAAAGCAGTATTCTCCTCAAAGCAACCCCCAGAGTGGTCCCATAACCTCTTTCCAGCGGTTCTATGATAAACTTACCATAGTTACCGTTGTCTTCATCCTTGACCTCGACCAAGTCAATTTTTGGTTTCTGCTCGATTTCAATCATGTTTTACTGAAAACCCCCTTCTGTTCAGGGTAACATTCATTTGATGGGGTTCTGATCACCCATTTTTTGATAACTCACTTTACAACCTGGAATACATCTCCACTATCAAGTGTTCAGAAATAGGAATATCTATCTCTTCACGGGCAGGAACCCGCAGAACCTTCCCCCGCAAATTTTCAATATCAGCTTCCAGCCATTCAACTATCCCTACCTGCTCGCCGACTTCCTTGATATATTCAAAAATTTTCTTGCCCTTGCTCTTTTCCCGGACAGCAATCTCGTCCCCGGCCCTGGTCTGATAGGACGGTATATCGACCTTGCGACCATTCACTTCAAAATGGCCATGCCTGACCAGTTGCCTTGCTTCGGAACGTGATCTGGCCAGCCCCATGCGGAAGACGGTGTTATCGAGACGGCTCTCCAAAATCTGCAATAATATCTCGCCGGTAACTCCCCTTCTCCGGTCCGCCTCGGCAAAGTACCTTCTGAATTGGCCCTCAAGAACACCATAGATACGCCGGGCTTTCTGTTTCTCCCTCAACTGCAATCCGTATTCGGATACCTTTCCCCTCCCCTGTCCGTGCTGTCCGGGTGGGTAAGAATGCCTGGTGTAAGCACATTTATCCGTATAACAACGCTCTCCCTTTAAAAATAATTTCACGCCTTCCCTGCGGCATAATCGGCAAACAGACTGAGTGTATCGTGCCATATTTTTAATTTTTCACCTCCGTGATAAAAAATAGATTTAAACCCTTCGTCTCTTGGGCGGACGACATCCGTTATGAGGTATAGGTGTACAGTCCTTGATTACATTTACCTCCAACCCCGCTGCCTGGAGAGAACGGATCGCTGCTTCCCTGCCGGAACCAGGGCCCTTGACATATACCTCGATGTGTTTCATGCCATGTTCCATGGCTTCCCTGGCCGCTGCATCTGCGGCAACCTGCGCCGCAAAAGGCGTCGATTTGCGTGATCCCTTGAATCCCGAGTTGCCGGCACTGGACCAGCAGATACAATTGCCTTGCATATCGCTTATGGATATGATCGTATTGTTAAAAGTTGATTTTATGTGAGCAATACCGCGTTCAATATTTTTTCTCTCTTTCCTCCTGACGCGGCCTGCCTTTGTTCGTTTCAAGTTTATCTTCCTCCCTTCCGATCAAGATTTATCTGCGGTGAATACCTACCGTTCTCCGCGGACCTTTACGGGTACGCGCATTGTTTTTTGTGGTCTGCCCCCTGACCGGCAACCCCCGGCGGTGACGGACCCCCCGGTAACAATTGATTTCTACAAGTCTTTTGATATTCATGGAGACTACACGGCGCAGATCACCTTCAACCTGGTAATTCTTCCCGATATAATCCCGCAGACGGTTTGCTTCTTCTTCCGTCAGATCCTTGACCCGTTTCTGTTGATCAATATTTGCTTCTTTAACCGCTGCAAGAGCTCTGTTCTTACCTATACCGTATATATGAGTCAAGGCGATACAAACCCTCTTGTTTCGCGGCAAATCTACCCCTGCTATCCTGGCCAATACAACACCTCCTCCCCAAAATTCTTGGCAATCCGGTTACTGATAAAAATAAACAACATCCAGGTTATTATTTCCAGTTTTACCATCATATATCCGCATCCGGCCGGCATCCGGAACGATATCGTCCCTGCCGCCAGATCATCACCAACACGGCTCATCCCTGGCGCTGCTTGTGTTTGGGATTTTCACAGATGACCATAACTCTTCCCTTGCGACGGATTATTTTACATTTCTCGCAAATCCGTTTGACCGAAGGCCTGACCTTCATTTTTCTGCCCCCCCTGCTACTTGTAACGATATGTGATGCGTCCCCGCGTAAGGTCATAAGGAGACAACTCGAGCAGTACCCTGTCACCGGAGAGAATACGGATGAAATTCATGCGTATCTTTCCGGATACATGAGCCAGTACCATGTGTCCATTTGCAAGCTCCACCTTGAACATGGCGTTGGGCAAAGGCTCAACTACCGTGCCTTCGAGTTCTATGACCCCCTTCTTCTTGGTCATAAAATCACTCGACCTCCTTTTTTACTCTTCCCTGTCCGAAATTGCTTCTTTAAGATAACGGCTGATCAGACTGTCGCTTATTTTTCCCGAGTTGATTCCTTCCACAAAAGCGGACGAGACAAAATTATGCTTCTGCAAATGAATCAGATTCTTTTTCTTGGGCGAGCCAAGAGTCTTGTCCCGGCCATCAACAACCAGCACGTATCTGTTATCAATCCTTCTCCATACAAAATAATACTTGCCCCGATCCCTCCCGGCCAATGAACATACCAGTTGTCCCGGCCTTATCTCCCCCACTATTAGCCCCTCTCCCCACTAAAGTAAAGTTAAAATTTCCGGGCCGGCGGAGGTGACAGCAACCGAATGCTCGAAATGAGCACACAGGCTACGATCCGCTGTTACCACCGTCCACTGGTCGGCAAGTACCTCCACCTCCCACGAACCGATGTTTACCATCGGTTCGATGGCCAGAACCATCCCTTCCCTCAGCCGGGGGCCCTTTCCCGGAAATCCAAAATTGGGCACTTCGGGAGGTTCATGCATCCGGGTACCGATTCCGTGGCCGACATAATTCCTCACCACCGAGAAACGAAAGCTTTCCACATAGGATTGGATGGCATGAGAGACATCTGACAGATAGTTTCCAATGCGCATCTGCTCGATAGCCTTTTCAAGCGCCTCCTCGGTTACCTTGACCAGGCGGCGGGCAGCCTTGCTTATCTTGCCCACGGGAAGGGTTACGGCCGCATCTCCATAATAACCCTGAAATCTTGCCCCGGCATCGACGCTTAGAATATCGCCCTCTTTCAATTTCCTTGTACCGGGAATCCCATGTACCAGCTCTTCGTTAATGCTGGTACAGATACTGGCCGGAAATCCCCTGTAACCCAGAAATGCCGGTTCTGCACCCGCTTCCTCGATGATCTCCCGGGCCCGCCGATCCAATTCGGCCGTCTCCACACCGGGAACAGCCATTCCTTTCATGGCATGCAGAACCTGGGCCACGATCCTGCCGGCTTCACGCATTATGTCCAATTCTTCCCTGGTTTTACTGATAATCATTTAGCACCCACTATTTCATGAATCCCTTGTAACTGCGCATCAACAGATGCCCTTCAACCTGCTTCATCGTCTCCAGGGTAACCCCGACAACGATGATCAACCCGGTTCCCGTAAAGACAACGCGCAATTGGGTAATCCCTTCAAGCAAGATGGGAAAGATTGATATAAAGGCAAGAGAAATAGCCCCCACGGTTGTCAAGCGGGTAATTATCCGGGCAAGGTGTTCCGCAGTCGGTCTCCCCGGACGCAATCCGGGGACAAAACCACCATATTTTCTTATGTTTCCGGCGATCTGGTTGGGATCAAACTGGATGGCCGTGTAAAAGTACGAGAAAGCGATGATCAGGAAAACATACAGAACTATATTTACCGGTTTGCCCCAGCTCAAAGCCGTCGTAATTTTTTTGGCAACGGGATGATCGATAAACTGTACTATCGTTGCGGGAAACATCAACAACACCGATGCAAATATCACCGGTATAACTCCGGAAGGGTTTACCTTCATGGGAATGTGCGTTGACTGCCCCCCGTACATCTTGCGCCCCTTGATCCGCTTGCTGTAGTTGACCGGAATACGACGCTGTCCCTGATCAAGGGCAATGATACCCAGCATGAGCAGGAGCATCAACAGCAACACGATGATAACAGCCAGTACATTTATCTCACCCAACCTGAACAGTTCTATATTCATGCTGACCCCTTGCGGAAACCCGGCGATAATGCCGGCAAAAATGATCAGGGAGATACCGTTGCCGATTCCCTTTTCGGTGATCAATTCCCCCATCCACATCAGGAATGCGGTACCTGCCGTCAAGGAAATGATGATGATCAGATAAGCGGTAAATGTTTCTTCAACGACGGCCTGACGGGCTATGGTGAAAGACATCCCCACGGCCTGGATCAGGGCAATCACCACTGTACCGTAACGGGATAGCTGGGCCAGTTTCTTTCTTCCTTCCGGCCCCTCTTCACCCCACTCCTTGAACTTGGGGATAACCACCGTAAGGAGATTCATGATGATCGAGGCAGTGATATAGGGCATTATCCCCATGGCGAAAATCGAGAATTTGCTAAGGGCGCCGCCGCTCATCACGTTCAAGAAACCAAAAATATCATCGCCGAGGAAAAAATCGGCCAATTTTGAAGGATCAATCCCGGGAACAGGCACATGAGAACCTACCCTGAATACCACGAACATGGCCAGAGTAAAGAATAGCCTCTCCCGCAATTCCTTGATTCTCCAGATATTTCTTATTGTCTCCAGCATCAGAGCACCTCCACCTTACCACCGGAAGAAACGATCTTTTCTTCCGCCGCCTTGCTGAACCCGTGAGCTTGAACCGTCAATTTTTTTTCCAGAATACCGTTGCCGAGAATCTTTATTTTGGTTTTCAGGTTTTTGACCAATCCTTTTTCTTTCAAAGATTCAGGGTTGACGATGCTGCCTTCTTCGAAATCATTCAGATCTTTTACATTTACCAATGCCCATTCTTTTTTGAAAATATTGGTAAAGCCTCTTTTGGGCAATCGCTGGGTAAGGGGTGTCTGGCCCCCCTCGAACCCCCGCCTGACCTTTCCTCCCGAACGGGCTTTCTGCCCCTTATGGCCCCGTCCGGCTGTCTTCCCTTGCCCGGCAGAGATCCCCCGTCCTTTTCTCTTCGCTTTGAACCTGGAATTGGGCGGAGGAAATATATCATGTGCTCGCATACTTGTTCACCCCCGATAACTTCATTAACTGGATAAAAGTGATGATTTCGTCACTATTATTTAATCGGCACGCCCCTCAGTGCACTAACTTCTTCTTCCCTCTTCAATGAACTCAAGCCCTGTATGGTGGCTCTGACCATGTTGAGGGCATTGGATGAACCCAAAGATTTGGTCAATATATCGCGGATACCGGACAGTTCGAGCACGGCACGAACAGGACCGCCGGCAATGATTCCCGTTCCTTCGGATGCCGGCTTCAATAGAACCCTGCCTGCCCCGAAACGCCCGATAATGGGATGAGTGATGGTGGTTCCAACCATCGGCACCTCGATGAGCTCCTTCTGGGCATTCTCCACCGCTTTGCGGATAGCCTCCGGCACTCCTCCGGCCTTCCCCAGGCCCATTCCAACTCTGCCCTTGCGATCACCCACCACGACCAATGCACTGAAACTGAAGCGGCGGCCGCCTTTTACTACCTTTGCGACACGGTTTACTCTGACGACTTTTTCTTCAAATTCGGGAACATTTTCTCGTGTCTTCATCATTTCCTCCCTTCCTCAAAATTCTATATCCTGAGCGCGGATCGCATCCGCCAACTCTTTTACCCGGCCGTGATATTTGTACCCTCCGCGATCAAAAACCGCCCTGTCGATCTTCAATGCTTTGGCCCTTTTACCGGCCAGCTCTCCCACCAATCTGGCTGTTTCCTTGTTATTTTTTCCGTTCACCCTGTCTTTCAGTTCCTGATCAAGAGATGAAACACTGACCAGGGTGCGATTATTTTCATCATCGATGAAATTTACATACATATGTTGCAAACTGCGAAACACATTCAAACGCGGACGTTCCGCCGTTCCGAAAACCTTACTCCGCACCCGGCGATGACGTCGTTTCCGAACCGTATTCCTTGGATCTTTTTTAATCATACAATGTGCCCCCTTGAACTGCCTCTGAACTGCCTCTAAATACCGGTTTTCCCTACTTTTTTACGGATATATTCGTTCTCGTACTTGACTCCCTTACCTTTGTACGGCTCAGGCGGCGCTACACTTCTTATTCTGGCAGCAAAATTACCAACCTGCTGTTTGTCGATACCCGTGATAATGATCTTTAACGGCGTCGGCACCTCGACACTGAGGTTGTCTTCAATTTCAAAAACAGCAGGGTGTGACAGCCCCACGGCCAGGGAAAGTTTGTTCCCCTGTACAGTCGCCCGATATCCTACCCCCACAATTTCCAGCGTTTTTGAAAATTTCTCTGTAACCCCGCAGATCATATTATAAATCAACGTCCTCGTCAAACCTTGCAATGATTTGTGCTTGATATTGTTCAAACTCTTTTTTACGATAACTGTCCGTTCATCCTGTTCCACACTGATACCGGATGGGACGTCATGACCCAATTCGCCGTGAGGGCCTTTGACTTTGATGTGGTTGTTTTTTATCTGAACTTCCACGCCATCGGGTACCTGGATCGGTTTACTTCCTGTTCTCGACATCGAAGTACCTCCTTTTTGAGCCCTACCACACGTAACAAAGAACCTCGCCGCCGATACCTTCACGGCGAGCATCCTTGTCCGTCAACAAACCTCTCGAGGTAGAAATAATAGCAATTCCCAATCCCCCCAGCACCTTGGGCAGATTATCTTTCCGCGCATATACTCTCAGGCCGGGCTTGCTGATCCTCTTGAGCCCGGTTATAACCCGCCTTGAATCCTGTCCATATTTCAGGGTAATCTTTAAAATTCCCTGTTTATGGTCATTGACATAATGATAATCCCTGATAAAACCTTCTTCTTTTAGAATCTCGGCGATGGCTTTTTTTACATTTGAAGCCGCGATCTCCACCGTGTCATGTTGTGCCATATTGGCGTTACGAATACGGGTGAGCAGATCGGCAATAGGGTCAGTCATCATCGCGTAACCCCTCCTTTACTCAAACTTTTACCAGCTGGCTTTTCTTACACCAGGAATCTTGCCCTCATTTGCCAGCTTGCGAAAACACAATCGGCACATGCCAAATTTACGCAAATAAGCTCGCGGCCTGCCACATATCTGACATCTGTTGTAAGCTCGTACAGCGTACTTCGGCTTCCGCTTGGCTCTGGCTATCAATGATTTCTTGGCCATATCTATCCTCCCCTGTATCAAGCAGCCCGAAAGGGCATCCCCATGAGGCGAAGCAGCTCCCGGGCTTCCTCGTCGGTTCTAGCCGTGGTTACAATTGTAATATCCATTCCCCTGATCTTTTCAACCTGGCTGTAATCTATTTCCGGAAACACCAGTTGCTCCTTGATCCCCAATGAAAAATTACCGCGCCCATCGAGAGAACGGGGCGAAATACCCCTGAAATCCCTGACCCGGGGCAGAGCTACATTGAATAGTTTATCTACAAAATGATACATCCTGTCCCCACGCAGGGTTACCATGCAACCGATGGCCATCCCCTCGCGTACTTTGAAACTGGCAACAGATTTCTTCGCTTTGGTAATGATCGGTTTCTGGCCGGTAATCAGGGACAGGTCATGGGCGGCCGCATCCAGCAGCCTGGCATTTTCTTTGGCATCGCCAACCCCCATGTTTACAACCACCTTCTCCAGTCTGGGAACCTCCATGATGTTCCGATATTGAAAAATCTTCATCATCTCGTTTCGGACATCGCCGAGGTATTTTTCTTTTAAACGATTCAAGGCTCATACTCCCCCTTCATTTATCCAAAGATTCCCCACACTTTTTACACACTCTGATCAGCCGTTCACCGATATCTTTTCGGCCTACCCGGGTTGTTTTACCACAGGCCGGGCATAGAATCATGACCTTGGATATGTGCATGGGAGCTTCCATCTCCCTGATGCCTCCCTGCGGAACTTTCTGGGTCGGTTTGGCATGTTTTTTGATGATATTGATCCCTTCCACCTTGACCAGCCTTTTCCGGGGATAGGCAGCTATAACCTTGCCCTTCTTTCCCTTATCTTTACCGGAGAGCACTTGAACATTGTCTCCCGTTTTGATTTTCAGTTTTACAGAAGCCATTCAACATCCCTCCTCATCCCCATATCTAAATCGCTTCCGGAGCCAGTGATACTATTTTCATGAAATCTTTTTCCCGCAATTCCCTTGCTACCGGCCCGAAGATGCGCGTGCCGCGGGGATTGTTCTGCTCGTTGATGATCACGGCTGCATTGTCGTCGAAAGAGATGTGGGATCCATCCCTGCGGTGCAGTCCGCTCTTTGTTCTGACAATAACGGCCCGGACCACCTCGCCTTTTTTTACAACACCGCCCGGTGCAGCCTCCTTGACAGTGGCTACTATGATATCGCCGATATTCCCCGACTTGCGCCCCGATCCCCCGAGAACCTTGATACAAAGAAGTTTTCTGGCCCCGGTATTATCGGCGACGCTCAACCTCGTTTCGCTCTGAATCACCTTCCATGCACCCCCAGTACAGACCAGCCTCTAAATCTTAAAGCTTTGATTTTTCAACAATCTCTATCAGCCGCCATCTTTTGTCCTTGCTCAAGGGTCTGGTTTCCATTATCCTTACCAGATCCCCATGATGAGATTGATTGTTTTCATCGTGAAACTTGTATTTTTTGGTGCGCCGGATAATCTTCCCGTAAAGCGGATGTCTGGCGGTTCTATCCACCGCAACGACCCGTGTCTTCTCCATCTTGTCGCTCACCACCCGACCGGTAAGTGTCTTTCGCCTTCCACGTTCCAACAGATTGTCCCCTCCTTTTAGCGCATACGGCTGCTATTTGCCTTTCTAAAAAGCTCTTTCCGTCATCACCGTTTTAACCCTGGCGATACCCCGACGTACATCTTTGATTCGCATGTGGTTTTCCAGTTGCCCCGTAGCCAACTGAAAACGCAGGTTGAAAAGTTCCTCCTTGAATTCAATCAATTTATCACTCAATTCCTGATCGGAAAGCTCCCTGATATCCTTTATCTTCATCAACCTTCACCACCCACCTTGTCTATCCTGACAAATTTGGTTTTGATAGGCAGTTTGCTTGCCGCAAGACGCAAGGCTGCACGAGCCACATCTTCCTTTACCCCGGCCAGTTCAAACATTATTCTCCCGGGCTTCACTACCGCTACCCAGTATTCCGGAGTACCTTTGCCTTTACCCATGCGAGTTTCAGCAGGTTTTTCCGTAACCGGTTTATCCGGAAAGATACGAATCCAAACCTTTCCGCCCCTTTTGATATGGCGGGTCATTGCAATACGGGCAGCTTCTATCTGCTGGCTGGTGATCCACGAAGGCTCCAATGCCTGTAGACCGTACTCGCCAAACTCTATGGTCGTGCCCCCCTTGGACATACCCTTCATGCGTCCGCGGTGATGGCGCCTGTATTTAACCCGTTTGGGCATCAACATTCCGATCGCCTCCTTCCGGGATTGTTTTCTCCTTCTGGGGAAGAATTTCTCCCTTGAAAATCCATACCTTCACGCCTATACGCCCGTAAGTCGTATGCGCTTCTGCAAAACCGTAGTCGATATCGGCGCGCAAGGTCTGCAGGGGAACCGTTCCTTCCATGTAGCTCTCGGTGCGGGCCATATCGTTCCCGCCCAAACGCCCGGAACAGAGAACCTTGATCCCCTTGGCACCTTCCTTGATGGTACGAAATATGGCCTGTTTCATGGCCCTTCTGAAAGCTATGCGCCGGACAAGCTGCGAAGCGATATTTTCCGCCACAAGGTAGGCATCCAGATCCGGTGTTTTGATCTGAAATATATTGATCTGCAAATTTCTCTCCGTCATTTTTTCCAGATCCTTTTTCAGTCGATCCACTTCTGCCCCGCCCCTGCCGATAACCATCCCGGGCTTGGCTGTATGGATGTTAAGTTTCAGATTATTGCTGACCCGTTCGATCTCGATCCTGGATATTCCGGCATTGGCAAGTTTCCGCCGGATATAATCACGCACCCGGATGTCTTCATGAAGTAACCGGGCATAATCCTTCTCCGCATACCACGTTGCATCCCAATTGCGTATTATTCCGATACGAAATCCCACGGGACTGACTTTTTGTCCCATCGTCTATACCTCCTCTCCCTCTTCTTTCAATACCATCGTTATATGGCTCGTTCTTTTTCGAATAAGATGACGCCGCCCTCTTGCTCTTGGCCGGACTCGTTTCATGATCGGCCCTTCATCAACATAAGCCTCGGCCACGTAAAGGTTATGCTGGTTCATATCAAAATTGTTTTCCGCATTGGCTACGGCAGAGTTGAGAATTTTATTGATTGTCCTGGCCGCACGTCGCTGATTGTAGCTGAGAATTGCCCTGGCCTCATTTACCGGTTTATTTCTGATCAGATCTATAACCTCACGCACTTTCCGGGGGGCGATTCTGATATAATTTGCCTTGGCTTTCGCTTCCATTTTCTTGACCTCCATAGAAACCTTACTTTAATGACGTAGAGCGCTCGGTGTGAGAACCATGCCCCCGAAATGTTCTGGTCGAAGCAAATTCACCCAACTTGTGCCCGACCATGTCCTCGGTAATGTAAATGGGAACATGTTTGCGGCCATCATGCACGGCAATGGTGTGCCCGACCATGTCGGGAAAAATTGTTGACCGGCGGGACCAGGTTTTGATGACTTTTTTGCCGCCCTTTTCATTCATCTGTCTAATCCTGCTCATCAGTTTCTCTTCAACATACGGACCTTTTTTTATTGAACGGGACATCTTTTTTAACTACCCTCCTCGCCATAATCAATTATGCCTGGATTTGATAATATACCGATCTGATTCCTTGTTCTTCTTACGAGTTTTATATCCCAGCGATGGCCTGCCCCAGGGAGTCATCGGACTTTCCCTGCCAATGGGCGCCTTCCCTTCCCCTCCTCCGTGCGGATGATCCACGGGGTTCATTGCCGATCCCCTGACCGCCGGCCTTCTCCCCAGCCAGCGCGACCGCCCGGCCTTGCCGACAGTTATATTTTCGTGTTCAATATTGCCCAACTGGCCCACGGTTGCCCTGCAATCCCGGGGCAGAAGGCGAACCTCCCCCGAGGGCAAACGGATATGGACCATCTTTCCTTCCTTGGCAATCAACTGTGCGGCGCCTCCTGCGGTGCGTACCAGTTGCCCGCCCCGACCCGGCTTCATCTCGATGTTATGCACAAAGGTCCCCGCCGGGATCGAATGTAACGGCATTGCATTGCCAGGGCGTATCTCCACTTTTTCACCCGACATTATGGTCTGCCCTTCCTGTAGCCCCAGTGGAGCGAGAATATAACGTTTCTCTCCGTCTGCATAGTTCAGCAACGCTATCCTGGAAGTACGGTTGGGATCGTACTCGATTCCGGCAACCTTGGCCGGGATATTGTCCTTGTTCCGCTTGAAGTCAATCATCCTGTAGCGGCGTTTGTTCCCGCCGCCCCGATGGCGGACCGTTATTGTTCCTCTGAAATTCCTGCCCGCCCTCTTCTTGAGAGAGACAAGCAGAGATTTTTCCGGTTTATCCTTTGAAAGTTCCCCGAAATCGGAAACGTTCATGAACCGCCTTCCCGGAGAAGTGGGGCTGAATTTTTTCAAAGCCATTTTATTTCCCCCCTTACCTGCCTGTTTGCAAAATAATGTGTTATCAAATAATATCTATCTGCTTGCTTCCTTCAGCAAGTTTTACAATCGCTTTCTTGTAACCGGGCCGCAAACCTTCGGGGTATCTACCCACGCGGCGTTTTTTTCCTTTAAAATTCATGGTATAGACCGAAACAACCTGGACCCCGAATACTTCCTCGACAGCTCTCTTGATGTCGATTTTATTGGATTTTCTGTCAACGATAAAAGTATATTTGTTCTCCTCCATCAAGTCCGTGGTCTTTTCAGTTACCAGGGGCCTGATAATGATATCACGGGGATTTTTCAACTGCAAAACACCTCCTCGGTCCGCTTTAATGCTTTCCTGGTCATGATCAGATAATCATGATTCAGAAGATCGAGCACATTGAGCTGATCGGCAGTGATCACCTTCACCCCCTGAAGATTCCGCACCGATTTGACGATATTCAAATCAGGCCGATCCGTAACCAGAAGAACACGGGGATGCGCTTTCAAATTTTCCAGAATCCCTTTCATCGTTCTGGTTCTCGGTTCACCCATGTTCAGTTCTTCGATCACCAGAAGTTTGTTATCATGCACTTTGCTACTCAATGCCGATTGCAATGCAATCCGTTTAA
>MTBK01231302.1_pt1 | contig 14260 bp, 14 predicted proteins | sample 1535981 | NCBI WGS metagenome assembly MTBK01 (sample SAMN06109225, study PRJNA356200) | anaerobic digester metagenome | isolation source: biogas reactors fed with pig manure or primary and secondary sludge | place: Spain | collected 2016-06-30 | reverse complement strand
CGCGAGGCGGTTATGCTGCGCAAGGTCGCCGGCCCGGCACCCCTCACACCCGCAGACCCCGGTCTCCATCATCGAGGCGGAGAACTCTCCTTCCGGCAGGCAGAATTTCTTCTGTGCTGATGCGAGGTCGACGGCCCGGTAGTCGAAGAGGTCAAACCCCGAGTATATGAGGAGGCAGGCGTTCGAGGGGAGCGCCGCCGCCGGTGCGTACCACGCGGTGTCCGGCGGGACGTTCCCCTTCAGGCCGATAAGCCATGTCGCGTAGTTCCTCGGGTTCGCAAGCACCGTATGCCAGTTTGCAACCAGTGTGCAGTCGCCCGACTGCGGCGCCCCGGGGGCGAGCGGGTGGACGGCCACCGGTTGCTCCCCCTCCCCTGAGGAGAAGTAGTCCCTGACAAACGCCTCTCCCGACGAGAGAGGGACGTTTGAGAGCGCCCGCCCATCGAGCGCGGGGAAGAGGTCGTCGGTATCGAGGGCGGCAGGGAGAGAGAAGATCTCTCCATCGTGCTCAAACGTCCCTATCCGCGCGAGACCATCGCGCTTCACTGCCTCATACCTGCTCATGGTACACCTCCGCTCCGGGGATCTCCTCGCGGACGATCTCTGCCCACGCATCACTGCACCGGATGGCAAACCGGCTCTCCGGGTGCCCTTCCATCAGGGCGCGGATACCGGCACACCCGGACCTGACCATATCCGCATCCCAATCGGGGACCTCGCTCTGGCCGATCGGGAACGTCTCTGCAAGCTCCACAGGGTACGGCCCGAAGGGGGGTTTGAAGTTCAGCACCGTATCAAACCCGGGGATCTGCCTGCCGTCAAACGAGACCAGCACCTGTTCCCCGACGGATATGCGGGGGATGACCTCATGGTAGCGTAGCACCTCGGTCCGCCGGCAGGTCTCCGACCCGCAGTAGAAGAACCGGCGTTTGGAGACGTTATCGTAACGCTCGAGTTCAGCTGTATGTGCGAGGAGTTTCCGGTAGCCAACGAGGAGGCGGGGGTGGCTCCGGCACCGCTCGTCGACCACCTCCCAGAGTGTCCCATCCTGGATCGCCTGCCTGATGCGGGCGATCTCGGCGAGGGTGACGTGGAGGTTATGGAGGGCGAGCAGTCGCTCCCGGTCATCAGACCGGCGGAGCTCGTCAGCGGTCATAGACCGGCAGACCCTGCAGGGACAGGGAAGCTCCGCGAGTTCATCGATCTTGTAGCTCCCGTGCGGGGTGATGTAGCGCCCCTCCCGGGCGAAGAGGGCGTATGCGGCCGAGTCGAAGAGGTCGCACCCCATCGCGACAGCGAGGGCGAACATCGACGGGTGGCCGGCACCGAAGAGGTGGACGGCGGTCGCCGGGGAGAGGCCGCGTTTGGCCGCGAGGACGACCTCCACCAGGTCCTGGTAGCGGTAGTTCTCCATCAGCGGCACAACAGCACCGATCGGGCAGAACGAGATACCGATATCCTGGACGGCGCGACCGGCCTCCTCGCGGAGGTCGGGGAAGAGCCCCCCCTGCACCGGCCCTGCGAGGTTTGCGTCCGGGAAGAGCCGCCGGGCCTCCCGGATCCGGTCCATGGTGGTCGCGAGCTCCCTGCCTGCCCTCTCTCTGCCGGCATCCGGCGGGGTGGGGATATCAAGGGGGACTATGATATCGCTTCCTATCGCCTGCTGAAACTCAAGCGTCTCCCGGTTGCTCACCTCAACCTCACCGTAGACCGAGAGCTGAAACGATCCGGAATCGGTCATGATGATGCCGTCGAAGTCGAGGATGCTGTGGAGCCCCTCAGTGAGTGCTCTCCCGCAGAACTCCGTGCTCCGCCGGAAGATGTAGGCGTTTGTGATCAGGGCCTCGACCCCCATCTCCTGCATCTCGCGCGGGGTCACCAGGGGGAGATGGGGGTTGATGACCGGGAGGAGCGCGGGCGTCCGGACCGTCTTACCGTTCACCTTGAGTTTGCCGACCCTTCCGGCGATATCTTTGTGTATGACCTCAAAAGTGATTGTCATTCAGGTTAAACCGCCTTTTCGTTGAATATCTGCCCTTCAAAGACCTGTATGGTGACGTCATCGCGCCTCCAGCATCCGGCCGGAAGCCTGGCCTTGAGGCATGTCTGGTCGAGGAACTCGGCGCTGGTCCAGCCGTACTCCACCGGAACCTGCGGGAGGAGGAGGCCGCCTCTACCGAGACCGCTGACGATCAGGCCATGCCTCCCGACCTCGATACAGTCCGGTCGCTCCTCCGGCGGGCAATCGAGCTGCCGGGGCTCTGTGAGCACCGTCACCTCAAGTTCGATATCGTCAAGTTCCCGCGAAGATACAGGCATGAACCGGGGGTCTTCAAGGGCTGCCGATACAGCCGCCTCGACGATCGCCTCACCGAGCGGCGCTGTGGGGTACGGGAGACCGATGCATCCGCGGAGTTGCCCCTGCCGCGTGATCGTGACGAAGACGCCACGCTTCTCCTGAAATACCGCCGGGAGGTCCTGTAGCGATATCCTCCGGGCACCTCTTACGGCTCGTTCGATGCTGTTCCTCGCCAGATCCACTGCCGTTTTACCTTCTTTCGGGGTCAGCATTGCTATCAGAATGGATCGTGCGGTATTGAATACTTTTAGTTTTTTGCAGAATAAGAGCGATCTGCACCGGCCGCAGAAACCCTGACCGGCCCGGTGATCGTGCAGGGCCTGCACCCTTCGGGGCGCACCCTGATGGTCAGGTCACCGCCGGCCGGAACGGGGCGATCGAGGTGGAGTCGGATCGTGCATTCTTCCCCCGCGGGAAGGAACGCATCACTACCCGGGGGAGGTATCGCCGTCCACATCCCCGGTCCCGGGAGGGTGTCTCCGGACCACGTGAGGATCTCAAGATAGTCTCCTGCCATGACCGTCATGGTGACCCGGAAGAGATCGATGGCCTCGCCCTCCCCCGTGTGAGCGATACGGAAGGTCAGGGTATCGATACAGGCGATGGCCGGCTCCGGAGCCGAGAGGGAGCCGGTGATCTCTCCGGTCAACGCGAGATGTGACTCATTCGCAGCCAGAACCGGGTATATATCCATACCAGCCGCTGGTCCACCTCCAAGGGCGCCCGCCCCGAATGAGATGAACGAAAAGAGCGTGGTGACGGCGATGAATGCTGCAAAAATTGCCGCGAGCTCAAGGTGTGTACAGGCCTCACTTCCCCCCATGGTGATACTCGTGGTAAGATCCTGGCCCCGGCATATAAATCTATCTTGGGTTTGGGGAGGTGCCTCCATCCATCTCGCCTGACATGCCCCCGACACCGGCCTTCGCACGGTTCTGCGCGGTGTGTGCGGCCTGCCCGGGTCCGTTGCCGGGGTGCGGAGACCGGTCGGGACAGGCGACCACAGGTATATATTCCCTCCCGTGAATAATATATAGGAGAGGGAGAGTGCGGCCGACGGTGGCACATACCTTGTGCTGCTGAGGAAAGTCCTCCCACCAGCCAGACCACGTAGCCGCACGCAAGTGCGGGTGGCGAGAGTCACGGCAATGACACAGAAACGACACGGCCCGCCGACAGTGATGAAACGACTGAGCCTCCGTTGACGGGGGCGAGATGCGCGAGTTATTCGCGCAAATAACTCGTTGAACGTAGCGGCGGGATACGATGAAACGGTGAATCCCTGCGGGTGCAAACCAGAATAGGGCAGATGGATCGTCTGGCATCCGCCCGGGTATGGCGCGTAGCTGAAGCCGCACAGAACAGAAGGAGGCTTACTCCTCCCACTCCTTGCTTTCCTTGAGTTGCTCGCTTTTTTATCCTTATTACGTTTACACCTGTGCTCTTCTCTCCAGAGGACAATCTGTGTATTGAGAGAGCAAATGTTTAAGTAAAAAAATTACTAATAGTAATAATATGGAGATCCCCACCCCGGCCGAACTGCGGGAAAAAAGAATCCGCATGGGTTTAAAACAGGCAGATGTAGCGCGTATGGCTGGAATAAGTCAATCTATGGTCGCGCGGATTGAGTCCGGCAGTGTGGATCCGAGGGTCAGCACGCTCGCGAAGATTGTGGAGGTTCTGCAGGCAGCGGAACGCTCGGCGATCACGGCGGCCGATGTGATGACCTCACCTGTGCTCTCTGTCGCTCCTGACGATCCGGTCAACCGTGCTGTCGAGATTATGGGCAGGAACAGTATCTCCCAGTTACCGGTACTCGACAATGAGGTGCCGGTAGGTTGCATATCGGAATCAGCGATCATGAACGCCATGGAGGAGAGGGGATTTCACCAGACTCACCAGAAACTGGTCAGGGACTGCATGGAACCCGGTTTCCCGGCGCTCCCCCCGACAGCACCTATCGATACGATCGTCCATCTCCTGCATCACAACCACGCAGTCCTGGTGCTTGAGAGGGGGAAAGTATGCGGTGTCATCACCAAACACGATCTGATATCGCTGATAGCGTGAGAGGGTGGTATCGGCAGGTGGTGATCCGGACCGTGGGGCTTTGCACCCCGGTAGATCCGGGAGACTGGCCGGCCGACTTTATGGACTTTTGTTCTGAGTTGCACCCATGCACGGTCAGCGCCGGGCGGGGTGGGTGTTGAAGGGGCTCCGCGGAGATCGGTGGATGAGTCCCTTCCTGCCAGGGGGCCGGCAGCGTGGCGAACCACCACACCGATGCCCGCAAAATGGAGGAGGTACCTCTCCTTTAGATCAATGATACGAGATCCCGGAGGACCGCCTCAGGGTCGTCGGCCTTGACGACGCTTGATGCCAACAGGACCCCGGAGGTCCCGAGATCAACTGCTATTTTTACGCACTCGCCCGACTGGATCCCCGCCCCGGTCAGGACTCTCACGTCCGGGTTTACCGCCCTGACGGCGTTTACGGAACGCTCGATTATCCCGGGATCTGCCTTTGAGACCGAGACTCCGCTCCCGATCAGTTCTGGGGGCTCGATCGCCACGTAATCAGGTTTGAGCGCTGCTGCGGCAGCACTGGTGGAGTCGTTGTTCGTACAGACGACCGACTCGAGATGAAGTCTTCTTGCGGCCTGGACGCCGGCGTCGATATCGGCCAGGGTGAGGCGTCGTTCGGAGTGGTTGATCAGGGTGCCGCGGGCGCCCGCCGCCCTGACCGCCTCAGGCAGAATATGGCCGGTATGGGCGCCGGGGGCGATCGCGTCGATATGCTGGGCATATACGGGTATTGCATAGTGCTGGCTCATAGGGCGGATCTCGGTGAAGACCGGTGCGATGCCGATGACGACTCCGCTCTCTCTCCCCACGGCCTCGGCCGCAGCAGCGATCCGGTGAGCGTTCTGACCCATGCCCTCGTGGTAGGTCTTCAGATTGACCAGAATCAACGGTGAAACCATATCCATCACGTCTGCCTGATAGGTTGCTCCTCTCGATATTAATTCTGGTGCAAGGGCGTGCTATGGGGCACCTCTCCCCTGGCAGGAACCTGGATAGGTCGTACCAGGGGGCCTGGCTATAATGAGGGGCTAAGTGCAGGGCGAGAGGCCATGAGGCGCGGATCCCGGGCGGATATCGCCCGGGAAAGATACGACCCGATCCACGAAGGAGAGGTCGGCGGGTCAGGGTGAACCCCGGAGAGAGGTGGCCGGCAGTCCGCCGGGACCCACGGGAGCATGTTCATATAGCGCAGGGCTGTATGGGAGGACATGGCCGTAGACAGGGAGGAGCAACAGAACACCATCGTGAAGGTCAGAGAAATTCTCTCGACGTACCACACCCGGGTCGCTGTCCGTGAAGAACTGGAGACTCTCGGTTTCGACATAAAGGCGGAACACGGGGACGTCACATCCCTGGAGAACGCAAACGCCGAGATCTTCGTCCAGGTCTTTGCAAACGAACGGGGTGACGTCATCGACTCACACGTCGTGACGTTTGATGAGATCGAGCTGAAACCGCGAGCCAGAGAGTAAAGGGCATCCATTCTGCCGGGGGACTCGGGGAAAAAAGGGAGGTATTCAGGCGAACATCTCGCCATAGGTGGTATGGAAGTGATGCCGATCGAAGTCGAGCGAGAGTTTATCTATCGCCTTCATGAAATCCTCGTGTCTGACCATATCCTGCTCCATCCTGATGGCAAACATGCCTGCTTCCATACATATCGCCCGGAGGTCAGCGCCGTTCTTCCCCTCCGTGAGCCGGGCTACCTCTGAGAGGTTGACGTCCTCGCCGAGGTTCATGTTCCGGGTATGGATCATCAGTATGGCAGACCTCCCCTCGTGGTCGGGGAGTGGTATCTCTATCATCCGGTCGAACCTGCCCGGGCGGAGAAGCGCACGGTCGAGGATGTCGATCCGGTTGGTCGCGGCGATGATCTTGACATCGCCCCGGTCCTCAAACCCATCCATCTCAGCCAGGAGCTGCATCAACGTTCTCTGAACCTCGCGGTCGCCCGACGTCGTCGAGTCGTTCCGGTGCGCGCCGATCGCATCGATCTCATCGATGAAGATGATCGAGGGGGCCTTCTGCTTCGCGAGATCGAAGAGTTCCCTGACCAGGCGCGCCCCCTCGCCGATGTACTTCTGCACAAGCTCCGAACCGACAACGCGGAGGAAGTGTGCGTTTGTGTGGTGGGCCACTGCCCGCGCAAGGAGAGTCTTCCCCGTTCCCGGCGGACCGTGGAGCAGCACGCCCTTCGGCGGGGAGATCCCGACCCTCTCGAAGAGGTGCGGCTTTGTCAGGGGAAGCTCAACCGCCTCTCTGACCTCTTCGATCTGCGGCCCAAGACCGCCGATGTTCCCGTAGGTCTCTTCCGGAGACTCGATCAGTTCCATGCCGTAGATCTGCGCGTCGTAACTTGTGGGGAGCACATCCACAATGGCGAGGGACTGCTGGTTGAGCGTACAGCGCGCGCCGGGTTTGAGGAGATCCGGGTCGATAAGCTGTGATGTACGGACCAGGAACCGCGGTCCTGCGCTGCTCCGCACAATCACCCGGTTGTTGTCGATCACGTCCGTTACCGTCCCGATCACGAGGGGGGGGCTCCGTAATTGTTCAATCTCACTCTTCAGTTTACGCAGTTCGCGTTCGTAGCGGATCTTCTGGGTCTCAATATATCGTTTCTCGGACTCTATCTGGCGGAACTGTTCGCGCAGCTCCAGGTTTCGGTTTTCGAGGTTGGTTATCCGTTCCAGGAGATACTGGTAGATGTCTTCACCGGTATCCTTCTCTGGTGCATGCCGAGCGATATCTCCCATAGGTCTCCTCGATTAATTATATAGGTTAAAATGAATATAAAGTTGTTTGCGAGACTTATGCAGTGTGAACTATGCGGCGCCCCCATACAGGGACCACCGAAAACCATTCAGATCGAGGGTGCAGAACTCTGCGTCTGCGTCCGATGTGCAAAACATGGTACAGAAGTCCAGCAATCGCGACAGAGAGTTGTCCAGAAAAAGACAGGCATCGCGGTCACGCAGACCAGAAGACGGGCGCGGGACGTTTTTGACCTGATGGAGGGAGAGATCGTCGAAGACTATGCAGACCGGATCCGTGCCGCCCGGGAAGAGAAGGAATGGTCCACCCTCGATCTTGCGCAGGAAGTTAAAGAGCGCGAAGTCCTGATTAAAAAGATCGAGAAGGGTGATCTCATCCCCGAGGATGACGTCCGGCGAAAACTTGAGAGAGCACTCGGTATCAGACTGATCGACTCCGCCGAGGACTCTGCCTCCACCGGCGGACCGGGGCGGATGACGATGACCATCGGTGATGTCATAGCATTCCGGAAAGGCGGCCGGAAGTAAATCTCCCCTCAATACTTCTTTCCGGGAAATGCTCGCGATATAGCCTCTCTCGCCCCCATGAACCGGCGGCAGGAGGTGTTGTTATCGAAAGATGCATAGCCTCCTCCCCACCCTCCCGTGTGCGGCTACACCCGTCAATTCCCGGGGTCCGCCGGGGGGAGGTCCGGATTGCCGCATAGCGCAGTCCCCCGGCATCTTTTTATATGATAATGGATAACTGTATCCACAATGCAGGGTGAATGTTTTTTCGCCGGTGACTGCCTTTACCTCGGTTAACGGAGTAGCCACCCTCGCAGAAGCAACATGCCAGTTTTTAATCGCCGATATCCGTGACAGCGGAGCGGCAGCATTCTATCGCTATTTTACCCGGTTTTGAACCATTCCGGATATTGCATGTACTCAAAATCCGGAGGAGATTATAGGTATGAGAGGAAAAGAGATTCGTCTGGAACGCATTGTGGATCGGAATACTGGGAGAACCATCATCGTGCCGCTTGACCACGGCGTGACGCTCGGCCCCATCCCGGGACTGGTCGATGTCGGGAAGACCATCGACCTTGTCGCTGACGGTGGAGCAAACGCAGTTGTCGGTCATCTGGGGCTTGCATTGCACGGCCATCGGGGGCATGGTCGGGATGTCGGCCTTATCATGCACCTCTCGGCGAGCACCAGCATCGGCCCCGACCCGAACGACAAAGTGCTCGTAAACACCGTCACGAACGCCCTGAAGATGGGTGCAGACGGTGTCTCGGTGCACATCAACGTCGGAGCAGACTCCGAAGCACGGATGCTCGAAGACCTCGGGAGGGTCGCGATCACATGCATGGAGTGGGGGATGCCCCTCCTCGCGATGATGTACCCCCGGGGCAGGAAGGTCGCGGATGAACACGAGGTCGAGAGTGTCAAGATTGCCGCGCGGGTGGCTGCCGAACTCGGCGCTGATATCGTCAAGACCGTCTACACCGGAGACCCGGACTCGTTCCGGGAGGTGACACGGGGCTGCCCGGTGCCGGTCGTGGTCGCGGGCGGGTCAAAGACCGACGACCGCGCGATCCTCGATCTGGTAGAGGGCGCTATGGAGGGGGGTGCCGCCGGTATATCGATCGGGAGAAACGCCTTCCAGCATCAGGCGCCGGATCGCCTGATACGTGCTGCAGCGCTGATAATCCATGATGGGCGATCGGCAGAAGAAGCAGTAGAGACTCTTAGAGCGTGATAGAGATGATCGGAAAAGAGATCCGCCTGGAGCGGATAATGGACCGGAACACCAATCGTGCCGTGATCATTCCGATGGATCACGGGTTTACCATGGGCCAGATCGAGGGGCTCCGCAACATGACGGGAATCGTCAGTGAGGTGAGCGAGGCCGGGGCGAACGCCATCGTGCTCCACAAGGGCATGGTGAAGGGAGGACACCGGAAGCGCGGGAAGGATATCGGCCTCATCGTGCACCTCTCCGCGAGCACATCATTGAACCCCGACCCGGACGACAAGGTACTCGTCTGCACCGTGGAGGAAGCGGTCGCGCTCGGCGCCGATGCGGTCTCGATCCATATCAACCTGGGCGCGCCGCATGAGTCACGGATGATCGAGTCTGCCGGCGCGGTGGTGCGGGACTGCAACCGCTGGGGGATACCGCTCCTGGTCATGATCTACCCCCGTGGCGAGGGGATCGATCCTCATTCACCGCAGTCGATCGGGCACTGCGTCCGGGTCGCCGAAGAGCTCGGGGCTGACCTGATCAAGACGAACTACACCGGGGATCCGGAGACCTTCCGCCAGATCACCGCCGCCTGCTCGGTGCCGGTGATGATCGCCGGCGGGGAGAAGGGCGGGGACCTTGAGACGCTCACGACCATCAGGGACGCCATCGCGGCGGGTGCGGCCGGGGTCTGCATGGGAAGAAACGCTTTCCAGCGCGAAGACCCTGGCCGGTTCATAGGCTCGATCTGCCGGGTGGTGCATGAGGGAGCAGACCCGGCCGATGCTCTGGAGCGTGAGCGATGAAGCAGTTCTGGGTCGATATCAGGCCGTGGAGAAAAGATCTCGCGACCACCGCGATCGAGAGCGGGGCGGATGCCCTGGTGGTGGACGACGCTGAGCGCGTGCGTGAACTCGGGCGGGTGACGACAGTCGCGGAGAACGGCGATCTCATCCCCGGAAAAGATATCTTTGAGGTCGATATAGTCGATAAAGAGGCCGAAGAGGAGGCGCTCCGGCTCTCCCGGACAGGTTACGTCATCGTGCGGACGGGCGACTGGACGATCATTCCGCTTGAAAACCTCGTCGCGCAGTCGGACCGGATCATCGCTACGGTAACGCGCGCCGATGAGGCGGCGGTCGCTCTGAACGCTCTTGAGCGCGGGACGGCAGGCATTCTCCTCAAAACCGACGATCCGGCTGAGATCCGCCGGGTGGCGGATGTTATCGCAGGTCTGGGCGCCGAAGTCATTCTCATGCCGTTTGAGGTGACCCGGATCGTACCCGTCGGCATGGGGGACCGGGTCTGCGTGGATACCTGCTCCCTCCTCGCCGATGGGGAGGGGATGCTCGTCGGCAACACATCCTCGGCGTTCCTGATGGTACACCCCGAGACCCTGGAGAACCCCTACGTGGCCCCGCGCCCGTTCCGGGTGAACGCCGGGGCGGTGCATGCCTACACCCTCCTCCCGGATGGGAAGACCGCCTACCTCACCGATCTTGCGGCGGGTGATAAGGTGCTCATCGCCGGACATACCGGCGCGACCCACGATGCGGTCGTCGGCAGGGTGAAGATCGAACGCCGTCCGCTCCTCCTCGTCGAGGCGGAGGCGGGCGATGCGAAGGTGAGCCTGGTCCTCCAGAACGCCGAGACGATCAGGCTTGTCGCGGAGGATGGGGGAGCGATATCGGTCGCCCGTCTCGCTGTGGGTGACCGGGTGCTCGGGAGCGTCGCAGAGGGCGGGCGGCATTTCGGTATCGCTGTCGCCGAGACCATCCTGGAGAAGTGACGGTATGCGTGCAGGTATCATCGGCGGCACCGGGCAGATGGGGCAGTTCTTCGCCGGGGTCTTCGAAGAAGCGGGCCGGGAGGTGATCGTCTCCGGGAGGGAGACAGGGATCACCGCGAGAGATATCGCAGAGATGGCCGATATCGTCATGATCTCGGTGCCCATCCGCGCCACCGTCAGGGTCATCCACGAGGTCGCCCCACTGCTCACAGAGGACCAGGTCTTCTGCGACCTCACCTCACTCAAGGTCGAGCCGGTCCGGGCGATGCTCACCTCACGTGCGGAGGTTATCGGGCTCCACCCGATGTTCGGGCCGGGCGCCGCATCCCTCAAGGGTCAGACGATCGTAGCCACCCCGGCCAGGTGTGATCCGGCGACCCTCGAAGGGCTTCTCTCAATCTTCCGCGACCAGGGAGCGACGATCACCCTCACGACACCGGAGGAACATGACCGGATGATGGCGGTGATCCAGGGGCTCACCCACTTCTGCACACTCGCGAAGGCTGAGGCCATCCGCCAGAACGACACCGACGTGGAGGAGACGCTCTCGTTCACGAGCCCCATCTACCGGATCGAGATGGGGCTTACCGGGCGGATCCTCGCTCAGGATGCCGCACTCTATGGCGATATGCTCCAGATGAACCCGGCCGTCCCGGCGGTGCTCGATGCGCTTGAAGAGGCCGTCAGGACGCTCCGGGAGATCGTGGAGTCCGGCGATGATGAGCGATTCAGGGCATTCTTCGCTGAGAACGCCGCCCACTACGCCTCATACCTCGCGGCCGCGACGGAGGAGACCGACGACCTCATCAACCATATGGTGAGCCGATGACGGTCCTGACCCTCGGGCCGGCCGGGACGTTCAGCCACGACCTCGCCACACGGCTCTACGACGATGACATCAGGCTCCTGCCGACGATCCGGGGTATCATTGAGCGCGTGGCAGAGGGATCAGCCGTCGGCCTCGTGCCGATCGAGAACTCGGAGGCCGGTGGGGTGGGGGAGACGCTCCAGGGACTGATGGAGTCAGGCGTCTCTATCACCGGCGAGGCCTACATGCCGGTCCGCCACCATCTCGCGGCCCGGGAGGAGCCGAGACAGCTCCGGGTCATATACGCCCACCCGCAGACCCACGAGCAGTGCTCAATCTACCTCGGTGATCTCGGCGTGGAGGTCGTGCATACGAGCAGCAACGCCGCAAGTGCGGTGGCGATGCAGGGAGACGAGCGCGCCGGCGCGGTCATACCGGAGATGGCAGCGACGATCTACGACCTGCCGATCGTTCTCCGGGACCTTCAGAACAGCAGAGAGAACACCACCCGGTTTGTGGAGATAGCTGCTACCCCGCGAAAAGATACCGGGAGCACAAAGTGCAGCCTCCTCGTGGACCCCGGGGCCGACCGGGTCGGACTCCTCGCCGATATTCTCGGGGTCTTTGCCCGGCGCGGGATCAACCTGACCCGGATCGAGTCACGCCCGTCCCGGCGCGGGATCGGCAGGTATGTATTCTTCATCGACCTTGCGATCTCTGAAGGGTGGCAGGAAGCAGAGGAGGAACTCAAAAGGATGACTTCTTTCAGGGAACTTGGATGTTACGCCCGCATGGAGGTACCTGGAATATGATCGCGAAGATATCCAGGATCGGGCCGGTTGATGCAGTATTTTCAGCGCCCCCTTCCAAGAGTTACACTCACCGTGCCCTGATCGCTGCGGCGCTCGCCTCCGGGCGGTCACGGATCACATCCCCGCTCCGCGCCATCGATACCGAACTGACCGCACGGGGACTGAAGAGCCTCGGTGTGCCGATCGAGTGGCGGCCGGAGGAGATCACTATCGCCGGGTGCGGCGGGGAATTCCCGACGTCGGGTGAGGTCACGATCGACTGTGGGAACTCAGGGACGACGCTACGACTGCTCGCATCAACAGCGCTCCTCGCTCCGCACACGGTGGCGCTCACGGGGAGCGCGCGGATGCTCGAGCGCCCGGTCGGGCCGCTCGCCGATGCCCTGCAGGTTCTCGGCGGCGATGTCGCGTTCGTCGGCCGGCCGGGCTACCCCCCCATCCGGATCGCGGGGAGACTTCGGGGCGGGAAGGCGGAGATCGACGGAAGCATGAGCAGTCAGTTCATATCATCCATCCTGATGGCAGCACCCTATGCAGATGAGGACGTGGCTCTCACCCTCCCGGCTCCCCCTGCATCCCGGTCATACCTCGACGTGACCATGGACGTCATGCTCAGGTTCGGCGCCCGGATCGAGCGCCGGGACTACGACTGGTTCAGGGTGAAGAGCGGCGTGCCCTACCGGGGGATGGATTACCGGGTAGAGGGTGATTACTCATCGGCGTCTTATCTCTTCGCGATCGCGGCTGTCTGCGGCGGGAAGGTCATGGTCACGGGCTTACACCCGGCGTCGGTCCAGGGAGACCGCCGGTTCATCGAGGCCCTTGGTATGATGGGTTGCCGGGTGGCGGCGACCGGGGATGCGGTGACGGTGGAGCGGACCGGTGATCTCATGGGGATCGATATCGATATGTCCTCGTCCCCGGACACCGTCCAGACACTCGCAGCGGTAGCGGCGACGGCAAGATCGCCGACGACGATCACGGGGATAGCCCACCTGCAGTACAAAGAGAGCGACCGCGTCGGGGTGACGGCTGAGGTCCTCCGGAGGATGGGGGCGGGAGTCCGGGTCACCGAAGACTCTCTCACGGTCACACCCGCACCCCTCCACGGTGTGCTCGTCGATCCGCATGATGACCACCGGACGGCGATGGCGTTTGCGGTGCTCGGTCTTGCGGTCGGTGGGATGGCGATCCGTGATCCCGGTTGTGTGGAGAAGTCGTTTCCCGGGTTCTGGGAGGCGCTCTACGGGGAGGGGCTGCTGTGAAGGTTGTCCTTATCGGGTTCCGGGGGACCGGGAAGACAGCGGTCGGGCGGATACTTGCTGATCGATTGGAGGTGCCTTTCTATGATACCGACGCACTGATCGAGCGCCGGATGGGGATGCGGATCCCGGAGATATTCCGGCGATACGGGGAGGTAGAGTTTCGGATCCTCGAGCGGGAGGTGATCGCGTCGCTCCGGGATGCCAAAGGTGTCATCAGTACTGGCGGCGGTGCGGTCTCTGACCCGGCAAACGTCGCCGACCTCCGGTGGCATGGCACGGTCGTCCTCCTCACCGCCGCACCCGCGGTCATCCTGGACCGGATCGCTGGAAGCGACCGGCCGGGGCTGACAGACCTTTCGCCGGCAGAGGAGGTGCAGGCGCTCCTCGCCGCGAGGCAGGAGGCCTACATCGGTGCGGCCGATGTCTGTATCGATACCGGAAAGTACACGCCTGAAGAGGTCGCGGACCTGGTACTCCAGGGCGCCGGTATCTCCGGGGAGGAGAGGTTTGAGCGCAACACCCTCCTTGAGCGGTTCGGCCTCGCGGGTCTCAGGGGTATGATCGACCGCGACCCGGAGCTCAGGGTATGCGCTATCGCCGGGAACCCCTGCGCCCACAGCAAAAGCCCGCTCCTCTACAA
>MTBK01211415.1_pt1 | contig 14281 bp, 14 predicted proteins | sample 1535981 | NCBI WGS metagenome assembly MTBK01 (sample SAMN06109225, study PRJNA356200) | anaerobic digester metagenome | isolation source: biogas reactors fed with pig manure or primary and secondary sludge | place: Spain | collected 2016-06-30 | reverse complement strand
TAATCATCAGACAACCATCCAATTATGTAGTGCTCTCCAATGACAGTAAAGGGTACACCTTGTACATCTATATCAAGCAATTTTGCAAATTGAAGCATTAAATCAAGATTATCTCTGTCACCCCATACTTCAAAATCTAGTATATTTACTTCAGGATACTCCTGTTTTAATCTCTCTAAGAATACTTTCTCTTTCTCACAGTGAGGACATCCTACTCCCCAGAAGAAATATATATTAACTGTATTATCTACCTTTAGAGACTCACTTTGAGCTAATATCTTTGCATAAGGGAGAGTAAGTAGTAACAAGAGGGAGATTGTAAATAGTAACTTTCTCAGTTTTTTAATCATAACTTGGATATTTTACACTAAAACTGATGAAAAAAAAAGGTCGTTAATGAAAGAAACACACTGTACATCTACTCTTCTCTTCCCGCAAACACTATTATTCTATCTTCATATGTACCTATCTGTTTACTATACTTACCACCACAAGTTATTAAATTTAGTTGTTTCTCTACATCCTTTAATCTCTCATACATTAATGTATCTGCCTCCTCTATACTAACCTGTTGGGTTTTGTAAACAACAAACTCTCTCTTACTATCATCCCCATACTCTACTGTAATCTTATCACCCTTCTTGAGCTTCTCTAATTTCATAAATATACCAGGCTTTGTTCTCCCATCCTTATGACCACTTACAATACTTAAACCCTTCTCTCCAGGTCTTACACTATTAATATACCAACCTACAAGATAGATATTGTTAGGAACTGCTATCCTATCATACTGATCTATACTTACTAATTGTATATATCCTTTTACACCTATCTTGGGAATAATAATCCTTTTAGGTAAATCTGCTGGTACACTGTAGGGTGCTGGTTTCTCCTCACTAGGAGTATCAACTGATTCAGTAATTATACTATCTGGATCGAAGAGTTCTTCCTTTTTTCCTTTCCTAAAGAGAAGGAAGTAGAGAGAGAGAAGTAATACTACCAATAGGGTAATACCACTAATGATAAGTATTAACTTCTTTCTCTCCTTTACTATTTTCACTTAAGATACCTATCAGCCCAATAAGATCCTCCTAAACCTGTTTTAGGAACACCTGCCTTCTCTGTTGTGGTTTCATCTGTTTCTACTCCTAATATATTGGTAGAGAAGTGTGTTGCATGCATTACACCAAATCTACAAGCTGGGAATGGTGCAGGCTCATACCAGACTTCATGATTACCACCTTTCTCATAACTCTCAGGTTCTACCATTTCAATTGTACAAGAGGTCTCATTAACCCATTCATTCTTCTCTATATCAAATGTCTGAATGATAAAGGTTCTACCTAGATACTTCTCATCAACTGCTATTGTAATCTCTACAGGTTTACTAAACTCTAATTTCAAACCAGCAATACCCATTTTCACAAGATGTAGAGGTTGTCCTTGTAAATTGGAAGAGTTCAATTGTGAATTAATACACTTCTCTTCTACATTACAATCTTGTAAATCTCCAGCTAAATCTGTATTAGCAGAAGAGAGAAGAGATGTTAAATCACTGTGATCAATCAAGCTATATTTCTTAGTTAACATTCTGTATAACGCAAAAGAACCACCCTCTTTCTTAGTAATTTTTGTACCTTCGAAGAATTTAACTGACATTGCTGGATGTGTAATAGTAACAGGTTTCGTGGTATCGTAATCCTCATCTTCACTAATATACCAATCGTCCTCTATTACTACCTCATCACTTAAATCTTGATTAATTAAGAATAATTCTAAATCAGGAAATGTAAGAGAAAGGTCTCTAAAACCCCTAATTTCTAGCATATTATCAGCATTATCAAATACCCTTATAGAGCTAATATACCAGAGCCCTGGTGTAGCATTCTGCGGTATCTCTACCTTAACTTCATACATATTATTCTCCTTCTTCTGATAATCCACAAATTTGGCTTGGGATTCTCCAATTAAAGAATTAATAACAAGTACATAATCCTCACCCAACTTATCCACTGTTTCTTGAACACCTGAAACATTATCCGTTATCTTTAATGTAGCAGTTATTTCTACAGGGCCATCCTTTGTATTAAAATGTGTAGGAGAGAGAGAGATCTCTTCTATTACAGGAGGAGCAATATCATATTCTGTGGCATGGTTTGTAAAAGCAAAAGAAGGTTCTAGCTCATCAAAAAAGGTAGGATTACCTAAGGAGTCAGCGATATAGGCATCTGTCCCTGGTCTCCAATCCCCTGAAGCAGAATATTTCTTTAAAGTTGCACTACCTTCAACTTTATTTCCAGATTTTTCAAAAAGCTTAAAACGTAAAGATTTCGATTCCTTTGTATCTTTCTCTGCATAAAAAAATATCTCTAAATACTCTGAATTATCAAGATCCTTCTCAAAAGAGAGACCGTTATCATCAGAGAGAGTAATCTCTAATGTTACGTTCACATCGATATCAGTAGTATCTATTTCCTCTGGGCTAAAAGACCATTCAGAAATTACTGGTCCTGTAACATCTTCTACAGTTGCCTCATTTGTAATAGGTGGATGCTCTACCCACTCATAATTGTCCTTCTGCCCGTTCTTACCTGGGTTCAAACAAGCCATTGAAGTAATATGTAGTCTCCAATCTCCAGTTGCAGAGTACTGTGGAAAAGTAACTTCTGCCCTATATATCCCATCATACTCATCACCACAACCATCAAGACCTTCTCTAAAATCAGAAGGAAGAGTATCACAAGTACCTGTCATTAATTGGAAATTTACCTTTTTCCTCTGACCATTAAAGATATTATTCTCATGATCTGTTCTATCAGTTATATCAAGCTTTAAGGGCCTAATATTTGCCTCTATATAATCATTAACACCTTCTTCACCCCTAATCCTAACATATGTTACCAGAGTGCCTGGGCTATCTTCAGTATTAAAAGTCGTCTCTGGAAAATAAAGAGCCACTACTTCAGGAAGTGACCTAGGAGAAGATTGCGCCTTTGCAAAAAACTTAGGTAATACAAAGGATAAGGAAAGTAGTAAGAAAAGGGAAAAGTAAACAAAAAGATACTTCTTCTTAAGCATTTAAATTAATACTTAATTTATTTAGTATAAATGTATCAGCACCGTATATATAAGTCAATAGATTTAACCTGTATAAATACTTGACATTAACCCTATCTTTGATATATCATCATATGGGTATATACCCATATCTAAATTGTTTAAATATTATTACTATGCCTAACTTAGATGGAACAGGACCAACAGGAGAAGGTCCACTTACAGGTAGAAGATTAGGATTCTTACCTAGATTCAGAGGAAGAAGACAGGGAGGAACTAAACAGTGTAAATGCCCTAACTGTGGATACACACAACCACATAGAAGAGGTACTCCTTGTACTGAGTTAATCTGTCCTAAATGTAATACTCCTTTAAAAGGTGTATTCTGTCTTTAATCTTTTAGTATGAATACATATGAGAAGGAGATATAGGAGACGTGTGGGATACTCTTTTAGTGAGATATATTTCAAACCGAGAGGTATCCCCCTATCCCAATTAGAAGAGATCCATATTACAGATGAGGAGCTAGAGACTCTCCGATTAAGATATATTGAGAAAAGAGAGCAAACAGAAGCAGCAAAACAGATGGGCATATCACAGAGTCAGTATCAGAGAGATCTTAGTTCTGTCTTAGAGAAGATATCCAGAGCCTTGATAGAGGGTTATGCTATCTCTGTGTCAAAAAGATACTCAGAGTAAAGAATTCTTGACTCTCTTGCTATCTCTTAGTATATTAAAGTGTGAATAAATTTTTAGATATATAAAATGAAAAAACTGCTTATAGTACTCTCTATCGTCTTAGGTGTAATACTACTACTCTTTGGAGAGTATTTCCTCCTTGAGCGCTACCTCTGTCCAGCTGATGATACTCAATCACCTGTTGTAACAGATGAGAAAGAACCTCCACAAGCCATGATGCTACTTATTGAGTTTAAAAATACAGATGGTTTAGTAAATATGGTAAGTGATATGAAAGAGAGAGGAATAAAAGGATTGTTAATGGTAAATGCTGACTTTACTGAAGAGAATCTCGATGCTATTAAAGCGGTACTCGCTACAGGTGTAGTTGAGATAGCACCATCTTACGATCCTAAACCATACTGGGAGATGACATATGATGAACAGTATGAAATTATCTCAGATATGATAACTAGGATAGAAGAGATGCTTGAGGTAAAACCGAGAGTTATTAGTTCAAGATACATGGCATCTAATGAAGATACTGTTAAGATCGCAGAAGAGTTAGGAATTGAATATATTACTGCAAGAGGTACAACTGAATTAGCTACAACTGTATACAAACCTGAAGAGTACAGTGTAAAAATTATCTCAGTATCAAATATAGATGTACCAGAGTTTAAATACGGTAGTTTCTGTGATTACAGCTTCTATGAGAGAGCTGGTAGTCCAGAAGATATGGAGAAGGAGTACAAAAGAGCTATACTTAACAACAAATTTATCGGTGTATCACATACTAACATAGGAGGGCAGAAAGAGAGATGGAATACTATGTGGCATAACTTCTGGGATAACTACGATGTAGATTGGGTAGACTTAGACACTCTCGGTACTGTTGATAAAGAGATGCCCATGTGGCAGATACCTATAAATATGAATGCGCCATACACCCCAGAAAAGATTAGACCTGCAGTAGCATATGAAGATGAAGAAGATGTAGTAAACCCGTGTAAGGTAGATGAGTTAGTACAAGGTACTCAGGCAACTACAGAAGAGAGTCGTGTTGCAAATGACAAAATTGTAGTATTTCATAACAACGTTGGTACAATGTGTAAAGAGATGAAAGCTTTCTTTAAAGAGAATAAGATTGAATATGAAGAACACTTAACAACAGAGCCTGATTTTACTGAACTCTTTAATTCATACAAGAGTAAATTTGAACAAAGTGAAGGAGTATCTTCAACATTTGGATACTATCCTTTCATATTTATAGAAGAGAAAGTATTCTCTGGGTTTAACTCTCACATAGGTTCAGATATACTTGTTATTCTAAATAAGTAGCAAGGACACTATATGAAATATATCAAGGTAGTACTACTACTGCTATGTGTATCTATTGTTGGGTATTCTTTTCTCTCTCTTAACAACCGAATACATGCTCAAGAAGAGATACAAACAACAGATGAAGAGACACTCTGGGGTAAAATAGTAGAGGTAGTAGAAGAAGGAAAGAAAGAATTTAATAATGAGAAGCAACTCTATCAGAAACTTAAAGTACTAGTTACCAAAGGCTCTCTATCAGGAGAAGAGATTGAGATAGAGAATGGGGCTCTACCCTCTTCAGAGGTTATTAAATATCATAAAGGGGATAGAATCATTATCTCTCACACCTTTGATGAGGAGAATAACAGTGAATTCTTTATAGTTGATTTTGTACGTACAAAAGGATTACTTATTCTCTTTCTACTCTTTGTACTATTTACCTCTCTTGTAGGCTCTAAACAAGGCATACTCTCTCTTCTATCTATGCTTATCTCTTTTGTTATTATTCTTACTTTTATTCTTCCTAACATACAGAGTGGTAAAGACCCTATCTTAATCTCTATAATCGCTTCTATATTTATAATCCCTATTACTTTCTATTTATCACACGGTTTTGAAAAAAAGGTTACTGTATCTATTATAGGTACAATAATTGCACTAATAATTACAGGAATACTCTCGCACATATTTGTAAAAGCTACCTATCTTCTAGGTACTGCTACTGAAGAGATTCTACTCCTTCAAACAATTACTAATACTCAATACAACTTAAAAGGGTTGCTTCTTGCAGGGATAATAATCGGTACTCTAGGTGTCCTAGATGATGTGACTGTATCCCAAACCTCCATTGTTTATCAACTATATAATCTAAGAAAAGATCTATCTACATCTCAATTATTCAGAGAATCAATAAAGATTGGTAAAGACCATATAGCTTCAATGGTGAATACTCTAATACTTGTGTATACAGGAGCTTCAATGCCCCTGTTGTTACTGTTTATGAGCTCAGCAAGACCTTTTGAAGAAGTAATTAATATGGAGTTAATCAGTACAGAGATTGTAAGAACATTAGTAGGTAGTATAGGGTTAATACTAGCGGTGCCTATCACCACATATTTAGCGTGTATCTGGATAAAGAAGGAGAGAGTATAATATTACTCTCTGTATCTGTTTCTCTTTCTGTCACTCTCTTCTTTCTGCATCTTCTTGTACAATCTCTTGTTGTACTGCTTTACTGAAACAGTAATTGCAATAATCAGGAATAACAGTATACCTACAGCAATTAATATCTCTTTCCAAGGTATTACCCAGAAAGTAAGACTATCAGTGATAAATTGCCTAGACTCTTCTCCATATCCTAGAGCTAATACAGCTGTGTATTTCCCTATTGTAAATTTCTCTCTACTCCACTCACTTGAAAAACTCCTTTTAGACTCAGGCAATACATTCCCAAGAGCATCATTTACCAATACATCATCTACTACCTTCCCAAACATATTGGATATCTCAATTTTACCAACAGGCTTTACATGTACATTCCCTCTATTCTCCACTGTAAGTGTAAAAATTACAGGAAGATAGTCATACCAAGGCTTGTCTGTATTAAATTCAGTTATATATGGAGAACCGTATATATCACCCGGAACCTTAGCTAGAATAATAATTCCGGTCTTCCCAGATAGAGCTACAGCTGTATCATCTACAGCTATATCACCAGGTTGATTACTTAGAAGAATTGCAGCGTATTTACCTCCTGCTTCTGCTCCAGCAGGGATAGTAATTGTAAAAGGAATTGTAATAGTATCCAGTGGAGCAATTGTAACCGGCTCTAAAGAGAGAGAGATCCATTGAGCTAATGAATATGTATAACTCTCCTCTTCATCATCTAGAAGAAATTCAGGAGCTCCTTGTTCTCCGAGAGCCCTAAAAGAGAGTACTTCAGGATAGAAGGTCTTCTTCTCCCATTGATTTAGATTTATAAATCTTACCTCCTCTTTATACGTTCTTCCTGGCTCTACATCTATCTCAAGAATAGGAGGAGATACTTTAAGTGTTAATCCTTGTTGAGAATAGATGTTACCGGTAGAGAAGAAAAAAACAGAGAAGAAAAAAAATAAGAGAAATATTCTTAGAGTAGAGATATATTTGTTTGTCATTTCAAGTTAGACCTTAACTAAAACTTGGCAGTAACAACAACAGTAGCAACTTGAGAGTACAAACCGGCAGGTGATACACCAGAAACAGAAGCAAGATGACACATTGTAGTTAAATCTTCATGCACAGGACCTGCTGAATTTGCAAACTGTTGTGCAGAAGTAGTAATAGAGCTAGCAGGTTGTGAAGATGAAGTATCATTGTTTGTACAGGCAGTATTCTGTATTACACTCTGGCCAGACTTAGAGGTTCCAATACCGTACTCCTCAGTACCTTTTACCACTGTACCTCCAGATGCATCTGTAAGTTCATAAGCAGTATTACGTAATCTCCCATCTGCCAATATGGTAGAGATATAGCCACTGACAGCATTCGTAGACACTGTTACTGTGTATGAGCATGTTTTAATAAGTTCAGCAGAGAGTACACCCAATGAACATGTATTAGAACTAATTACTACTGATAATGTAGGATTTATCTCAGCTGTAATAACAATCTGGTCATCAGTGATAATTCTCACAGCTGCAGTACCTCTATCTCCAAAAGCTCCTGAAATAGCAACCATGTAAGGATCAGCCGAAGATGGATTTGTTATCTGATTAGTTCCACCTGTAGCATTCTTACCTATTAGTATCCTAACACATGAACCTGCTGGTATCTCATTACTTGTTGCATTTGTAGGAGGAGTAAAAGTAATTGTACCCGTACTATTATTTACAGCAACTCCCCAAGTTGCACTACCCACTGTCCCAGCTAGTGTCTTGTCAGTAAAAGAGCTACAGTTACCTGTTGAATCTACTTTTAAATCTATATCTGAAAAAACAACACCAGACATCCCAAAAGGCTGAGCACCTGAATAGGTAAGCTCTATTGTTTTAGTAGGACCATCTACCCCTGTCGGTGTTACAAACTCTATTGTCTGATCTGCAGGTACACTTACTTTGAGCCTACTCAAAGTAACAGATATTTCAGTAAGGTTCGCAGCTTGGACCTTTTTTGAAATGAAAAATACTGATGTTACTAATATGGATGATATTAATAAAATAACCCCTAATACACATCGAGTTATCTGTTTCATATAAACACTGTTTAATTTTATTCCTTACCACTCAATGTACATAATTATTTTTGCTTTGTCAATAAATATTTTTTCATCTCTTCTCTTTAGTAAATATCCATATCCGTCATTGCCGAATCTTTAATAAACCAATATACTAAATAGATGGACCTACTAGATAATCAATCAATTGATAATACTCAAGAAACAATTAACCAAAAAGAGCAACAAGGAGGAAGTCAGAGAGAAATATCAAGAAGAGACTTTCTGAAATTAGGTGTCAAAACAACCCTTCCCCTTGCTCTCTACTTAGCAGGATGTAGACCTAAAGATAATATTATTGAAGAGGAAGATTCTCTTTTAAGAAAAAATGTCTCTGATTTAAATAATCAATTTGTTTTTAAAAAAGATATATTCCTGAATAGTGATCTAAGTTTCAACTATGCTCAATTTACTGAAGAACAACCTAATTTCGAAGAATATATCCAACACGTTGACTCCTTCTCAATTGAGATTGAGAAACAATACGCTATCAACAGAGGCATTATGAAGGCACTCTCATCCTCTATAATATGTGCAAATATTAATAACTGGGAGAGTATTGATAACAGTAAAAACTTGAATCAGCAGAGAGCTGGTGTAATGCAATTTTACCCCTCTAATGTATTACCTGTTGTAAACCGCCTCCTTAAGAGTATATATTCAACAGAAGAAGCTAACATACCAGAGAATAATATATACTTTGGATTACTGTACTTGGCAGAATCATTAAAACAGATTAAGAATAATGGGAAGAATACTGACCTTATGAATTTAATGTTAGCTTACTATTACGGCGGTGAACCACTACTTAGTATAGTTAAATCTAATCAAGATATTGATGATAATCACTACCTAAAACCTAATTACAATCTCTACAATAGAACAGTAGGAATCATGTACGGTAAGGATACTGCAGAAACCGAAATTAAAGGAGAATTCCCAGAGCAGACATGGACAAGAATTCTAGACCTATTCCCAAGCAGTAACTTTAAAGATAACAAACAGAATTTTAAGAAACAAATTAATAAATATAGTGGTACTTTTCAATTAAACAGTGCTGAATTACTCACTATGTTTGCCTCAGTAGCAATGGTAGAGAGTAGCGGAGGAGTTAATAAATACAATACTGGTTCTCAAGCCACAGGGTGGTATCAACTACTACCCAGTGCAAAACATGTAGAAGACTACAACAGTATCCATGGAACTAACTACACATATGAACAAGTACACCACAATGATGAAGTAAGTATTGAGGTAGGTGTTTGGGCATTAATGAGATACAGAGACAGAATGAACTTACACGAATCATTGAAATTCTTTAAAGCTGGTGGCCTATTCGGTACAGGAGCACACCAATCTGAAGATTATACTTGGTGGAGAAATGTCTCATCTTACTCTCAATCAATTCTCGGTTACGATGGATTAAGAATGGGGTAAGATTTAAATCAACTCTCTGTAGTCTTGAATAGTGTAATCTCCTAATTGATATACAAAGTCATCATTCCATCCTTCATTCATAATACCTACTGTAAAAATTCCTGCACCCTTAGCTGATTGTAAACCGTAGAAAGAATCTTCAAATGCAATACACTCTGAACTATCTAATTTCAGATACTCTAATCCATTAAGAAAAGGTTCCGGACCAGGCTTACCCCTTACTGTTGAGTATCTATCAAACACTCTCTCAAAATATGAGTATACACTGTAGTAAGAGAGCATTTTCTTTACATACTCTGTTCTTGAGGAAGTAATAATAATATTCCTCTTAGATTTACTGTAATATTCCAAAAATTTATGTACACCTGGCATTAAATATATCTCTTCCTCTATTCTCTCTTCTATTAATCTGTTTTTATGGATATAGAACTCTGACACAATCTCCTTAGTAGAGTAATTCTCTATCTTATGCTGATCTAGATACTCCACTAACCCGTTCTGAGCAGCTCTACCAGAGATGTATTTCATAAAGTCATCTCTTGTAAAATCCAAATTAAACATATCTTTCAGAACATAAGCGAACCCATCTACATTTAACTTATCTAGATTAATTAAAGTCCCATCAAAATCAAAAAGAAATGCCTTAGCATTTCCCACAATCTCTTTAATCTCTTCAATCTTGTACCTTGTATTCATATCTTTACATATTATCAGAAGATGAATATTAGGTCATATGTTGTATAAAGGTGTTGTTAAGTACTATGTTTTTAAGGTATAATACTACCTCTAAATTAAATAATATGAAGTATGTCACCAACATTTGTAAATAGGGACGGTACAATTGAATGGTATCCAGAGCCTGAATCAGCTAAAAAGCCTACCATTAATTTAGGACATAGAAATGAAAAGAGTGCCTTTATAGGAACCGTCAACTCTGTTACTAGAATGATGGACCTAGCAAGTCAAGAAAGCCCCATTATTACTGAAGAAGATGTTCAAGAGTGTTTAACATTAAATGCAGAGCATTTAGGAATTACTAAGGAACTACTTCTAAGTTTAGCTCTTGAAGAGTTAGAGAGAAAGATAGAAGAAGAATAGAGAAATTCTTCCTTAAATATATTTAAGACCCATTGCACTTCTAACTTCCTTAATCACTTCTTGTGCATTCTTCTTTGCTACAACCGCACCTTCTTTCACAACCTTTTCTACCTCACCATCATATATTTTCTTCTTCTTACTCTGAAAATCTGTAAGATATCTCTCTAGAGATATACTAATAAGATTCTTTAATTCACCCATTACACTCTCACCATCCATATGCTTCTGTAAAAGACCTTTCATTTCTTCTCTCTCTTTTGCCTCTGCTACAAACTCTCCTATCTTGATTAATGATTCTAATGATTTTGTCATCTCTTTAGCAAAAGCACTCTGGGCTCTCTTTACCTTTCGCAGTGACACATCTACAGGGTCATCTAAGAGTATTGCACCAGTAGGGTTTGTTTTACTCATCTTACCCTCACCTACTAATGAATTAATCCTAACCGGTTTTCCCAAAGAGAGTACATTCGGAATAGGTAAAGTATCACCGTATGTCTTGTTAAACTTTCTTGCTAAATATCTTGCCATCTCTACATGAGCTACTTGATCTTCTCCAATAGGTATGTATTTGGACTTCTGAAGTAATATATCAGATGCCATCATAATGGGATACATTGCAAGCAGGGTAGAAGCATTAGTTAGATCCATATTCTGTTTAATTTTTTCTTTCAGTGTAGGTACTCTCAACAGTTCAGATACTGTTACTAATCTTGAAAGATAGAGATCAAGTTCAGATATCTCTTGTATCAGAGATGATTGTACAAAAATATCACAATTAGTAGGATTTAAACCCAGTGCTATGTAATCCTTAACAACATCTAGTACATACTGTTGAGTATCTTTAGGTTCTCCATCAGTTAGTGCATGTAAATCAGCTACAAAAACCATAGGCCTTCCAATCTCTTTCTTGTTTTGTAATTCCACTATAGTGTGTACGGAACCGATAACATTGGCAATTGTAAGACCACCTGTAGGTCTAATACCTGTAAACACATCTGTTTTGTAATTTAGTTTACCCATATATGTAAAATACAACTAAGTATTTAATTATACACTATACACTAAGAGATGATATATAATGGGGGTAGATGAATATCAAAGATTTTAAAAGTCTAAAAGAGATACACCAATATTTTGCAGTACACAATACTTGTAAATTAAAAAACACTGCTACTCAACCTGTGTATGAGACTACTCCTCCAACAAGTGGAATAGTATTCATTGGAGAAGCACCAGGATTGAGTGAAGACAAACTAGGTAAACCCTTTGTAGGAGCTGCTGGGAAATTACTTGATGAACTACTCCAGATAATAGGGTTCACAAGGGAGGATGTGTATGTAACAAATGTTGTAAAATACAGACCACCTAACAACAGAGATCCTCTAGATAGAGAGAAGGATGCGTGTAGAGTATGGGTAAATGCAGAGCTACTACTTATTAAACCTAAAGTAATAGTACCCCTTGGGAGACACTCACTGCAGAGATTCTTACCTGAATTAAATATATCTACCGCCCATGGAGAGGTTCATATTCACTCTAGTGGCACCCCTATTCTTCCCATGTACCACCCTGCTGCTGCACTCTACAATCCTAATCTTAAAAATACTCTTCAAGAGGATATGGTAAAACTAAAAGAATTTCTTAATAGGAAACCTAAGAAAGGAACTAGTAAGAAGAAACAGAGTATTATTAACGATATACTTCAACTCTAATTAATCAGACCACCCTGCATCATAGAAAATCTTCTCTGCTGCAGTCTCATACTCCGATATCTCAGTTGGATTAAACCATAGTCCTATCTCTCTCTCTGCATTCTCTACACTATCTGATGCATGAAGCATTGACCTTGTAACCCTGTTCTGTTCATCTGCTAATGCGAAAGAATCGAGTGAAAAATCTGCTCTAATTGTACCTACATCACCATCTGCTGGACTAGTACTACCTAACATCTTTCTTACCCCTTTTATCACCTCAAACCCTTGAAATACAGTAGCTATTACAGGTCCACAGGTAAGATACTTAATGTTAGATTCTCTTATCCACTTACCCCTCTCAAGAGCATTCCAATTAGAAGTATCCTCTCCTCTCTCCTCTGCACCCTTTTTTGCTTTGTTCCCTGTCTCAATCAGATACTCAGGATCATCAGAGTAATGTTTACCTACTAATGTCTCACTAGGTATCAACATCTTCATACCTACTATCTTGAATCCTTTTCTTTCAAATCTAGAGATTATTTCACCTACTACCTGTCTCTGTATTACATCCGGTTTAAATATTACTAATGTTTTCTCTTTGTTTTTCGTAAACATGTAGCTCTCTATTAAAATTATTCAGTATTTTAACATATATTTTCATATCTGTAGGGTATAATATGGAGATGAACGATTTCAAAGAGATATTACAAGAGATTCAAAACACAAAAGTATGGAGAGAGAACTCTCTGGGTACAATATTAAGAAAGTATCCTAAAGAAGGCAAAGGCCTATACAGACATGATGAGTTGGTTAGAGAGTACAGAGAGTTGGTCAGTAAGAAAGAGATACTACCGAGTAAGAAGATAGAGAGAAGAATAAGGAGAAAACCAACTAGAACTCTCTCAGGAGTAGCAACAGTTACCGTACTTATAAAACCTTTTAGTTGCCCTGGCAACTGTATATTCTGTCCAAATGAACCAGACATGCCTAAATCATATATCTCTTCAGAGCCGGGTGCTCAGAGAGCACTCACTCATAATTTTGATCCCTATTCACAAACATACTATAGAATAAAGGCTTTAGATGAGATAGGGCATAATACTGATAAAATCGAATTAATAATTCTAGGTGGTACATGTTCAGTATATCCTGAAAAATACCTAATATGGTTTACTAAAAGGTGTTTCGATGCCATGAATAGTTACAACAGTATCTCATATGAGAAAGAAGAAGTAGATATTAACAATATTACCTGGGAACACCTTTATCAAGCTCAAAAGACAAATGAATCAGCTAGATGTAGAAATGTAGGATTAGTTCTTGAGACAAGACCTGATTACATTACAGAAAAAGAAGTAATTAGATTAAGAAAACTAGGAGCTACAAAAATACAGATAGGAGTACAGAGTCTAAATAGTGACACTCTTAAACTTAATAAGAGAGGACATACTACTAAGGAGATAAAGGAAGCATTCAAATTACTTAGATTAGCAGGATTTAAAATACACGCTCACTGGATGCCTAACCTATACGGTAGTACTGTAAAGAAAGATATTAAAGATTTCAAACTATTATGGACTAAAGAGCACTCTCCTGATGAATTAAAAATATATCCTACATCAATAATTACTAATACAGTACTCTATCAATATTACAGAGGAGGTAAATACAAACCCTATACATACAGAGAACTACTATACCTCTTTAGTAACATCTTACCCATTACACCACGATACTGTAG
>MTBK01220221.1_pt1 | contig 14285 bp, 12 predicted proteins | sample 1535981 | NCBI WGS metagenome assembly MTBK01 (sample SAMN06109225, study PRJNA356200) | anaerobic digester metagenome | isolation source: biogas reactors fed with pig manure or primary and secondary sludge | place: Spain | collected 2016-06-30 | reverse complement strand
CCCGAGGACGTGCTCGCCTTGATGGACACCGGGGCAGAAGGCGTGGTCGGACTCGTCCGTGATGCCGGGGCGACGTTCCTCGCGCCGATCTACCACGAGCTGACGGCGGTCATCTGCAGCAGCGGCACGCCGCGCAGCCACATCGGCATCGTCAGCCGCGAGTTCCAGGTGCCCTGCGTGATGGCCTGCCAGTTCGCGTCTGATGAGCCCGAGGCCGGTGCGCTGGTCGAGGTGGACTGCACCGGCGCGGAAGGCATCGTCCGTGGGTGAGCGCACCGGCGGCGACGACGCGGCACGCAAGCGGCGGGTCAACGAGCTGATCGAGTACATGGCGCCGGTCTCCCACCACCTCACCGAGGAGCGGACGGCGCTGGAGAGCAGGCTGATCCCGGTCTCGGCGTACGTGGTGACGGCGTGCATCGAGTCGTTCCTGCGGTACCCGGAGATGATGCGCGCCATCGACGCGGTGCTGCCGGCCGAGGAGATCGGTCGCCGCGCCCGCCGCCCCGGTTGCCGGGTCAACACCGTGTACCTGTGGAGCATCGCCAACTTCTGGCTGATCGGGCGCAAGGTGTACGAGCAGCTCGATCCCGCTTCGGCCAACGATCTCGACCAGGCCTTCACCGTGATGGACTTCTGGGACCGCGCCGCGCAGGGCTTCCACGGCGAGGGGCATCGGCTGGCCGCGGACACCGCGCAGGTGACGCCGTATTCGGCCGAGCACATCGGCGCCCTGATGGCCGGGGTCCGCGACGTGCGTGACCAGGCCGAGCGCGACCGCATCAAGCGCTTCAACGCCACGCTGGTGAGCTACCTGTTCCTGCTCTACTTCGACACGCGCGTCGGCGCCGGCGACACCGGGCCTTACGTGCTCGACGACGGGCGGGTGCTGTTGGTGCGCGACTACTACCACCTCGCCGAGAGCGACTTCGCGTGGAGCACCGTGGCGAGTCGTGTGCCGTACTCCGACCTGACCGCGGCGCTGGTCCTCGACGGGGTGTCGATCGACAAGGTGACCGACTTCGGCACGAGCTACACCACGCCGGAGGACTACCTCGACCGCCTCGTCGGGTTCGCGCTCTACCGACCGGACTCGTCGACCGGCGAGCTGACCCCGGTGGGGCTCGACGAGCTCGACACGATCGTCGCCGAGGTGCGGGCTGCCCAGGGTGCCCACTACCGGGCGATCGCGGCGATGACCCGCGACGAGAAGATCGCGTGTGGCGCCTACGTGTACTTCTCGTTCTTGCGCCCCTTCGCCGAGGAGGCCGGCATCGCCGATCGGTTCGACTGGACGGTGCCCCGTGACATCCCCCCGATGGTGTACGAGCTGGTGTCGCAGATGGAGGGCGACAACGCGGGGCTGCCCGACGACGGGCCGTACTACTCCACGTTGCCGTGACCGGCCGGTGACGAGCCGCTGGGCGAGCGCCGACGAGCGCCGCCACCCCGATGCGCCGGTGGAGGAGTGGACGTTCGCCTTCTGGACCCCCGACGGGACGCTCGGCGGTCTGTCCGGCCATCGGCTGCTCGGGCGCCGGGCGTGGTACTTCGCCGCGCTGGCCCGAGCGGGCGAGCCGCTGCTGCACGTCACCGAGTGGGACGTGACCGTGCGCGCCGATCCGATGATCGTGAAGGCCGAGGCGCTGTGGGCCGAGCACACCTGCGACGCCGCTTTCGAGCAGTGGTGCGTAGGCAACGAGGCCTACGCGGCGGCTCTCGACAGCGCCGACGACGCCCTCGATCGGGCGTATGGGGTGCCGACGGCGATGGCCTTCGACCTGGAGTGGTACGCGAGCGCCGAACCGGAAGCGATCGAAGACGGCTATCGCCAAGACGGCGTCGTCCACGGCACGATCGAGCTCGCCGGTCAGCCCCACGTCGAGCTGGCCGAGGTGCCCGCAGAGCGCTCGCACCGCTGGGGCGACGCTCTCGGACCGCTGCCGGTAGAGCCTGCCGTCGCCCACCTCGGTCTGCGCGCCGCGTTCGCCTTTCCCGACGGCACCCTCGCCGACTGGGTGCTCACCCCATCGGGCTGGCACGCCCGCGGCGCGCCGCTGGGCTCTAAGTTGCTGATTCGGTGACCAACACGCTGCGACGTCTCCGACTCTCCATCGGCGCGCTCGTCCTCGTGTTCGTGGTCGGCACGCTCGGGTACATGGCGTTCGGGTTCTCGGTGCTCGACGCGGTCTACCAGACGGTGACGACCATCACGACCGTCGGCTTCCGCGAGGTTCAAGAGTTCTCCGCCGGGGAAAAGCTCTTCACCGTCGGGCTGATCATCGTCGGCGTCGCGATGGTGCTCTACACGTTCACACTGGTCGTCGAGGTGGTGGTCGGCGGCCAGCTGCAGGAGATCGTCGGGAGGAGACGGATGGACAAGCACATCGCCCGCATGCAGGGCCATGTCATCGTCTGTGGATGGGGTCGGGTGGGCCGCATCGTCGCGCACGACCTCCATCTCGCTGGGCTGGAGCTGGTCGTCGTCGACCACGACGTTGTCCGCCTTGCCGACGCTGCCCTGCCGAGCGTCGTCGGCGACGCCACGCGCGACGAGACCCTGCGTGCCGCTGGCATCGAGCACGCGAGAGCCCTCGTCGCCGCGCTCGCCGGTGACGCCGAGAACCTGTTCGTCACCCTCTCCTCCCGTGAGATGCGACCGGACCTGTTCATCGTCGCGAGGGCCCGGTCAGAAGACAGCGTCGGCAAGCTGGCGCGCGCAGGCGCCGACCGGGTCGTCAACCCGCAAGAGCTCGGCGGTGCCCGGATGGCGTCCTTCGTCGCCAGGCCACACGTGGCCGAGTTCGTCGACGTGGTGATGCACGAGCGCAGCCTCGAGTTCCGCTTGCAGGAGGTGGAGGTGCCCGAGGGATCGCCGATCGCGGGGCGCAGCCTGCGTGAGGCGAACCTGCGTGAGCTGACCGGGGCCTTGGTGCTGGCGGTGCGCCAGCCGAGCGGGGCGTTCAACACCAACCCGGACCCGGATACCGCGATCGAGCCTGGTCAGGTGGTGATCGCGGTCGGTGACGACGCCACCCTGCGGCGCCTGGTCGCGCACGTGCAGTCCTGACGCCCGTCGTTGGCCTGACGGCTCGGCGTCGAGTGCTACGGGTAGGTTGCAGTCGACGGAAAGGCGGCGATGAGAGCCAAGACGAACCTGGCGGTGCTGGTCGGCTCACTCGTCGCCTTCGGCCTGCTAGCCGTCCTCCAGACGGCCTCGAACGACAACTCCGCCACCCCGGCTCCCGCCGAGTCGAACCCGACCGACGAAACGACCGACGACTCGACACCCGACGACACGACCGGCGACTCGACACCAGACGACACGACGCCCGACGACACGACCGGCGACACGACACCCGACGACACGACCGGCGTCAGCCCCCGCTCCGATCGGGTCGATCCGATCGCCAAACCGACCAAGGCGCAGCTGCAGTCGGCGGGGGTGCGCTTCGAGTTGGCCATCGACATCGCCAACCTCACCGGCATGGTGTGGAACCACCGGGAGGGCGCCTTCTACGCGGTCACCCAGGACGGCTTCGTCCACCGCATCGACGAGGAGGTGACCACCGCGGAGGTGGTGATGGACATGTCGTCGGAGGTGACCGAGCTCCTCCCCGGTTCCGAGCGCGGCCTGCTCGGCATCGACTTCGATCCGCGCAACGGGCGGATGTTCCTCCACTACACCGACCGCGGCGACGATACGAACGTCGCCTCGTACGAGATGGTCGACGGGAAGCCGGACCCGGCCAGCCGCCGCCTGGTGCTGTTCGTCGAGCAGCCCGGTGTCGGCCACAAAGGTGGCGAGCTGTGGTTCGACGCGAACGGCTTGCTGTACGTCGCGCTCGGCGACGGCGGAGGCAGTCGCGGCCGCGACGCGCAGGACTACACCAAGCTGCTCGGCGCCATCTTGCGGATCGCTCCCCGCCTTGATGCCGAGGGCTACGACGTGCCCCCGGACAATCCCTACGTCGCCGATCCGGCGAAGAGACCCGAGATCTGGGCCAAGGGGTTGCGCAACCCGTGGCGGTTCTCGATCGACCCGGGCTCAGGCGACATGTACATCGGTGACGTCGGCGAGGACTCGCTCGAGGAGCTGAACGTGATCCCTGCCGGGACGAGCGGGCAGAACTTCGGCTGGTACTTCTACGAGGCGTCGAAGCTGCGCTACGACGGCGCTCCCGCAGGCGTGGTGCCGCCGATCTTCGAGTATCCGCACACCGTCGGCCCGGCGATCATCGGCGGCCTCGTGTACTACGGCCAGGCGATCCCTGCATTGCGCGGTGCCTACGTGTTCGCCGACATGACCGGGCTGATCTGGGTGCTCGGCGGCGAGGGTGAGGTGCAGCTACCGCTGCGCCAGGGCGGCGTGATCACCGGCTGGGCGGAGGGCCCGGACCGCGAGCTGTACGTGCTCACCCTGCGCCAGGGCCTGCTGCGGATGTTGCCTGCCTGACCGGGCGGCGGTTGCGCCGGGCGAACCACACCACGGCTGCCACCAGCAGCCCGGTGACGAGGAACGGCCCGGCCAGCGCCAGCGCCACAGCGGCTGTGGCGAACATGCCGGCGAACGCCGACCAGCCGTCGGCCAGGGCTTCGACGACCGTCGGCCGCGGGTCCTCGAAGGTCGTCGAGAGAGCGGCGATGCCCTCTGCCGAGGTCGACAGCTCGATCGTCAGGGTGGACATCGCCACCTGGTCGTCGAGCACGCGCTGCGAGCCGAGCAGGGATTCGAGGTCGGCCTCGCGCCGGGTCAGCTCACCCTCCACCCGCACCACGTCCTCGATGTCGACCGCTTCGGCGAGCAATGCCCGTACCCGCTCGACGCTCGCCCGCGCGGTGGCGATGCGGCTGTCGAGGTCGACGAGCTGTTCGGTGACATCGATCGACTCCTGGGTGCGGCTGAGCAGGGTGCCCACACCCCCGAGGTCGGCGATCGTCGCTTCCAGCTCCTCGGGTGGCAGCCTCACCACCAGCATCGCCCGCGCGTGCTCGGGGTCGCCCATCTGCAGGTCCACGTCGAACACCGCGCCGCCGCGGGCGGTGACGATGGCGGAGATCTGGTCGACGGCTGCGGGCACGTCGGGCACCTCGATGCCGGCGCTGCCGGTGACGACGATCGAGCGTCCCAGCCCCGCGATGCCGGCGGGCAGTGCGAACGCATCCGCTTCTCCCTCGCTCGCCGGTTGTCCGCTGGCCAAGTCGCCCGTCGATGCGTCAGCGTCCGCGGTGTCACTGCCCGCAGCGGAATAGCTCTCGCTGCGCTGCAGGTCGGCGGGAGCGGTCAACTCCGCAGACGAGTCGTCGTCGCCCCCTGCGCACGCGACCAGCGCGAACGCCACAGCGGCCACGACGGCGGCGCCTGCCAGTTGGATGGTGCGGGACCGTCGGGTTGTCGTCATGGGAGTCCGACGACGGGCGCGGAGTGCCGGTTCCCGGACGCGGCGGAGCGGATTCCGGGACGCGCGACCTGCAGGGCTAGCGTCGGGAGCGCTCGGCAAGCCGGACGCTGTGGCGGGTGTTCGAACCCACGCGGCGACCGCAGCAGAAAGGCGCGACATCGACATGGCGCAGACGGCGACGACGCGTGGACCCGTGGGTGGCTCGGCCGTCGGGCGGGACACCCGCAAGAGGAAGCCGTTCCTGCTCGACCTCTACTCGACGGCGGTCGGCAAGAAGTACGTGATGGCGATCACCGGATTGATCGGCATCGGGTTCGTGGTCGTCCACATGATCGGCAACCTGAAGATGTACCTCGGGCAGGAGGACCTCGACCACTACGGCGAGTTCCTGCGCGAGCTGCTCGTGCCGATCCTGCCGCGCACCGTCGCCCTGTGGCTGCTGCGCTTCGTCCTCATCGCCGCAGTGGTGTTGCACGTCCATGCCGCGGTGACCCTCACTCGCTTGAACCACAAGGCTCGCCCGGTTAAGTACCAGAGCGAGCGTGACTACCAGGTGGCCAACTTCGCGAGCCGCAGCATGCGCCTCACCGGCGTCGTCGTCGTGCTGTTCTTGCTGTGGCACCTCGCGGACTTCACCTGGGGCACGACGAACGGCATCGGCGCCGACGGCGAGTTCGTGCGCGGCGCGGTGTACGACAACGTCGTGCGCAGCTTCGAGCGCGTGCCCGTGGCACTGTTCTACGTGCTGGCCAACATCGCGCTCGGCGTGCACCTGTTCCACGGCACGTGGAGCCTGTTCCAGTCGCTCGGGTGGAACAACCCGCGCTTCAACGGCTGGCGGCGCGGCCTGGCTGCCGGTGTGGCCGGACTCGTCGTCGTCGGCAACGTGTCGTTCCCCCTCGCCGTGCTGGCCGGCGTCGTCGGCTGAAGGAGCTCTCGTCATGTCGATCTCGCTCGAGTCCAAGATCCCCGCCGGGCCGGTGGAGGACATGTGGGACACGTATAAGCAGGATGTGAAGCTCGTCAACCCGAACAACAAGCGCAAGTTCAAGGTGATCGTCATCGGCACCGGCCTCGCCGGAGCCTCGGCGGCGGCCACTCTCGCCGAGCTCGGGTACCAGGTGGAGGCGTTCACGTTCCACGACTCGCCGCGGCGAGCGCATTCGATCGCCGCGCAGGGCGGGATCAACGCGGCGAAGAACTACCGCGGCGACGGCGACAGCATCCACCGCCTGTTCTACGACACGGTGAAGGGCGGCGACTTCCGCAGTCGCGAGGGCAACGTCTACCGCCTGGCCCAGGTGTCGGTCGACATCATCGACCAGTGCGTCGCGCAGGGAGTGCCCTTCGCCCGGGAGTACGGCGGTCTGCTCGACAACCGCAGCTTCGGCGGGGCGCAGGTGAGCCGCACGTTCTACGCGAGGGGCCAGACCGGCCAGCAGTTGCTCCTCGGCGCCTACCAGCAGCTCGCCCGCCAGGTCGGGCTCGGCACGGTGAAGTTGTGGAACCGGGTCGAGCTGGTCGACGTGGTGGTCGTCGACGGCCGCTGCGCGGGCATCGTCACCCGCGACCTGATGAACGGCGAGGTGGCTTCGCACGCCGCACATGCGGTGGTGCTCGCCACCGGCGGCTACGGGAACGTCTTCTTCCTCTCCACCAACGCGATGGCGTGCAACGTCACCGCGGCGTGGCGGGCGCACCGCAAGGGCGCGCTGTTCGCGAACCCGTGCTACACCCAGATCCACCCCACCTGCATCCCCCAGTCCGACGAGTTCCAGTCGAAGCTGACGCTGATGTCGGAGTCGCTGCGCAACGACGGGCGGGTGTGGGTGCCCTCACAGGTGGGCGACACGAGGGCCGCCGACCAGATCCCCGAGGGGGAGCGCGACTACTACCTGGAGCGGCTCTACCCCTCGTTCGGCAACCTCGCCCCGCGTGACATCTCCTCGCGCGCGGCCAAGCGGGCGGTCGACTCGGGCCGCGGCGTCGGGCCTCTGCAGAACGGTGTCTACCTCGACTTCTCCGACGCCATCGGCCGCCTCGGCCAGCCGGTCATCGCCGAGCGGTACGGGAACCTGTTCGAGATGTACGAGCGCATCACCGGCGAGAACCCTTACGACGTGCCGATGCGCATCTACCCCGCTTCGCACTACACGATGGGCGGGCTGTGGGTCGACTACGAGCTGATGACCAACGTGCCCGGCCTCTACGCGGCCGGCGAGGCGAACTTCTCGGACCACGGCGCGAACCGCCTCGGCGCCTCCGCGCTCATGCAGGGTCTCGCCGACGGCTACTTCGTGCTGCCGTACACGATCGGCAACTACCTCGCGCCGATGCTCAACCAGGCGATCCCGGGCACCGATCACCCCGAGTTCCGTGCCGCCGAGCAGGCGGCGCGCGACCGGTACCAGCGCTACCTCGACATGAATGGCAAGCGCTCGCCGGACTGGTTCCATCGTGAGCTCGGCAAGATCATCTGGGACAACTGCGGGATGGAGCGCACCGCGCAAGGCCTGCAGAAGGCGCTCGCCGAACTGCCTGCGCTGTACGAGGAGTTCTGCCAGGACTTGCGCGTCACCGGTGGCGGCGACACCACCAACCAGACGCTCGAGAAGGCAGGGCGTGTCGACGACTTCTTCCAGCTGGGGATGCTGATGTGCCGCGACGCCCTCGAGCGTGAGGAGAGCTGTGGCGGCCACTTCCGCGCCGAGTACCAGACCGACGAAGGCGAGGCGCTGCGCGACGACGAGCGCTTCGCCCACGTCGCCGCATGGGAGTGGACCGGTGACCCGATGAACGCCGTCCGCCACGTCGAACAGCTCGAATTCGAGACCGTCCACCTCGCCACCCGGAGCTACAAGTGAGCACGCTGAACAACCTCACCCTCACCATCTGGCGCCAGGCCGGCCCGGACGACTCCGGCCGCTTCGAGAGCTACCGCATCGACTCGATCAGCGACGAGGCGTCGTTCCTCGAGCTGCTCGACATCTTGAACGAGCAGCTCATCGAAGAGGGCAAGGAGGCGATCACCTTCGACCACGACTGCCGCGAAGGCATCTGCGGCACGTGCTCGTTGATGATCGACGGCCAGGCCCACGGCCCCCAGCGCGGCACAGCCACCTGCCAGCTGCACATGCGCAAGTTCGCGAGCGGTGACACGATCGTCGTCGAACCGTGGCGCGCGTCGGCGTTCCCCATCGTCAGGGACCTGATGGTCGACCGCGGTGCATTCGACCGCATCGTCGAGGCGGGCGGGTTCATCACCGCCCCTACCGGTGGCGCGCCCGACGCGAACCTGATCCCGATCCCAAAGCCCGTCGCCGACGCGTCGATGGACGCCGCGGAGTGCATCGGCTGCGGCGCGTGCGTGGCGGCATGCCCGAACGGGGCGGCGAACCTGTTCACCGCGGCCAAGATCGCCCACCTCAACCTGCTACCGCAGGGGCAGGCGGAGCGCTACCGCCGCGTCGAGGCGATGGTCGAGACGATGGACGAGCACTTCGGCTCGTGCACGAACCACGGCGAGTGCGAGGCCGCGTGCCCGAAGAGCATCTCGATCGACGTGATCGCGCTGATGAACGCGGACTACCTGAAGGCCAAGTTCAAGAACCGCAAGACCCTGTCCCGCTCGTAGACCTCAGTCCGCCCGACGGGTGATCGTGCAGTGGTCGCGGTTGGTGGCCACGACGTCGCCGGCGACGAGCGTCAGATCGAGCACCAGCGGGCCTTCGACGTCGGGCACGACGTGCTTGACCGTACCGACGCGAACGCAGTCGTCGGCTCCGATGTCGCCTTGCCATTGCCAGTGCTGCGTTCCCCCCGGCCAGTTGAGCGTCGCGGTGACGACGGCATCCGTGAGGGGGGAGCGCAGGTCGCTCACGACGTGCACGTCGAGCGCCAGCGCGTCGTCGGGCCGGCATTCGACGGGGAGGCGGTCGGCGACGACGATCACAGGCGCGCAGGCCTCGGCCAGGGCGTGGAACGCCTGCTTCGGCTGGCGTTCGTGGTCGAGCATGCTGCACGACACCATCGGCTCGGCGTCGTTCAGCATGTACACGCAGAACCCACCCGTCGGGCGGTACTTGAGGCGCCGCAGCGTCTCGACATGGTGCTTGACGAGCTTGGCCTGGTACTCCTGCGACGCCTGCTGCCACGACGCGAAGGTGTCGTGCTCGGCGGGGGGTACGTACCGGGAGAACAGCTCGGCCTGCATGCCGTAGCGGGTGGCGAGGTGTACCCAGTCGAGGTGCGGCCACTGCCGTGGTTCCATGAACGACGCCTCGGTCGGCACCGCCTGCGCGCCGAACTCGCTGACGAAGCGCACGAGGCGCGGCACGGTGGCCGCGAACCCGGGCAGATCTCGCTCGTCCCCGTGGAACCAACCGAAGTAGAGGTGGCTATCGGTGCCGTCGAGCTGGGGCAGGTGGGGTAACACGCCGCTGTGAGCGACGACCGGTCGGGTGTCGTCGGAGCGCTCGAACGTCCGCTTCACCCATCGGTCGAGCACGCTCTTGTTCCAGGTGGGTAGCTGGTTGGCGGCGGCCAGGGTGACGACGAGCTTGCCGGTGTCGAGGGGTTCGCCGGGTTGGAGGTCGAGGCGAAACGGCTCGTTGTGCCCGCACCACACCGCGATCGACGGGTGGTGGCCGAGCGAGTACACCGCTTCCTCCGCCTGGCGCACCGCTTGCCGGCGCACCTGACGGGCGTAGCCCCACTGCAAGGGGAAGTCCTGCCACACGAGCATGCCGGCCTCGTCGGCGGCGTCGTACAGCTCGGGGCGGCTGATGTGCGCGTGCACGCGCACCATGTCGAGTCCCGCGTCGCGGGCGAGGCCGATGTCGCGGCGCAGCTCCTCGGCCGAGGCGTCGGCGAGCGCGGTCCGGGTGGGGGCGAGGTTCGCGCCCTTCACGAAGAGCTGCTCGCCGTTGACCGACAGCTTCCAACCCTGCATCGCCACTTCGCGCAGCCCCGTGCGCAGCTCCAGACGGTGGCTCGGTTGACCGTCGACCAGCACCTCGACGGCGACGTCGGTGAGCTGTGGCTCCCCGAGGGCCCATGGCCACCACAGCCGCGGGTGCTCGACGTCGACGGTCCAGTCGTGGTCGTTCACGCCATGGGCGAGTGTGCGCTCGTCGGCGTGCACGAGCTGGCCGTCGACCCACGTCATCAGGCGTACCGAGCGGGCAGTCTCGCTGTCGAAGCGGGCGTGCAGGCGCAGGTGCGCTCGTGATTCGTCGGCGTCGCGGCACAGCACGCGCAGGCGATCGATGCGCACCGCTCCGGTGGACTCGATCCGCACCGGTCGCCAGATGCCGCCGGGGTTCCACCCCGGCCGGATGCAGTCCCAGTGCTGGAATACACCGGTGATGTTGCGCTTCGCGCGTTTGTCGGTCTGTGGCGAGCACGTCACCTCTACGGCGAGGGCGTGTTCGCTCCCCAGGCGGCACAGCGCGGTCACGTCGTAGGCGTGGGGCACGAAGTACCCCTCCGGGTCGCCGAGATAGGCGCCATCGAGCCACACGTCGCCCTGGTAGAAGATCCCGTCGAGCACCACCCAGCGACGCTCGCCCGGCTCGGGCACGGGCTGCTCGAAGCTCGTGCGGTAGAGCATCGGTCCGTCGCTTTCGGCGAACGCGGGGACGGAGCGCCAGTGCCCGGGGACCGGTACGCGCTCCCACCCGTCGTCGTTCACGTCGAGGCCGATCGCCGAGCGGCGGAGCTCGTCGTCGGCTGGCGCTGCCCGCCAGGTGCCCGACAGATCCATCGGGGCAGGGTAACCGGACGAGGGTCGCACCCCGGTGGCCGCAGTACGGTGCCCGGGTGCGTACGCTCCTCGTCGGCCTCGCCGCGGGATTCCTGTCCGGGGTGTTCGGCGTCGGTGGCGGGATCCTCGTCGTGCCGGCATTGGTGTACCTGCTCGGCATGGACCAGCGCCTCGCGCACGGCACGAGCTTGGCCGCCGTGTTGCCGATCTCCGCGGCGAGCCTCGTCGGCTACGCGATCGCCGGCAACGTCGACTGGCCGGTGGCGGCTCTCCTCGCGAGTGGCGCGGTGGTCGGTGCGCTGATCGGCACACGCCTGCTCCACGTGCTGCCCCACCGCGCTCTCGCCCTCGTGTTCGCGATCGTCCTGATTGCCACCGCGATTCGCCTGTTCATCCCCACCGAGGCATCCGGGCGGGCGAGTCTGACGGTGCTCGGGGCGATCGCCCTCATCGGCGTGGGCGTGCTCACCGGCATCCTCGCCGGACTGCTCGGCGTCGGCGGTGGAGTGATCATGGTTCCGGTGATGATCGCGGTCATCGGCATCGCCCCCGTCGTCGCCAAGGGGACCTCGGTGGCGGTGATCATCCCGACGGCGCTGATGGGCACCTGGCGCAACCGCTCGAACGACAACACCGACTTGCGGGTGGCGGCCACCGTCGGCGCGTCCGGCGTCGTGTCGGCGCTCGCCGGAACGTACGTCTCGCGGAACCTCGACGACACGGTGTCGAACGTCCTCTTCGCCACGCTGGTCCTGTTCGTGGCGGCGCGCATGCTGGTCGACCTACGAAAGCCGCCCGCGCCGGATGTGGACGGGTTCAACCTCGATTAGCCGCGTCGTAGGTCGACCTGCCCGTAACCCGCGGGCTCCCCGTCACCGCCGTGGGGAGTCGGCGGTAGGGTCGGTCCATGGCGCAGCGAACGCATCCGTCACCGGCCACACTCGGCCAGCTGATCGAGTCCGGCTGGCGTTCGGCGCCGGTCAAGGAGGAGATCCGCCGCAACGCCGTGGCCAAGATCGCCGCCGGCGAGCCCCTCTTCGAGGGTGTCATGGGCTACGAGCACACGGTGATGCCTCAGCTCGAGAACGCGCTGCTCGCCGGTCACGATGTGATCTTCCTCGGCGAGCGCGGTCAGGCGAAGACGCGCATGATCCGCTCTCTCACCGGCTTGCTCGACGAGTGGATGCCGATCATCGCCGGCAGCGAGATCAACGACGACCCGTCTCATCCGGTGTCCCGCCACGCCCGCGACCTCGTCGCCGACCGCGGTGACGACACCCCGATCGAATGGGTGCACCGCTCCACTCGCTACGGCGAGAAGCTGGCCACGCCGGACACCTCCATCGCCGACCTGATCGGCGAGGTCGACCCGATCAAGGTCGCCGAGGGCCGCTACCTGTCCGACGAGCTGACGCTGCACTACGGCCTGGTGCCGCGCACGAACCGGGGCATCTTCGCGATCAACGAGCTGCCCGACCTCGCCGAGCGCATCCAGGTCGGCATGCTGAACGTGCTCGAAGAGCGCGACGTGCAGATCCGCGGCTACAAGATCAGCCTGCCCCTCGACGTGATGCTCGTCGCCTCGGCCAATCCCGAGGACTACACCAATCGCGGCCGCATCATCACTCCGCTGAAGGACCGCTTCGGCAGCCAGATCCGCACGCACTACCCCCTCGACGTCCCGGTCGAGGTGGCGATCATGCGCCAGGAGGCGAGGCAGGGCGACGTCGGCGGGGTGACCGTCTCGATGCCGTCCTACATGGAAGACGTCGTGGCCACCTTCAGCCAGCTCGCCCGGGCGAGCAGCCACGTCAACCAGCGCAGTGGGGTCAGCGTGCGCCTCAGCGTCAGCAACCTGGAGGTGCTCGCGGCGAACGCACTGCGCCGCGGCCTGCGGGCGGGCGAGGTGTCGGTTGTGCCACGCGTCTGCGACCTCGACGCCTTGGCCGCGTCGACGAGCGGCAAGGTCGAGATCGAGTCGCTCGAAGAGGGTCGCGAGGGCGCGATCTTGGAGAACCTCGTGAAGGGCGCGGTGCTGACCGTGTACAAGGAACGGGTCAGCCCCGAGACCGTGCGCGACGTGGTCGCCGCGTTCGAAGACGGTGTCGTCGCGCACACGGGAGAAGACGTGCCCTCGCCGGAAGAGGCCCGCACCGTGGAGCAGGTGCCGGCGCTGCGTGCACCCGTGCTCGCCCTGACGGGCGGTGACGAGTCGCCGGCCGCGGTCGCCGCCGCGGTCGAGTTCGTGCTCGAGGGGCTGCACCTGTCCAAGCGGCTCAACAAAGACGCGTCGGGCGCTCGCGCCACCTACCGCAAGCGCTGAAGTCGCGGGTTCAGGCCACGAAGGGTGAGCGCGTCCACAGCTCGCCGGTGTCGTGGCGCCCGTCCGACACCGGTTCGCCGGTGAGGTTCACGACCTCGATCGGGCCGGGGAAGCCACGCAGCAGCATCGGCTCGTGCGGCTCGGCGTTGACCCCTTCGGGCAGTGCTTCCACCTGCGATGCCGGCAGCAACACCTCCCACTCGGTGGCGGCGTCGCACAGGCGTGCCGCGAGGTTCACCGCCGACCCGATGTAGTCGTCGCCCTCGAACAGCAAGGCATAGCCACTGGCGGCACCGACCCGCAGCGTCAACGGGTGACAGGGCTGAACGCAGGCCCGCCCGAGCTCGAGCGCGAACATCACCGCGTCGGACTGGTCGACGGCGACGACCATGCACCCGTCGCCGAGCCACTTCGCGATGCGCACCCCGCGCTCGGAGGCGACGTCGCGGGCGATCGCGCGGAAGGCCGACAGGATCCGACCGGCTGCATCGTCGCCGTTGACGGCGGTGTAGTCGGTGAATCCGGACAGGTCGACGAACACGAAGGTGCGGGGAACGCGCATGGCAATCGTGCGCCAGGCTACGCCCGGACGCGCTGGCAGTCGCGGTTCATGGTGTGACGTACGGACCACCACTCGCCGTGAGCGGGGGTACCCTTCGCCGATGGCCACCCGGTTCACGTATTCGCGCTGGGACGGCTCACAGCGCGGCTTCGACCTGGACGCCGACGCCCTGTTCGACGAGATCACCGACGACCTGCTGTACCACGGCGACGTCAACAACGCCCTGCGCAGGAT
>MTBK01207073.1_pt1 | contig 14296 bp, 7 predicted proteins | sample 1535981 | NCBI WGS metagenome assembly MTBK01 (sample SAMN06109225, study PRJNA356200) | anaerobic digester metagenome | isolation source: biogas reactors fed with pig manure or primary and secondary sludge | place: Spain | collected 2016-06-30 | reverse complement strand
AAGCAAAAAAGAGAAAAAGCTTGATCCGAGGATAACTCCTCGAGTTATCTCCCGTCTCAAGCTTGTCAGTAAACAGTTCTTTTATTTATTTATTTATTTTTGTCAAGTGGTGTTCTTTCTTAACTGAAATAGTGGTATACTTTTCAATTGAAATTTACATGAATGCATGCTAATTGTAAGTCGCTTTGGTTTGTCGGACGTTCCAGATATATTTTATCATGTTTTATAGTACGGAAGAATCGTTCAATGTAAACACTGTCTGGCGACTAAATAACCTGTGTCAATTGATATAATGAAAAATGTTCTTGCTTCGAAGGGTTTTCAACCATGATGCGACAGATTTAGGCTTTTTTGTCAACTGATTGAGTGACAGTATAATTTTACGGTGGCTTTGTTAAGGCACGGATTAGAAAAACGTATGTTCTGTTGAAGCCGTTCCACCACTCTCTTGCCAATTAATAGCGACTTTAATTTACAAAACAGCCTGGACTATTTTGTAAATACAAATCTTATTTTTTATTGCCTGTCATTTTTAGTCAGTTATTTTGAATTTTGGATGCCCTACCTGCCATAATGAAAACGATAACATATCTACAAACTCCTTTATCGTAACATCAATGTCGGAAGTAAAATGTCCATTGTCATACTTTACATATAGCAAAACTGGTTTATTTGAGCTACTGCTATTTTGTAAAACCGCTGCAAATTTTGCTGGAGTCCATGGCACTACTCTTGCATCATTCATTCCACTTCTAACAAAAACGGCTGGATATTTTGTGCCTTTTATAACTTTACTTTGTGCATCCATTTCAATTAAAGCATTAATATCTTTTTCAACTTTTACAGACCCAAATTCCGGAATTTGGTTATCACCATTTGGAGAAACTTCACTTCTTAAAATATTTGTCTCTCCAACTTGAGAAATTGCTACTGCAAACAAATCAGGTCTTTCTGTAATCGCCCTACCAATTAATATTCCACCGGCACTCATACCTGTTCCAATTAGTTTTTGTGGTGATGTATACTTTTCTTTAATTAAATATTCGGCACAAGCAATAAAATCTTTCCAGGTATTGGGTTTAGTAGTTTTCATTCCTGCTTGGTGCCATTCTTCACCTTTTTCCCCACCACCTCTTACGTGTGCAAAAGCAATGCTGCAGCCTTGCTCTAAAAGTATCACATTAGCACTACTATAAGAGGGTGTAATTGAATAACCATAAGCCCCATAACCTTCAAGATAACAGGGGGCATTACCATCAAATTTAATATTTTTAGGGTATAAAATGGATAATGGAACTAAAACACCATCGTAACTTTCAACTTCAACTTCTTTAATTACATAATCTTTTGAAAAATCAGGAAAGCCTCCACTCGTATCAAACCACTTACTTTTTGTAATTGAATTTTTCTCTATATCGTATTCGTAAACCGAATAAGGCGAAAGCCAATTTGCATTATAAACTATTAGTCTGTCATTTAAGGTCGCATTAAAGGGTGATGAGCGATTAACACCCTGAGGTAAGTGTAATTTTTCAGTAGTTAATGTTTTTGTGTTTATCGAATATTGTTCATTGGTGATTCCATTGCTTGTTGCATAAATGATGTAGTTTTGGGATTTTTGAATATCTGTGATAACGTCTTTGCCCTCAGCAACAATTATTTTTGCCTTGTCAAAATCTGGATTCAATATACTTGTAACGCCAATTTTAAATTTGGATGCGTTTTTATGAGATAAAAAGAAAAGCTGATCCCCTATTGAATAGAAATCTTTTATTTCATCTTTGTAGCCTATTAATGGTTTCCAATTAATTCTTTCTTTATGTAATTGGTCTCCAGTAGCATAGTATACCAATGCTTCAGATCTTACAGAACCAATGCTTAGAAATAAATACCTCTTGTCATCAGACAAATAAATGGTTGGAAATTGTTCAGGTAAAACATTTAATTCATTATATTTTTCTCGAGAAAACAAAAGTCTATCAGTTGATGTCTCAGTACCAATTGTGTGCGAATAAACATCCATATATTTTAACACATCGTCACTCTTATTGTCGGTGCTTTTCATTTTAGTGTAAATAATTTCAGTATCATCTGATGCAAACTGGGCACGGAATTCACTCCAAACCGGACCAAAATTATCATCTAATAAACTTTTTGTTTTTATATCCAATATTCTTATATTACAAATTTCTGTGCCACCATTTGAAAGAATCATTGCTATTTTTTTCGCATTATCATCAATAATAAAATCAATAAGCTCTGTGTTTTTGCCTGTGCTTTCGGGGTCAAATAAAAGTTCTTCCTCGCCATTGGGTAATGTCCTCATATATAGTTTACTAAGATTATCTTCCTTTGATAATTTTGCATAATAATAAGTGTTACCACACTGTACTATTTTTCCAAAAATATCTCCCCTTATTTGTCGATACTCTTTTATTCTTTTCAACAAAATGTCTCTACCACTTATTTTATTAATCAGGTCATTTGAAAAGTCGGCTTGTGCTTTAATCCACGCTATGACAGCAGTGTCTTCAAGGTTCTCAAGCCATCTATAATTGTCGATAATTTCTGTGCCAAAATAATTATCAACAACTGGAATCTCTTTTGTTTTTGGATAGTTGAATTGAGCTTTTGTCGTTGGAGCAAAAGCTAAAATAATTAATATTTTTAATATTATTTTTTTCATTTCTTTATGTTTTAAATGTTGTGTTAAACAGCTACTAACGGTTTAGGTATTGCTGGAGGCGGAGCATTTCTGCTATGCTGTTCATTTGAAAAACTAATGCTAAATAGATCACACAAGTTTTATAGAAGTTCGTCGCCGCAGCTTTTGGCAACACCTTGTCATGGGCAGGCTTTGTATTTATAAAATTGTTTTCCTTCCCGGCTTTATCAATATAAAATTTTCTTTTTCTAGGTCGAACCTTCGTTCTACCGTCCACAAAAAAAGGACGATGATCATATCCATTATCATATTTTAAAGGAATTACTATTTTCCTGGATGGATAAATAAAACTCCATTTACCACCACTATAACTCTTATAATTGTCGTCATACTTTGCACCTGGTATTACTTCAAAAATATTCAAAATACCGGAGTACTCAACGAAAGTATACTTTGCAGAAATAACTGTCTCCCCTGAATTGTCTTTAAACCCGTAATTTCCTCTGGCACCCGGATATGATTCTATTTCTTGTGCGTTACATAGGAAAAAGAGGGAAAGACACAAAATATATGTGACTATTATTAATTGCAGCATTCTTTTATAATATGTTGAGTTATAAACCTACTCATTTGGATTTTCGGTATCACACGGTTTCTTTGAAATAGACGAGGTCTTTAATTTTGTTGTTACTCATACAGTAATCAACTGTCAAACCGTAGTGGTGGCGGCTTTCCCTTCCATCTGAGTCCGTTGCGATGTAATTTAAACTTGCCCATAACGTCTTATTTATGGCGTACTAATAAAACAAATTTGTAAATGTTTAGTTTTTACACGCACAGAGTTTTTTAATTTTTATTTTAATAAGCAACAAAACCACTGGTTATCAATGGGATAGCAGAGGAACTCCAATATTAATTTGAACCAGCCAATGTTTGTAAACTTTTAAATTAGAGTATGCCCTGATGGTCTGCCTACGCTATTAAAGACTTTCAAAAAAAGATTTGGCTAAAAACAGATTATGGCTGTGCTGACATACAATCATGATGGTAAAATTTTCCTTAAAACCGGTGAATAAAAATCATACCGATATTTCATATGCTTCAATAGCCACCCTGACCTTGAATTTAGCATTAAATGTTTTTCTTGTTCCTTAATAATGGTACAAAAATTCAAAATCAGTAAATTTTCGTTTAGTTTTTCAGACCTCCGTGTCAATGACCTGCAATATTTTATTTTCGGAGTACAATACGGAAAGTAGTTCCTTTTCCTACCACTGACGATTTTATAAATATTTTCCCTTTATGGTAATCTTCGATTATGCGGCGTGCCAGCGACAACCCAAGCCCCCAGCCTCTTTGCTTGCTTGTAACTCCCGGATTAAAAATTGAACTGTATTTTGACTTCTGTATCCCCTTGCCATCATCTGAAAAATCAACATACACATATTTAGGGTCTTCACTTATTGCTATTTCTATCATACCCTCGCCGCTAATGGCATCAGCAGCGTTTTTCCACATATTTTCAATTACCCATCCAAAAAGCTGAGGATTCAAAGGTACCATAACTGAGCCATAATCAGGTGCATGTATCTCTGATCTTATCTTTTTTGTGGTGCGGGTCTTAAGATAATCAGCTATTCCCTGTATTTCATCAACAATATTCACAGGCTTCAGATTTGCTGCCGAGCCTATCTTTGAAAAACGCTCTGTAATTACCTGAAGCCGTGCAACATCCTTCTCCATTTCGTCAGTTATCTGCTCATCAACACTGTTGAGCTTCAGTATCTCAATCCATGCCATAATCGCTGAGAGAGGTGTACCCAACTGATGCGCCGTTTCCTTTGCCAGTCCTGCCCAAACCTGATTCTGCTCCGATTTTCGTGCTGTACTGAAAAGCAGATAGGCAACAGTTATAAACACTACAATTACACCAAACTGAAAATATGGATAATATTTAAGCTGGGTAAGCAGGTATGAGTTCTTGTAAAATATCAGCCGCTGTCTTCCTTCTGAAAACTGTATCTCAATAGGTTCATTCACTGAAGCCATTTCCTGTACCATCTGCAGCAATGCCTTGTCGTCGCTTGCAACCGAACGGTCAATATTACCGGTTGCGACAATATGTTTTCTCGACATATCAGTGATTATCACCGGTACTGATGCCGAATTTGCCACCACTTCCGAAATAAATGATTTTTCAAGGTCTTCGAGATAGGCACGCAGTTGAGTGAAAGTTTTCGACTCTTTATAATAAACACGGATATTATTTTTCGGGTCGAGGCGGACAATAACCGGTTCAAAAGCTGAAAATTCACGTTTCAGTTCTCCGGCAAGTATTTCATCCGGTTCTAATTCCATGTCGAGGTTGGCATAAAGCGTGATTTTATCCCTGGAATCGGTGATGATAACAGGAATTGTATTGTTATCCGAGATTATTTTCAGATAAAAATCCATGGCTTCTGACTCTTCGGTTTCGCCAAGACGTTTAAAAGCTTCGGCTAATATTTCAACATGCTTACGCTCATCAGCCTTTATCTGCTCAAAAAACTCCTGGGTATAATGTACCAACTGCACACGATTCCGGATGGCATCAGCCCAGATGGTGGCATTCCGGCGCTCGTCGAGGGCTATATGACGGGCAAGTATGTTTGAATACCACAGCGAAACCATTACAATTACAAGGGCAATAATGCCAAGAATTATCTTCCAGCGCTTTTTTTTGTAATAAATATCCAAAACCTATATCTGATTTTAATGTTGGTAAATATTCCTGAACCTTGTTTGGTTTTCAAAACTAAATGTTTTGCTCAGAACAAATTGCGTTTGCAAAAATAACGAAAGCATTGGGTTTTGATTGCTGCCTAAACCATTATAAAGCAAATGTTTTAATTCATAACTGCGAAACATGCCTAATGGCAGCCTGTTCAATCATTTGCAAATAAAATACTTTTATTGATATTGAAGTAATATGTATATTTGCACTCTAATTTAATCCAATGTAACCATGAGAAAATTTTATTTATTCATCGTATTGCCTGCTCTGGCTGTGTTAATGCTTGCAGGCTGTAATCAACAAACTGTTATGCGTGCAAAACAAATCCCGCTTGAAGATTTTTTCCGGAATCCCGAAAGATCGGGTTATCAGATCTCTCCTGAAGGAAAATACTACTCTTACATGGCGCCTTATAAAAACCGTATGAACATTTTTGTGGTTGAAATAGGCAAAGACGAACCCTTAATGCTTACCAGCGATACCGCCCGCGATATTGCAGGCTATTTCTGGGCTAACGAAAACCGTATTCTCTACCTTAAAGATACCGGCGGAGACGAAAATTTTAAACTGCTTGCCGTTAATGCCGATGGCAGCAATCCAAAAGCCCTTACCGATTTTGAAGGCGTGAGAACCCTGATAATTGACGATCTTAAAGATATTCCCAATGAAGTGATAATAGGGCTTAACAAACGTAATCCCACAGTATTTGACCCTTACCGTCTTGATGTTGAAACCGGCGAACTTACCATGCTTGCCGAAAATCCGGGTACCATCCAGGGATGGATGACTGACCACGATGGTAAACTAAGACTGGCAATAGCAATAGAAGATGGGGTGAACAACAGTATCCTGTACCGCGATACAGAAAATGAGGAATTCCGTAACATACTCACCACCAACTTTAAAGAATCGGTTTCACCCGAATTTTTTAGTTTCGATAATAAATTGCTTTATGCCATTTCAAACCTTGGCAGAGATAAGGGTGCTGTAGTGGTATTTGATCCCAACACCGGAAAAGAAACAGAAATGCTTTACGAAAATGAGGATTACGACATCTCAAACCTGTCGTATTCGCGTAAACGCAAGGTAATCACCACTGCCAGCTATACTTCATGGAAGCGTGAAAGACATTTTTTCGATAAGGAAAGCAAAGACCTGTTCGCCCGTCTCTCACGCGATCTGGGTAATTATGAATTTGGCATTAGCTCAGTCACCCGCAACGAAGATAAATTCATCGTCAGAACCTGGAGCGACCGCTCGCTGGGTGCTTATTACCTGTACGACAAACAAAGCGATGAGCTTACAAAAATAACTGATGTAAGCCCCTGGATTGATGAAAACGAAATGGCTCCCATGCTGCCAATACAATACACCTCGCGTGACGGACTTACCATACATGGATATCTTACCCTTCCGAAAGGCTATACCATGGATAATGCCAAAAATCTGCCTGTGGTCATGAACCCTCACGGAGGACCCTGGGCACGTGATACATGGGGTTTCAATCCCGAAATACAGTTCATGGCTAACCGCGGATTTGCTGTTTTACAGGTAAATTTCAGAGGATCAACAGGTTATGGACGAAACTTCTGGGAAATATCATTCAAACAATGGGGACAAACCATGCAGGACGATGTCAGCGATGGTGTGAAATGGCTCATTGACAAGGGAATTGCCGATAAGAACCGCATTGCAATTTATGGAGGAAGCTACGGAGGATATGCCACCCTTGCAGGGCTTGCGTACACACCCGAACTTTATGCCGCCGGTATTGACTATGTGGGAGTTTCAAACCTTTTTACCTTTCTGAACACCATACCTCCTTACTGGAAACCTATGCTCGACATGTTGTACGAAATGGTTGGCGATCCTGTTAAAGACAGTGCAATGCTCAAAAAAGCATCTCCGGTATTTCATGCCGATAAAATGACGGCGCCTTTGTTTATTGCGCAGGGTGCAAACGACCCGCGCGTAAATATTGACGAATCGGATCAGATGGTGGCTGCACTTAAGGAAAAAGGTGTAGAAGTTGAATACATGGTGAAAGATAACGAAGGACACGGATTTCATAACGAAGAAAACCGTTTTGATTTTTACAGAGCTATGGAAAAATTCCTGAACCAGCACCTGATGAAATAAGATAAAAGAACCCTGCTTATTTCCATTTCCAAATCCATTTTTCTGTAACAAATACGGAAGGATGTGATTATTAGCCGGTTTGATAAAAAAAACCGGACCAGATGTTATTTTTCCGAAATTAAAATACAGATTACGGCAAATTGTTTTGTAAATTCGCAGTGAATTTTATTAATAAGCGGCATTATTATGCATGATTCAGTTATTCAGGCGGTTAAGCCGGCATAAGTCAGTAATGCCACTGTGAGCCTGCGTAAAAGCAATATCATCAATTAAATAATTATTTATTAACTAAACAGTAAAATTATGAGAACAATTACTTTTTTAAAAACAATTGCCCTTTTTGCAGGGCTAATGTTATCAGTATCAGCTTATGCTGATGATTATTTTGTTGATTTTGAAGGAGAAGGAGAAGTAAAGCCTGGTTGGGCATCAGGAAATGTAGTTCTAAGCGGACTGGAATGGAATATGACAGAGGTTCTTATAGGAAGCCTGGAAGCCGACTTTAAAAATGGACAGCGTTCTGCACGTCTCAGAGGTTACGGAACATCAGCAATGACAATGTTTGAAGACAAAACAGACGGGATTGGCACCATTTCCTTTTTATACAGAAGATACGGAACTGAAGCACAGGTTGACTGGAAAGTGGAGTATAGTACTGACGGTGGTACAAACTGGACCCAGATTGGAAGTGATTTTACAGCTCCTGCCTCTGATGAAGTACAAGTTTTCTCAGAAATTGTTGAAGTTACCGGCAATGTGAGGGTCAGAATTATAAGAGCTACTGAAACCGGAACTGCCAATAGAAGGCTTAATATTGACGATATAACCATCACTGATTATTCAGGTGGCGGTACTCCCACTGTATCAAATCCGGTTTTCACACCTCCCGCAGGAAATTACTATGCACCGCAAAACGTAGTAATATCCACTTCTACCGAAGGTGCAGGTATAATGTACAGCCTCAACGGCGAACAGGGAACATATCAGGAATACACTGCACCCATCAGCGTAAGCGAAAATACCAGTATCTGGGCTTATGGCTATAAAGAGGATTATAACAACAGCAGTACTGTAAATGCTGTTTACAATTTTCCGGAAATAACCCCTGTAAGCAATATTGCAGAGCTAAGGTCGCTTGCCGATGCCAAAAATGGGGTTTACAAACTCACGGGCGAGGCAATACTTACATTTAAAACCGCAAACCGCAATGCAAAATATATTCAGGATGCCACAGGTGCCATACTTATTGACGACAACAGTAATATCATCACCACCGTTTACGACCTATACGATGGTATTACCGGAATAACAGGAACATTGGGATATTATAACCAGATGCTGCAGTTCACTCCGGTTTTGGACCCGGGGGCAGCTACAAGCAGCAACAATGAAGTTACACCCCTCGAAGTTACTCTTGCAGATCTTGAAAGCGGTCATCAGGGTAAACTGATAAAGGTACACGGAGTTACCATTGCCGGAAGCGGTAATTTTGGATCAGGAGTGAATTATATCATAAATGACGATTCGAAAGCATCAGGTATATTGCGAACCGCCTATACCGATCTGGATTATATAGGACAACCCATACCATCAGGCTTACAGACCATTACGGCGGTAGTTCTGCAATACAACGACGATCTGCAACTTGTTCCGAGAAGTTCCGCTGATTTTGAAGGTTCTATTGCTTCAGAGCCTGAAAATCATCCTACAAATTTCACTGCCACAGCTAATTCACATAATTCTATCACACTTTCATGGACTGAAAGCGATGCTGATGCCTATCTCATCAAGGGCAGTGATGTTAGCTTTGAAGATATTGATTCCCCGGTGGATGGTGTTCATGAAACCGATGGAACTTTGGTAAAGAATGTTGTTTCTGCCAAAGGCGATCATCAGTTCACCAGTCTTGAACCTGAAACCGAATATTTCTTTAAAATATTCCCCTATAACGGAACAGGAGCAGGCATAAATTACAAAACTGACGGCGAAGTGCCTGAGGCAAGCGCCACAACCGAAGAAGCTCCCGAACAAAGGGATATTATCACACAATGGAATTTTGATTCAGAAACACTTGAGCCGGATATCGGAGAAGGAACAGCAATAAACGTAGGAGGAACTTCAAGCGAATTTTCTGCCGGAAATCCTGGAAGAGGATGGAATACAAAAGATTATCCAGCTCAATTCACAAACTCAGGTACTGCCGGTGTTGAGTTCATGGTAAGTACACTTGGTTATAAAGATATTGTTCTTAATTTTGATCATAGGGCTTCAGGAACTGCCTCACGGTGGGCGCAGATAGAATACACCACTGATGGTGGTGATAACTGGAATATCCTTGGCAATAACGAAGGCGGAATTTCCCCTCACGACAGTTTTTATTCCTTTGAATTTGATTTCACTGAAATAGAGGATGCCAACGACAATTCCGGATTCGGAGTAAGAATACTGTCAATATTTAGCCCTGAGGCTTTTGACCAGAATGAAACATTAACATATGGACCAGATGAAGCTTACCAACGTGCCAATGCTCAGTCGGGACCTCCGGGAACCGGAATAGGTACAGGAAATTATGGTCCAGCAGGTACCTGGCGTTTTGACAATGTTACTATAAGTGGTTATGAAACAGAAAGTTCGCTGACACCTGTAAAATTGGCTGTCACCGATGTGAATGGTGGTGTTTCGCCCACTGTGAACCAGCCATTCTCAGTAAAGATCCAATCCCTCACCGCTGACGATCTTCCTGCCAATGTTGATCAGGATACTTATGTAATGTTGTCGCTTGCAGCAGGAACAGGAACAGGAAATTTGGGTGGTGTAGTTACAGGAGTTATTCCTGCCGGACAGAACACTCTGGAACTAAATCAGGTTACTTATGATAAAGCAGAAGATGAAATCGTATTACTTGCAACGGCTACCGGAGGAATGAATCTTTTCTTTGGTATAAGCGCTCCTTTCAATGTTATTTCTCCTGCCACCCATCTTGCTTTTGTTGATTTCCCACAGTCGGGCTATGCTAATGAGCCTGTTACAGCTTTCACCGTTGAGGCACGCCGCCCCGATAACACGGTTGATCCCGGCTTCACAGGCGATATCACTCTAAGTCTGGCTGACAAAACAGGTCAGGTGGATGGCACACTCGTAGTTGCAGCAGTGAATGGTATTGCTACTTTCAATAATGTATCTTTCACCGAAGCAGGAAACTACACTCTTAATGCTGATGCTGACGGACTTACTCAGGCAACCAGCGAAGAAATAGAGATAATACCTTTGATTGAACCGGCTATAAGCGGAGTACTGGTACCAAAATTCATTAACGCTGATTCGCCATCAAGTAACAGGCTGCCCTATGCGTTCAGGGCAACATTATACAATCTGCTGCCAAATACAACATACAGATATCTGAATCAGGCAGTTCTCGGTACTGACGGACCAAAAGTAGCTGGAGCAGGCAATTGTATTTTTGTAAATGTGGATGGTGATTTTGCCCGTACTACAAGCCCGAGTTTTGTAAATGCCTATGGTGAATTCACAACTGACGAAAACGGCAGCTTTACAGGATGGTTCATGCTTGAAGCTACTGGTAATGTAAAATTCACTGCCGGAAATGAAATATTTATGAGGATACGTCTAAATGATGGTGCCGGCGGAATTGTAGCAGCACATTATCTAACCGTTCAGGAAGCTATCACTGTAATCAAATTTGGTGAAAATCCCGATGAAAATGAGGGTTCAGCACTAAAAGGATTATCTGAGTTTACACCGAAGAATTTTGTATTCCTCTATGATGAAGATATGGATATGAGAGGAAGACCAATTGCAGGAACAAGTATTGAAACCACCGGAGTTGATTTTTCGGGTATTAACCAGTATGCAGCATTTTATAAAACAGGAGTTTCCGGCATTGATGGAGCCTGGGGTACTATAATACCAAATGTTAATGAAAATGGTGTACGCCTTATTGAAGAGCGTAACCTGACAGACGGAAGCATTGTAAATACACGTACTTCTTCTGATGGGATCTGGGGTGCAACCAATACCGCAAATCCTGCAAGCGGAACCACACCACTGGTAATTGATCTTACTGAACAGGGTATTCAGCCTTTCCTTGCTCTGAACGATATCACCATAACTCCATTGACTGATACCTGCTTTGCTGCTTACGACACCATTCAAACCACTGATTTCGTGGTACAAAGCGGAGGCGCAGTCCAACTGGTAAGCAGCGGAGTTGTTAGAATGTTGCAGGGTACTGTGGTAATGGAAGGCGGATATCTGAGAGCATGGATTGATCCTGACAGCATCTATTGCTCAATGGCTGCCACCATGCTTGCCGATACTGACAGCTTTACAGAAACTGAAACTGTTTTACCAATACCTGAAACTTCATCAGCTTTCTTTAGTGTTTATCCAAATCCGGGTAACGGGAACTTTACCCTGAGAATAAATCCGGCTGCGGTTCAGGAAAACATAAGCCTTGAAATTTTCAACCTTATCGGCGAACGGCTGATATACAGAGAATTATCAGAAACAAATCTCTACCAGCTTGATATGACCTCAATGCAAAGTGGCATGTACCTTGTCCGTATCATTCATGGTAATCAGTCAGAAGTTCAAAGGATCATAAAACAATAGACTGATTGTTAGTTTTTAGCCACGAATGCATGAATGAGAATATTTGTGCATTCGTGGTTTTTATATCTTTTAATAACTTTACCACTTAATTTAAAAACATACAAAATGAAAACCATTCTTAAGATTCTGGCTATGCTCTCCGGAGCTGTAGGTGCCATAATGATGATCCTGGGCATAATTGCAATTTTCAATAACCGCATTTTGTTCGAACACTACTGGTTGAACTATTTCTTTGCTGCTCAGGTTTTTATTGTTGCCGGCATCTTTCTGATACTTGCCCGCCATGAATGTGGAATTTGTAATAAGGAGTGATTTGCACAGTCGGTTTAATTTTCCTGAAAACAAACATTTCAACAGGTTTTCCGAACCATTGAAGCTGCTCATATTTTGCCTGCTTATCATGGTTCAGGGCATACAGGCTCAAACCGATAAAAAACCGCTGAGGATTGAACTGGATTCTCATCCCAACTCCGAACCTTTTCAGTTTATACCGCTTGGCAGCAACGGACTTCTCGTTATCCTGAAAACCAACGAAATTGAAGAAAAAAATCTCCGGAAATGGGGTTTTGGCTTTTATGATACCGACATGGAACTGCAATGGGAATTTTTTCATTCCATTAACCGCAATTATGAGTACAGCGCATATGCCAGAACTTCAGAGGAGCTTTCGTTGTTTTATTACGACCACAAACCATCGGCTGAGAACAATACACTGATAATCAACATCAACAATGAAACAAAGCAGCTCCGCAGTGTTGAAGGCTCTGTTGACAAGCGGTATGAACCTTTTGTTTTTGTGAGGCGGGATAAATTCTGTTTTCTGGGTTCGAACGCAAAGACTGCCTGTAAGCTTTTCAGGATTGACACAGAAAGCGGCGAAATATCCGATATTATACTTAATGAATCAGGAGGTGTTTTTCTTGAAAACATCTGTATTGATACGCTAAACAACGAAATTGCGGTTCTTACCAGTATGCGCAACGAGCGCCGCCAGAGTTCGCTTTATCTTCAGCGCCTTGACATGGCTGGCAATCAGAAAGCTTTTATACCTCTCATGAAGGGTGAAAACCGAAAGATCCTCACTTCGGCTGATTATGTCAGCCTGGGCAACGGCATGTTTATGGTCCTGGGCAGCTTTACCGTTCATCCGCAGCGCCGTCCTGTCTATGTTTCCGACCCCGAAGGAGCCAAAGCAACAGGCTTTTACAGGATAATTTCCGAATCGGATATAAACGAACCATCAGTTCAGTTTTTCAGCTTCGGCGAACTTTCAAATTTTGAAACCTATATGCGCGGTACCACAACACACAAAAACCGCCGTTCAATAGGCAGCCTGTTCGGTTCAAAAACCTCCGACCTTGAACATAGCCTTATAATCCATAAAATTGAAAAGTATAAAAATATTTTCCTGCTCCTTGCCGAAGCTTTCACTTCTGATTATCGTAATATCACCACCATTGTTTACGATTACTACGGTCGTCCCATACCACGCACCTATTCAGTTTTCGACGGTTACCGCTACCGTCATGCCATGGTCCTCGCCTTCGACCGCCTGGGACGCCTGATATGGGATAACGGAATTGAAATGAGCAGCATACGCACTTTTACTCTTGCCGAAAAGGCTGCTGTTTACATTGACGACAACGAAGCTGTTATGGCATACAGCAACGATGGTAAAATTGCCTGGAAACCGGTTAAGGATAATCACACCGGCGTTTCTTATGCCAACATCGAAACAAAATATTCAAAAGACAGGGTTACCAACGAGCAAAATAATCAGTTCACCCATTGGTACGACAATTATTTTCTCGCCTCAGGCTACCAGACCATAGTAAACAACTACCTCCCCTCCAAAAACCAGAGGAGCATATTCTTCATCAACAAAATTGCTTTTGATTGAGGGGAGTACCGATAAAACTTAAATTGAAGAACGAGCTTAAAACGCAACTCCGTAAACTGCATTCGTTTAAGCCCTGATTATTATAGCTAGTGGTTCTTCTCTTCGTCATTGTGCGCCGAGTTTAATAATTTTCGATTTTGCTGTTGCTCGTTTTGCTCGTCAATGTTATCTGTTTAGTCAGCATAGA
>MTBK01109748.1_pt1 | contig 14357 bp, 14 predicted proteins | sample 1535981 | NCBI WGS metagenome assembly MTBK01 (sample SAMN06109225, study PRJNA356200) | anaerobic digester metagenome | isolation source: biogas reactors fed with pig manure or primary and secondary sludge | place: Spain | collected 2016-06-30 | reverse complement strand
AGATAAGTTTGATATTAATTAAATTTGCACTTGAAAATTAATAATAATGAGTTTGCAACAAGTAAAACAACGTTTTGGAATAATTGGTAATGCTCCTGGATTAAATAGAGCAATTGAAGTGGCTATGCAAGTAGCTCCAACTGATTTGTCTGTTTTAATTACTGGAGAAAGTGGAGTTGGAAAAGAAGTTATGCCACAAATTATACATCACCGAAGCAAACGAAAACACAACTCATACATAGCAGTAAACTGCGGAGCAATTCCTGAAGGCACAATAGATTCCGAGCTTTTTGGGCATATAAAAGGTTCTTTTACCACCGCAATTAGCGACAGAAAAGGATATTTTGAGGAAGCCGATAAAGGCACTATTTTTCTTGACGAGATAGCAGAACTTCCTCTTGCAACTCAAGTTAGATTACTAAGAGTTTTAGAATCGGGTGAGTTTATGCGTGTAGGCTCTTCAAAAGTGCAAAAAACAGATGTAAGAGTAATCGCGGCTACAAATGTAAACATTCAAAAAGCAGTGCAAGAAGGCAAATTTAGAGAAGACCTTTATTACAGATTAAACACCGTTCCATTGCACTTGCCTCCCTTACGCGATAGAGGCGAAGACATAAGTTTGTTGTTCAGAAAATTTGCAGCAGATTTTGCCGAAAAATATCGTATGCCAGCCATAAGGCTAGATCAGCAGGCACAAGAACAATTACAAAAATTTAGATGGCCCGGAAATATCAGACAATTAAAAAATATAACAGAACAAATTTCTGTAATAGAAGAAAATAGAAATGTTGGCGTAAATGTTTTAATAAAATATTTACCAAACATAGAACAATCGGCATTGCCAGTATTGGTTTCAAAACAAGAAGAAAGTTCGTTTGCTTCAGAAAGAGAAATCCTTTACAAGATTTTATTCGATATGAAAAATGATATGAATGAATTAAAAAGCTTGGTAAACGAAATTTTAAGTTTAAATCCTCAAATAAACTTACCCAGCGATGAGTTTATCGACTCATATTTTAATGGAAACGATTCTATAAGAATTGAACCAAGAATAACGCAAACCAGCCCTAGTGTAATTGCCGATGACAAAGATATTGAAGATACAAAAGTAATTGCCGACGAAAATCTATCAATTAGCGACAACGAAAAAGAACTTATCATTAAAGCATTAGAAAAATACAACGGAAGAAGAAAATTAGCAGCTGAAGAACTTGGCATATCTGAAAGAACACTCTATCGTAAGCTAAAAGAATATAATATCGAAGATTAAAATGAATAATCTAAATAAAATAAAAGTATTCACAGTAATAATCATTTTGTTTATTACTAGTGCTTGCAATATAAAATATTCATTTACAGGAGCTAGCATCTCTCCCGATACAAGAACTATTCAAATTTCTCATTTCCCAAATAGAGCAACTAATGTTCAGCCTACCTTAAGTAACACTTTAACTGAAGAGATGAAAGATAGATTTTTGAATCAAACTAGTCTTAGTTTAGTAAATATCGGTGGAGACCTTGCTTTAGAGGGAGAAATTACAGATTATAAGGTTGCGCCAATGGCTTATCAAGGTAACGAAACCGCAGCATTAAACCGTTTAACAATAAGCATAAGAGTAAGATTTACAAACACAAAAGATGAAACAAAAAATTTTGAATCGAATTTTAGTAGATATGCAGATTTTGAAAGCTCTAAAAATATTGCTACAGTTGAAGGACAGCTAATTTCTGAAATTGTAGAACAGCTTACCGAAGATGTTTTCAACAAAGCAGTAGTAAATTGGTAGAAATATGAATAGCGAAACTTTTAAAAACTATATTGAGAACCCAAACTTGCTAAATCAAGCATGTGTAAATGAATTAGAAAGTTTACTAAACGAGTTTCCCTATTTTCAAACTGCCTGGACTTTATACGCTAAAAATCTGTTTTTAATAAAAGATGTAAGGTTTAAAAATAAAATTAAGCTTGCTGCCTTGCATTCTCCCGACAGATTAATGCTTTATCGCTTAATTAACGAAAGTTTTGAGCCTGCAATAAAAATAGAAGAATCGCAAAAAGAAGAAATTATTGAGATTTCAGCTACAAAAGAAGCTCAATCCAAACCAACTGAAATAGAAACACCTGAAACTAATATTGATTTTTCTGATGATTTGCTTGAATTTGCTTTCGAAACAATTATAATTGCTACGCCTGCAAACGAAGAATATTTGAATAAAGCGAAAAAAGAAATTCCTTCAAAACAAGTTGAAACGGAGTTAAGAACCAAAAATCGTGAGCTTCTCGACCGTTTTATTTCTGATAAACCAAAAGTAATTTCAAAAGAAACAGAATACGCCATAAACACCGAATTGCCAGAGTATCACAAGGATGAAGATGAATTTATAACAGAAACTTTAGCTCAAATTTATATAAAACAAGGTCATTTTGATAAGGCATTATTAACTTATGAAAAATTATCTTTGAAATATCCAGAAAAAAGCATTTATTTTGCAGGTCAAATTAAAATGATAAACGAACTTAAAGAAAAAAACGCATAAACATGTACACACTACTTTCTGTATTAGTAATTATTATCTCAGTTTTATTGGTTCTTATAGTATTAGTTCAAAACTCAAAAGGTGGGGGATTAGCCTCAAATTTTGGGCAAGGGAATCAAATTATGGGAGTTAAAAAAACAGCAGATTTCTTAGAAAAAGCTACCTGGACTCTAGCAATTGCGCTTTTAGTAGTATGCTTAGTTGCAAGTATGACAATATCAAATCCTCAAGGTAAAGAAATTCAACAAACTACAACTACCGAACTGCCAGCAAGTCAAGTTCCAGTAGAATAATTATTACTTAAAACCACATATATATATTTGTGGTCAATGATTTTTTTAATGGACATCACTCATTAAAAAGATTACTTGTACTCAATTAGCTCCTCAGCTATTTTCTGAATTATTTTTGGATAAAATTCATACTCTAAGCTATGAATTCGGTTTGCCAATTCCTCTGGCGAGTCGTTATTTAAAACCTCACATTCAGTCTGAAAAATAATATCGCCCTCGTCATACTCTTCATTTATATAATGTATAGTAATACCCGAAAACTTCTCTTTATTTTCAATTACTGCTTTATGCACATTCATGCCATACATTCCTTTTCCTCCATATTTTGGAAGCAAAGCAGGATGAATATTTATTATTCGCCCCGAATACCTTTTAATAATACTTTTTGGTATCAACCATAAAAAACCTGCCAAAACTATTAGGTCAACTTTCTTTCTTTCTAAATAGTTATGAACAAAATCGGTTTTATACAGCTGATTTTTGTCAAACAATAGGCATTCTATATTAAGGTCTTTTGCCTTGTCAATAATCAATGCTTTTGGGTTATTGCACAGTATTGTTTCAACTTCAATATTATTAAATTTCGAGAAATATTTAACAATATTCACCGCATTTGTTCCTGATCCTGATGCAAAAATGGCTATTTTTATCATTTAAAAAACTGTTTTATGTAGATGCAAACATACTGAATTTTAACATCTTAACAAGGCTTGTTATTAAAATTACTTAGTATATTTTGACAATAAGGAGTTTATTTCGTTTATTTGTGGTCTTAAAATTAGAACTAAGTTTAACTAAATTTTAAAATTATGTCAGACATTGCATCAAGAGTAAAAAGTATCATCGTTGACAAATTAGGTGTTGACGAAGCTGAAGTTACCCCTGAGGCTAGCTTCACAAATGATCTCGGTGCTGATTCACTCGACACAGTTGAGTTAATCATGGAACTAGAAAAAGAATTTGAAATTTCGATTCCCGATGAGGAAGCCGAAAAAATTTCGACTGTTGGCGCTGCCATTAAATACATCGAAGACAATACAAATTAATTTCAGCAGTTTCACAAATCTTATTTAATGTATGGAAGTAAAAAGGGTTGTAGTAACAGGTTTAGGTACGGTAAGTCCATTAGGAAATACTGTTTCTGAAACATGGGAAAATCTTAAGAATGGTGTTAGCGGAGCAAATCTTATAACACACTTTAACGCATCAAATTTTAAAACAAAATTTGCTTGCGAAGTAAAAAACTTTGATCCTGCTAATTATTTCGATAGAAAAGAGATTAAAAAATATGACCCATTTACACAATATGCATTGGTAAGTGCTGCAGAAGCTATGGACGACTCCGGAATTGATCTTGAACAAATCGACAAGACCAGAGCTGGAGTCATCTGGGCTTCGGGCATAGGGGGAGTAGATGCTCTTATGACTGAATTAAGAGGATTTATTGGAGGAAATGGAACTCCTAGGTTTTCCCCGTTTTTTATACCTAAAATTATAATAGATATAGCCGCCGGTTTTATTTCAATAAAATACGGATTCATGGGACCAAACTATAGCACAGTATCTGCTTGTGCAAGTAGTAGCAATGCTGTTATTAATGCAACAAACCTAATAAGACTTGGCTTAGCCGATGTAATTATTAGTGGTGGCTCTGAAGCAGCTGTAAACGAAATTGGAATAGGCGGATTTAATGCTTTAATGGCAATATCAACTAAAAACGACGACTACGAAACTGCATCACGACCATTCTGCACAACCAGAGACGGATTTGTGTTAGGAGAAGGAGGAGCAGCATTAATTCTTGAAGAATATGAACATGCGGTGAAACGTGGCGCAAATATATATGCGGAAGTGGTTGGCGTTGGATTAACAGCAGACGCACACCATATTACAGCTCCTCATCCAGAAGGAATAGGAGCAGCTTTGGTAATGCAAAACGCTATTAAAAATGCAAATATTAGTCCAGAAAAAATAGACTATATTAACGTACATGGCACAGCAACTCCATTAGGCGACGTAGCTGAATTAATTGCAATACAAAAAGTTTTCGGAGAACATGCCTACAATCTAAATATAAGCTCGTCAAAATCAATGACAGGACACTTGTTAGGTGCTGCGGGTTCGCTAGAAGCATTATTTACAATTAAAGCTATGGAAAATAGCTTAGTGCCACCAACAATTAATCTACAAGAATTAGACCAAAGTATAGACCCAAAATTAAATTTAACATTGCATAAAGCTCAAGAAAGAAAAATTAATTACGGACTAAGCAATACCTTTGGATTTGGAGGACACAATACTTCAATAATATTTAAAAAGATTTAAGCCTTGCTTTTCAGAGGTTTATTAGTGTCTTTGTTTTGTAGCAAGAATAAAGCATATTGCTACCAACTATATTTACTTTTAGGATTTTATCCAAGAAACCCAGAAATATACAAAATTGCTTTCACACACAGCTCGTGTGGATATTTAGCAAAAAATGGAAAACAAATAAATAATGAAAGATTAGAATTTGTTGGAGATGCAATATTAGATGCTATTATTGCAGACGAATTGTTTGTTAAATTTCCCGATGCTGACGAAGGAAGATTAACGCTAATGCGTTCGCAGGTAGTAAAAAGAAAATCCTTAGACAGCTTAGCCATAGAAACAGGTGTAGCCGATTTTATAATATGTAAATCCGAAAATGAAAACAACAACTCACATATAGCGGGCAACGCATTCGAAGCGCTTATTGGAGCAATATATTACGATAAAGGCTTTAAATACTGTAAAAAGTTTATAAATAAAATTATAAAAGAATATATAAACTTAGATAGCTTAGTTGAAAAAAATGAAGACTTTAAATCACTATTGCTAAATGAAGCTAATAAAAGAAAATGGACTGTAGTTTTTGATACTGTTGAAAATATTGAAGAAAGTGAAAAAGATTTTCACTACTGCTGTTCAATAATTATAAACGATAAGTTCTGGGTTGAGGGAAAAGAGTGGAATAAAAAAGCAGCAGAACAAAATGCAGCAAAAATTGCATACAAAAAAATTGTGGAAAAATGAAAAAACAAACCCTAAAATTTCAACCTAAATACGATTTTAAATTACTTGGAATAGTATGTACTTGTTCGGCTATTAAATTTGCAAGAGAAATAAAACTAATAAGTGACTTAGAAATTTATTTATCAGAAAATCATGAAATTTACAATGAAAAAAGCCCTGAAACTCAACAGTTTTTGCTATACGAAGCCCTTGAAAACGACGAGGTTTTAAGTATTTATATTCTCGCAAACAAATCTGAAATGGGTTTCTTAATTGAAGAACATAAAAACATAGATTTCTTTATAATAATAAAAGGAGAAGAAAAAAATCAATTAACTCAACAAATAAAAAAAGAACTAAGAAATCAAGCAGAAATAATGGCAGTTTTCGATATAAATCCCGAAAATTTAAACTCAAAACAAAAGCTACTCTTATAAATATATTGAATAACTAAAAATTCAATTAAATTTGCTTAAATTAAATTTTAAAAGAAATCTAAAATGGGCTTAATTGTAAATCAATCATTTAAAAGCTCGGTATATTCCTACTTTGGAACAATACTTGGTTTTTTGAATGTAGGTTTATTAATGCCAATAGTGTTTTCTACCGACCAAATTGGACTCACAAATTTGCTTATTTCAATAGCATTAATAATTGGGCAATTGGGCACATTTGGCTTCGTAAACGCAACAATAAGATTATTCCCATTTTACAGAGATAAAGAAAAAAAACATAATGGATTTCCAAGAATTTTACTAAAAGTTGGACTGGCTGGCTTCATTTTTACAAGTATTCTTTTCTTTGTTTTAAAAAACTACTTAATAGAAGCAAATGCCGAAAAATCGCAATTATTTGTTGAAAATATTTACTATTTACTGCCCCTAATTTTTGTAACAATATATTATTTACTATTAGACAATTTATGCCTCGCTCTGTTTAACGCCTCAATAGGAATATTTTTAAAAGAATTTTTATTCAGAGTATTAAACTTAGTAGGCATAGGGCTTTACTGGTTTAATATTTTCGATTTCAATGGATTTTTATTGTTCTATTTTATCGCATATAGCGTTCCCACCTTTGGTTTAATGGCATATTTAATTCTAAAAAAAGAACTTAGCCTAAAACCAGCCAAAGGTTTCACCGATAAAAAAATGAGACGAGAGCTGATTAGCGTTTCTATCTATGGACTGTTGGCAGGATTTTCTGGAATAGTTGTAATGAACATCGACAGGTATATGGTAAACCATTTTGTTGGATTGTCGGGGACGGGAATTTACAGCACAATGTTTTATTTTGGAACTATTATAATGCTTGCAGGAAGAGGCTTTAAAAGGATTGCATCGCCAGTAATAGCTGAAGCTTTTAAAAACCAACAACACAAACTTGTAGCAGATATTTATTCAAGAAGCACAATCACCCAATTAGTAATTTCTTCGTTTCTATTCTTGTTAGTTTGGTGCAATATTGATTCTGCTTTTGCATTAATTCCGAAAGATTATGAAGCAGGAAGATGGGTTGTGTTTTTCATTGGCTTGTCGCAAGTAATAACAATGGCAGGCGGAGTAAGCCACGAAATTATACAATATTCAAATGCCTATAAAACCTATACTTGGATGATGGCATTGTTCATTATAATCGTAATTGTTAGCAATATAATTATGATTCCATTATTCGGTCTGTCGGGAGCAGCAATAGCTTCAGCAATTTCTTACGCAATTTTTGGATTTATAAAATTTGGATTTATAAAACACAGATTTAAAATGCAACCATACAATTTCAAACATATTTTAAGCATTTTAATCAGTATAGCTGTTTTGGCAATATCAATGTCTATTCCAAGATTTGAAAATTTTATTATTGATTTAATTATCAGAAGTTCAATTATTTCGATTGCATTTATCGGAGCAATTTACTTTACAAAAACCAGCCCTGATATTAATAAGTTAATTGATTTAGGCTTAGAGAAATTTTTCAAACTAAAAAGAAAACATTAACCAAATAAAACTCACAACAGATGAAAAAGACTAATTATATTGTTTTCATTCTAATTATAGCAATATTTAGTTGCACTGATACGCAGAAATATAGAGAAATAAAAACTGCTTTTAAAAATACAAATCTTACCGACACGGCAATTAATATTGATAGCATATTTTCTCAACTTCCTGATTACAATGACTTTATACAGCCATTAAAATTATCTAAAAGCTTTAATCCGCATTCACTTCATCCAATTTTAAGCGATTCAAAAGCTTTGCAAATAAAAACTAATGCTTTTTTATTGGGCGTTTATATTACCGATTTAGGCTATGCTCGACATTATGAACAAGTAAATATTTGCATGAGCTATTTGCCTGAAATTCAAAGACTTTCGTCTGAAGTTGGCATTCCTACTTCTCAATTCGATGATTTATTACTTGCTAGCGAAAACGCTTTAGAATCTAAAGATAAAATGTTTCAGCTTTTCGATTCACTTTATTCGCAAACCACCAAATATTTTCAAGAAAACGAAATGTATGCAATTGCTTCGATACTTAGTGCAGGCGTTTGGACAGAAACTTTAAAAATAATTTTAGAAATAAACTTCGAGGAGAAAACAAAATCGGAGATAATAAAAAAGCATTTTACTGAATTAGAAACTTTAATAAAAGTTTTAAATGCCTTTAAAAATGATGAGTTCATATCAAATATAAATTTGAATTTAGCTGAATTAGAACAGAAAAAACTTGATGAGGAAAACTGCAAAAGTCTTATAAATATATTTTATCTTAATTTTAATATTCTATAATAGCCTATAAACTAAACACTTAAAATCAATAAGTTTATCTATTAAAATTAACAATACTTTGTTGAATATAAGTTTAAACATCATATTTTTTTCTCAGTTAAATCAATAAATTCGCATTGTAGATTTTGATTAAGATATAAATATATGCGTTATAACTTACCAAATACAGATTATTTGCGAAACCAGGCATTAAAATCAATAATTTCTGGCTCTAAAAAATCTGTTCAAGCTGATGAGTATATTTCTATCGATAATTTACATAAATGCTCTGAATATTTAATATTAACCGAGAAAATTTTAGCGCACAACGCACTTATAATCAAGCATAGAAACGAGGCTGAAAACGAATATAAATCTTTATTTAATAAAGCGAAAATTTATGTTGAGCATTATTTCCAATCGATAAATATGGCGATTGAACGCGAAGAAATTCCCAAATCAATTAGAACTTGCTATTCATTAGACGAAGAAACGGGCAAACTTCCCAATTTAAATAATGCAGAAAATTTAATACAAGAAGCTCAAAAACTTTTTGAAAACGATAACAAAAGAATTTCAGAAGGCGGAAAATATTTTACAAATCCAGCTATTGGCGTTGTAAAAGTTTGGGTAGATAAATTTAAAGATGCGCATCAAAAACAAAAAAATTTAAGCTTTGTAAAAACTGGAGAAATAGAAAATATTCATGAAATAAGAAATGAAATAAACACATTTATTTCAAAAGTTTGGGCAGAAGTTGAAAATAATTCTATAGAGCTATCAGAAGATAGTCGTTCGGAAGTTTTAAACAGTTTTGGAGTGTCTTATTTAATTACAGAAACTGAAATTATTAACGAAATTATTAATGAAACTGAAAATTCTCAAAAAACAAACTCAAAACCTTCAGTTACTCAATTCGCGTTTATATTTCCTGACTAAAAGAGAAAATAAAAATATTGTTAAGGCAATAGAAATCATAACCCAAGCCAAATCTCCACTCTCACTACCAAGCTTATCTACATTTTCAGGTAAATCTCCCTTTTGCATAAAATGATGAGCCAAAATTGCTAAACCATTGTTTAAAAAATGCACCCATATTCCCAAAAGAATTGATCCAGAGAAGTAAACTAAATAACCAAAAAATGCACCTAAGAGCAAACGAGGAATAAAGCCAAAAAACTGAAAATGTATTGCCGAAAACAAAAATGCTGACAACCAAATTGCAACATGAATATTCTTGCTTAAATCATGAAAAAGTCGCTGAATAATTCCTCTAAACAACATTTCTTCGCCTAATGCAGGTATAAGCGCCATTACAACAATATTTATCCATAAATTATAACTAGTATTTTTGGCAAGCATTAATTCAGTAATATGAATAGCGGAATCTTCACTTGCTCTAAATGATTTATACAAGTCAGACAGACTTTCTGGAAAAACAATAGCCTCATTCCACTGAATAATTAAATTCATGAAAGGCATGGCAAATATTAAAATTAAACTTGCTAAAACATACCATGAAACATTAGGCTTTTTGCTAAACATAAGCCTTTCAGACACATTGCGATAGATTATTCCTGCAATTAATACAGCTGGAAAAACAAAGCTTAACAATGAAGAAATGAAATGAGCGAATTTCAATATATTTATTTCTACTACATCATTTTCGGTAAGAGAACTCAAATCAGTAATATCATAGTTCGTTAATATTGAGCCCAATACTAATTGAGCCATCAAAAAGAATAACAAAATGATTAAAATGCTCTGAATTAATGGCTTTAGGTTTTTATATTTCAAATTTTCACTCATTATTTGTTCTATTTCTATAAAATTTCAGCGAAGTATTTCCAAAAAACTGCTTAGTTTCGAGTTTATAATTAAAATCTGGAGCTTTTACTCCATCTCCAAAATGCCTATCACTTTGAAATACTCTTGCCTCATCCCATAAATTTGATTTAATAAATAAATCTAAAGTTTGCCGTCCGCCTTCAACCACAAGAGATTGAATTTTTCGCTTATGCAATTTTTCAAGAATTTGTTCAGCAAGATTATTATCTAAATCAATAATTTCAATATCCCCTAAATCATTTCTTTCATTGTTTGCAAACACTAAACTAGGTGCAGAATCATCAAAAATATTATATTGCTTATTGAGAGCCGAATTATAGTCAATTGCTATTCTTAAAGGATTTTTTCCGTACCATAAACGTGCCGTAAGTTGTGGATTATCAAGCAAAACAGTATAAGTTCCAACTAAAAAAGCATCTTCTTCGGTTCTCCATTTATGCACCAAAGTTTTGCAATAATCGTTTGTAATCCATTCTGGTTTTTGCCCATCTCCTATTTTTCTATGTTTATCGATAAAGCCATCAGCAGTTTGCGCCCATTTAAGAATTACATAAGGTCGTTTTTTGTGATGAAATGTATAAAATCGAGAATTTAACTCAATACTTTCTTTTTCTAGAACTCCAAGTTTCACATCTATACCAGCTTCTCGCATTTTTTCTATTCCTCTTCCTGCAACCAAGGGGTTTGGGTCTAAAGCAGAAACCACAACTTTTTTTATATTCTTGCTAATAATTAAATCGCTGCAAGGCGGAGTTTTTCCATAATGACTACAAGGCTCAAGATTTACATACAAACAAGCTTCTGACAATAAATCTTGATTTTTTACAGAATTTATGGCATTTACTTCGGCATGAACCTCGCCATATTTTTTGTGATAGCCCTCTCCTATTATCTCATTATTATGCACAATTACACAGCCAACCATAGGATTTGGCGAAACATTTGCACGCCCTAATTCTGCCAATTGCAAACAACGATGCATAAAAGTATTATGATTAGCTTTATTTTTCATAATTACAAAAGTAGTATTTTGAGTTTAATAAACCATTTTTTTAATTAATCATATATTCGTGCTTAGAAAAAAATTTAAATTTGCAATTCCCTCTCATAGATAGCTACGTCCTCGCTATAACTTTCGAAGGAACGCTTGCAACAATCCAGTCATTACGAGTAATGCGATAGCATTACGTGGTAATCTCTTGACTGGATTGTGGTAATATAAAACAAGTTTCTGTAAAAAGTATTGATAATTAGAAGAAAAACATTTGAATATCACACAAATGTTTGGTAACGGAAAATCAAGCACAAGAAGTAAAAATTTTATCAGCTATATTAAAAATAATAAACCTATAACTAAACAATTTTGTTTACATTTGTAGATTATACAAATTTTATTCTAATGAGGCGAGTTTTATTATTCAGTTTGATTTTTATTTTGTGGTTTAACCAAACAAAAGCTCAAGAACTTACAGATTCTATTATTAGCGAGGAGAGTAAATTTACTAATATTCCAACTATTTCATTAAGCGATAACGAAATTCAAAATGATGCTCAATCGCAGGATATAAGTGGTTTACTTCAATCATCAAGCGATATTTATGTTTCTACTGCTGGCTATACATTTGGTCAAGCTTTTTACAGAATACGCGGATACAACAGCGAATATTATTCTGTGTTAATAAACGGCATTTCGGCAAATGATCCTCTTACAGGTCGTGCATTTTGGGGTAGCTGGGGCGGATTAAATGATGCAACCCGACAACAAATGGGCTATAATGGATTATCGTTTACAAACGAAGGTTTTGGAAATATTGGTGGAATGACGAATATTTCAACCCGTGCATCAACATATATGCCGCAAACAAAAGCATCTTATTCAATTGCAAACAAAAGCTACCGCCAAAGATTTATGTTTACTCATTCAAGCGGATTATTAGACAATGGCTGGGCGTTTACTGTTTCTGGTTCGCACCGAAGAGCCGAAAAAGGATATACTCCCGGTACTTTTTACGATGCTTGGGCATATTTTGTAAGCGTAGAAAAACAATTTAATAATAAGCATAGCATTGGATTTACGGGATTCGCTTCACCAAACAGAAGAGGTAGAAACTCAGTATCAACTCAAGAAGTTTATGATATTGCAGGTTCAAACTTTTATAATAGCAATTGGGGCTATCAAAACGGAAAAATTAGAAATGCAAGAATTGGAAATGCACATCAGCCAAACTTAATGCTTACACATTATTGGAATATTGATGAGAATAAAGACCTTAGTACATCAATATTATATATGTTCGGTAAAAACTCTTTAACATCATTAAATTGGTACGATTCAGCTGATCCACGACCAGATTACTATCGCTATTTACCTAGCTTCTACACAATACAAAACGAAGAATATTCAGAACATTTATTTTTTGAATGGCAAGAAAATGAAGACTTCAGACAATTAGACTGGGACGGATTTTATGATGCAAATAGAAAAAATTTATATACAGTTTTAAATTTGAATGGTGTTGAAGGAGAAAATCTAACAGGAAATAGAGCTAAATATATAGTTGAAGAAAGAATTACAGATATTTCAAAATGGGTTTTTAATTCAACTTTCAACAATCAAATAAACCAAAATATTAGATTAGTAAGTGGCATAAATGCTTCTATTTATAAGGGCGATAATTACAAAACTGTAAACGATTTGCTGGGTGCTGATTGGTGGTATGATATTGATCAGTTTGCAGAACGCGATTTTTTTGATGCTACTTTGGCTCAACCCGATTTAGACAATATTAATAGAGTAGTAAAAGAAGGAGATAAATTCGGTTATGATTATATTGCTAATCATAATGCAATAAATGCAAATAGCCAAGTAGGTTTCAACTATAAAAGAATTGAGTTTTATGGCGGAATTGAATTAAGTTACACTAATTTTTATCGTACTGGATTAATGAGAAACGGGCTTTATCCCGATAATTCAAAAGGCGATTCAGAAAAATACAATTTCTTAAACTATCAAACTAAATTAGGCGGTAGCTTTAAAATCGATGGTAGAAATTACATAGTTTTAAATGCTGGACATTCAACTAAAGCACCATATTTTAATAATATATTCATCTCGCCACGAACTAGAGATATTGTAATCGACGATATTAAATCAGAAAAAATACTTACTGGAGATTTAAGTTATGTTTATCGTTCACCTAATGTAAAAGCAAGACTAACAGGGTTTTATACTCAGTTTAATGATTTGAGCGAAATAAAAAGTTTTTATCACGATGAGTTAAGAACATTTGTAAATTATATAATGACAGATGTTGATAAAAAACACTACGGAACTGAAATTGGCGTGGAAGTAAAAGTAAGTGCAACAGTAGATTTACAAGCAGCTTTCGGATATGGTCGCTATTTATATAATTCAAGGCCTTTGGTAAGCATAGTTAGAGATAATAGTGCCGAAACCTTGGCTGAAAATAGAGTAGTTTATATTAAAAATTATCATGTTGGTGGCGCACCCGAATTGGCAGCATCAATAGGGTTTAAATATAATGCTCCTAAGTTTTGGTTTATTGGAATAAACGCAAATTATTTCGATGAAAACTATATAGACATTAACCCCGAAAGAAGAACTGCCGAAGTATTAGAATCTTACGTGGTTACAGACCCACAATGGAGAGAAATATTAGATCAGCAAAAGCTAAAACCAGCATATACAATAGATTTCTGGGGCGGAAAATCTTGGCGAATTAATGGACAATATTTAGGCTTTACTTTAAGCGTAGATAATATTTTGAACAAAAAAGATATGGCAGCCAGAGGTTTTGAACAATTGAGATACGACCAAGGAAATGTAAACAAATTTCCACCAAAATACATGTATATGT
>MTBK01268746.1_pt1 | contig 14366 bp, 6 predicted proteins | sample 1535981 | NCBI WGS metagenome assembly MTBK01 (sample SAMN06109225, study PRJNA356200) | anaerobic digester metagenome | isolation source: biogas reactors fed with pig manure or primary and secondary sludge | place: Spain | collected 2016-06-30 | reverse complement strand
CCCGTACATTGAGAATATGAAGTCAGATCTTAACAACCGCGTTATCGCTCGAATAAATGAGAAAGTTCGCGGCACCCCAAACCGAACTCTGGATCTCGGAAACATCGTGACCCCGGAACTTGGTTTACTTTCGCCCCAGCGGAGCGAAATAGCACCAAAAGGCGTGGGCCGGGACGCGGCCCTTATCGCCTACGCGGAACGTCTTCGAAACAGCTACCGAACGAACGAGGGAGGCTTGCGTGACGGGATGCTGAAACTTGGGCAAGCTTTTCGCGACGGCCAGACCATCAACATCACATGTTTCTGCCGGGCGGGGGAAGGATGCCACGCCGATATCGTTAAGATTGCCATCGAAAAGCTCGGACATGGGTTAAACGGCCGTAAATCCGTTGTCGAGAGGTCTCAAAGATCCGTCGCTGAGCATACTCCAGCTTCCCGAGTAAACCCGCGAACCCAAAGAGCCATAAACGAGATCCTTTCGGTTAGTAGGTCGGAAATGCTGCTTGCGAAACTGGAAGATACTCAAGGACGCAATCGAGGCGAACATGCGTCTCACCTTAACGGCCAATCGCAATTCGCAAGAGATCTCTACGAACGTCGAGCGGTGGTTAAGGACGGGATGCTGATAACGCCGAAGGAAACCCCTTCATCCGCGCCGCCGCTTGCGATCGCGACCAATGAGTATGGGGTCAAGAGACTGTCAACTCTAGTGGGCGAATCGCGAGCCAAAGAACTCGTACCGCAAATAGTCGAGCACGGTAAGAGCATCGCTGGCTCGTCAGCCGACCGCGACACCCAGATGAAGGTCTTCAATTGGATCTATGGAGCCCTTGAGGGCCGGAACGAACTTCTCACCTCGGACTCCAAAATCCGCAACAGCGAACAGAACACCGAATCGAAAGACGAAAGGGTCGAACGAGTGGTTAAGGATATCTCGGGATTGGCCGAAGAGATGAGCAAACTGGAGCCGTCCGACAGGCTCGACCTGATCGATTCGCACAGCGAGCGGACCGTATTCGAGGGGCATGATAGAGAGGACGATGAACTATCCCTTGAAAAAGTGTATGAAGATGCCATTGCTCAAGAAGCCGAGACGCCATCTCTCGATCGGGATGGTAACGGGAGCGGACAACTCGAATTCGATCGGACCGAATTGGAGGACACCTCGCTTGCCCGAATGGCTTCCGAAATGTCGAAGGAGGAACTCGACAGGTGGACAGAAGTCCGTCTCCCGGCGCTCGATGAAGCTCTCGAGAGCGGAACTCCGGTCGAGTCGATCCTGAGAGTTTACCAGAACGATGTGTATTACGCTGCGAAAGACGGCCCGGATGAGAAGCAGGCCGCGATCGACGATCTCAAGTTTGCATCCGCTTATATCGCGCACCAACTGAAGCAGCCCGAATCCAGGTTGAGACATTCCAACGCACGGTACAGGGAATATGCGGTAATGCTCGAACGGGCATCCACAAGGGCCGAAGTGATCGATGCGGCATCGAAGGTCCGATTGGAGAATGCAAGGCTCGGATTTCAGTGGGAAAGTCTACCGGGGAAGGAAAAGGCAAAGACCGCCCAACCCCTGACCTCTAAAGAGATGCGATTCCTTCTAACCGAAACCTCTCCACGCCATTACACATCAGAGATGACCGCAGCGAAACTTTCCTACGCGAGCGTCGGCGGCCATGCCAAGACGAGGACAGATGCCTTGATGCGCGGCGAGATACGCCCAAGCCCGGAAGCGTCCCAGCTGATCGACAGTCTTGAATCGCGGCTCAGCAGGCGGCAGCTAAAGGACTCGATATCCGCTACAAGACATTTCCTGCAAAGCCTGAAGACGCCGAATGATGAACTACGCTACAAGAACGAATTCGATCACAGCTACGTTTATCGGAAACTGCCCGCGGCCGAAAGAGACTTCGTTTACCAGCGAGCGGTACTTCAGAAAGAAGAGTTGCAATCGAAGGTGAGCACTAGCGAACTGGATCGCCAGAAGCCGATTCAGGAATCGGTTCCGAAACCGGACGGTAAGGTCTTCGGCGAATTCCGTGACGAGTTTAAATCCGAAATACTAACGCGTATAAGGTCCGGTTCAGGCCTCGACCATCATGAACTTACCAACCGGGCCGTGGAGATACTGGATGCGAGTTTCGCAAGGAACGGCCTGGCAGCCAAAGCCGACCACGAAGCAATGAGCATTCTAAGCCGGGAGCTTTCAAACGGGATCGGCAAGACTCCGTCACAATTATCGACCCGTCAGCCACAAGCTAGTAGGCCGAACCCTGAAAGCATAAAAGAGAATCCTAATAGACTCCAAAACAGAACTCATGACCAGTACGTCCGTTAGCTACTTTCAAGAATAACTGCCGGCGTTTAGGAGCTGTGTCCCGGCCAACGACGCTGATCTCATTCGAAAGTACCTCGGCATTTGTGCTGTAAACCGTCCTGAACAAATCGAGTGAGAGTCCTTGGTATTTGCTAAATTAGGAGCCTTCAGTTACCATTCCTCCACAGCAATCCGTCCAACTGCTTTTTTCGTACTAGAAATCTAAATAACAAAAGAGGAATTTTGTATGTCTCTCCAAATGCTCCCGCGTGTCGAAAAGCGCTCGCGACTTTTTGCAGGATCAGTTGCGCTTATACTTATCGGCCTCATCGGAATCGGGGTGTTTGCCCAAAACGGCTGGCTACCATTCATGGATGGCCTTACGGGCGCAAAAACCGGCTGGTTCGGGAAACGGCTTCCAAAGAACGCCGGGAACGTTTGGAATCCGATCAACTCGATGTTGCCCACCACGGCACAGCTATCGAAAAGCTACATTTATGCGGGATCGAAGCTGGTCGCTGTTGAGGAGTCGAGTGGCGGTTTCGCTTTGGCGACCAAACCGACAGAAACAACGGAAACGAATGATGAAGCCCATACCCTCGCGAGGTTTTCGATCGAAAATGCTCTGACGAACTTCTTTTCAGGCGATAAGGAGAAAGAGACGACTGTAACGACCGGCACGGTTACACGGGAATCGAATGCTGCGTCGGAGAATGAAGGATCGCCGGCAGTTAATAATGAACAGCCACCAGTTTCCGATTTGGAACCGACCGAGCAGGATCTTAGGAAACGTAGAATCGGCTTGAGAGGGTCGTCCGTCGGACCGACCGCGGCTTCCGCACCGATGCTGTTGCAGCAACTTCCCGATGGCGAACAAGGTTCGGTGTATTCGTACGAGAACAATCTGGGAGCGCCTCCGGGACAGGTCGAGGCGGATTCACCTAACGAGCCATCTACGCTTGATATTCAGCATCGCGTCGGCATAGCCAATTTCAACTTCCAGGTTGGTCTTGCATCGCTCTCGGGTAGGAATCTGGACGTCGACACGGACCTCGTGTACAACAGCAGGACCTGGAACAAATCTGTGAATGGCAGCGGCCAGGATCATTTCACCTATGACGTTGAAGCGAGCTGGATCGCCCCTGGATTTACGGCGGGATTCGGCTACATGAACAGCGCGACCAAGAATCGCATCATCAACTATACGAACGGGACCTACGGAACGATCACCGAGGTTCTCCCGCTGGACATTACCGAACCGGACGGAACTCGGCGGAAGCTCGATTGTAAGACCACCGAACCGATCTATGCAAGCTACGCCACCCGTTGCACCTCATGGGCAACTGACGACGGATCATTCATCAAGGTCTTCAAGAATAAGGCCCAATACACGCAGGTCCCCGGGTTCAACGCCCTTTACTCGGACGGTAGCAAGGTCAATTTCGGCTATGGACCCCTTACGAATGCTGCAAGATATTTTCCTGACATCATTCGCGATCGAAACGGGAACCGGATCATCGTCTGGTACAAAAATAACTCGGGTCGCATAGATTACATCCTGGATACCCTAAACAGGCAGATCCGATTCCACTACGAGAATGACGGAAACGGGACCCCGGACAAGCTCGTGGCCGTTACGATCCCGGCAATGAGCGTGGGCCAACAGATCCAGACCGTTCGGTTTTATTACGAGAATGTCACGCTAAATTCGACGGGAAAGTTTGTCGGGCAGATAACCGGCCCTTCAACGATCAGAGTTTTGCGGTATGTTTACATGCCGACTACCAAAACCGGTTTCCGATACGACTATCATTCAAACTACGGAATGATCAAGAAAATAACCCGTCTGGTCGGCATGACTGTAAGCGGGACCTCCCTTACGGCGACGGGAACCGTGACGAGTGATGGCTTGTCGGCGGCGACGACGGAATATGAGTACCCGGACGGCAGCACAGCATTGACAGATGTTCCGAAGTATACGAAACGAACCGACGATTGGTATGGCAGGACCGCCCCGACGCCGGCCGAGACCTTCTATGACGCACCCGAGCCCGTCGCGGGTGTCGATAGGGTCTCGGAGATAACGGTGCGTGAAACGGACTTCGACGTCGTAACTAAAACCGTTTCGCATAATTCCGGGGACTGGAAAGATGGCCTGGTTAAGGAGACGTTGACGATCAAGCGAACTGGCACGATCGATCCATCAACAAACAAACGGCCGAACGCGCAGACTCTCAACTCGATCGTATATTTCTGGACTCTCGGATCCGGGACTGGGGGAAGCAACCCGCGCCTTTCGAAGTCCGAAGTAACCAACGACAGCGGCCTTACCAAGGCTACTGAATTCGAGTACGACCAGTACAACAACCAGACGCGGCTGAAAGAATACGATTATGCATCACCCGGCACGCTGGGCACGCTCCTCAGAACGACAGAGACCACGTTCGAAACGGGGGCAGGTTGGATAAACGCGAACCTGCTAAATCTCGTCAAGTCGACTAAGACGATTGTCGGCGGGATTACGGTTTCAAAAACGCTTTTGGAATACGATCACAATGGGAACGACGCTACGCTGACCCGCCGCGATGATATCAGCACCTCAACGCACGATATTTTTTACAATCCGGCCCATCCAGCGTACACGGAAGAAGTATGTCCGGAAGGCCCGCCGACGTTGCAATCGCAGACGAACGCCAATACCAATACGTCCAATAAGAAGAACTCGAACACCAATACGAATGGCGGTGGAACGGTCACGCCTCAGTCGGACCCTGGCGGCTGCGTGACGCTTTACCATTATGGTTACACCGGTGCGAGCAAATATCGCGGTAACATTACTAAGGTCACAAGTTTCTCTGACGCGACCCTGGCGAGTGATCCGAATGCGGACGTGACCAACCACAACTATGACATAGCTGGATCTGTGGTCTCGTCGTCACTAAGCTGCTGTAATCTCAAAACATTTGGGTATAGCAAGGACGAGGAATACGCCTTTCCGCGATCGGAAAGCAAGGGTACGTCACCGCAGCTTACGACTTCGGTAACTTATAATCGCAATACGGGCCTACTTCTCACCTCGACCAATGAAAACGGACAGATTTCGACGTACGAATATGAAATCGATACTTTGAGGCCCAGAAAGGCAATTGCCCCGAACGGAAGCTTCACTCTTACCGAATACAGCGACAAGCTGGTAACGGATCCTGCCGATCTGCTGCCCGGATTTGTAAGGGTGACAGGAACAATTGATGCTAGCAATTCGGGTCAGAGTTATAGCTACTATAACGGTCGCGGCGAAGTACTTCAGACGGCGGCTCTGAACCCTGACGGCTGGAGCGTTTCTGCCGTGAGATACGACAATCTGGCGCGTCCGCGGGTAACCTATAATCCCTTCTACGCGACTTCGCCGAATGCTGCTGTTCCGGCCGGCACAAAGTTCATCGAGGTCACCCAGATCGATCCGCTGGGAAGAACAGCCGAAGTCCGGCATCAGGACCTTACCGTGACCTCGACAGAATTCGGGACCCCGACATCTACACCTGCGTCGCTTGGCAAGACATTTTCCACGATTACCGATCAATCCGGCAAGAAACGAAGACAGCTGGTCGACGCCCTAGGCAGAGTAGTTCGGGTCGATGAGCCGGATGCGTCGGGCAACCTAGGGGCTGTCGATGCTCCCACTCAGCCAACCATTTACGAGTATTCATGAAAAGGTCAACTCACATAAGTATTGTTATTTGACAAGTTAGAGTAACGGGGAAAAGACAACCGTCAGAATATTTCCCCTTATCGACGGATTTCCTCCTTATGCAATATCAGGCCGTGGTGTTGACTTTGAGCGTGAAGCCTCGCGTTTCTGGTATCTGAGCAAGAGGCGTTCGGTGTGTTGAGAAAGGATGCGTTCCCAGTCGGTTTCCCTCGGGCTTGTCGGATCGAAGAGAAGATCCGCTACTGGGATGAGCGGCGAGGTCGGATCGTCGAGATGTCTTTTTCGCTGGTCGACGATCGCAGTGTAGAGACGCTCGGCATCGGCGGCGGCCTGCTTGGCTATCTGAGACTTGAGCTTGCGTCCCTGGACATCGATGCCGGTACCGTAGAGAGCGGAACGGCCGGCCCTTTTGGCGGCGGCACTCTTGATCTCGACGCCGAGCTTCTTCTTTGCGAGGAAGCGCCAGCGTGCACGCTTCTCCTGGGTCAGGCGAGGCAGCTTGTAGATGTAGTCTTCCTGGTTCGAGAGAAGATGATGGACGAGTTCGACAAGCTTGCGTGCAACAGCGACGACGGCAACATTGTGGTTCCGCTTTCGCTGGATGCGGGTATAGAGTGCCCGCATCGGCCCCGGAGAACGGCGAAGTATCTCGGCCGCTTCAATGAGGAGCCAGCGGGCTTCGGCACGCCCCTGCTTCGTAATGCGGCCGTTGCGTGATGTGTCGCCCGACTGGTAGGTCGAAGGCACAACGCCGAAGTATGCGGCGAGCTTCTTCTTGTCCGGGAAGCGGCGGATATCTCCGATCGTGCCGATGAGGCTCGCGGCTACTACAAGATTGACGCCGGTGATCGACAGTAGCCGGTCCATCTGTTCTTTGAGAGAGGGGCGCATCGCGATGTAGGACGCGATCACCGATTCGAGATCGGCAACGAGTGCATCGATCCGGTCGATCTCGTTGAGAAGAGATCCGATTCTCATCCGGTCGAGTTCGGGAACTGGCGTCTTGATGCCTTCGCCCCGAATGACCTCTTCGAGCCAGCGTCTTCCGCCGGTCCCGAAGAGGTCGCTCCGCTCCTGACGCACCATGTTGCGGTGAAGCACCGAATGGATCGTGTTCTTGCATTCGGTCCGCCGCCGGACGAGAGAGACCCGGTCGGTGATGAACTGCCTCAAGGCTTCGGTGTCCTCGTCGGGCAGCCACACTTCGGGCAGGTACCCGACGCGGGCGAGTTCGGCCAGTACGCGGGCGTCGATCTTGTCGGTCTTGATCTTTGCCTGTGCGATCGTCTTCGTCTTGATCGGGTTCGAGACTATCACCCTCGCCTTCGAGCCTGCACGGATGAGCCTCGCGATCGAGGTCGAGTTGGTCGTCACCTCAAGGGCGGCCGTGTCGCCTTCCCTGAGCTCGGCGGCCATTGCGAGGAAGTTCTCCCGCGTCGTCGCAAAGCGTTTCGTCTCGATCTGGATGCCGTCCGGGTCGAGCACCGCGACCTGCGATTCGCGTTTCGCAAGGTCGATGCCGAACCAGCGCGGCCCGGCCGTTGTTCTTGTTGCCTTTGAAAAGAAAACCATTGTCTGCTGCCTCCTTATAAAGTGCTCGTATCAAGCAGGGCAGACCGCTGGAAAGCGGGCGACAACTATTCATCCGGGTTCCAGATACAGATGGGAGATCCGTCTCTTTACAGTTCAGAGAACAGAGCTATACTTGACCCAAGTGGGCGCGTGCGGCTAGGACTCTCACTTACGACAGCAGGCTCTTGCAATAAAGCATGGCCTATACGTGTAGTCGAGAAGACCCGCAGCGATACCCGCCCTCACGGTCTACCCGTGGGAAGCGGGACTGGCGTCGCGGCGCATCCTATTGCCCAGCTTAAGCAAGAGGATAATACCGTCCAGCTTTCGCTGCAAAGCACGCACCGCCCACACCACTCACGCACCCATTCTTTTCATACCATTTACGACGGCCTCGACAACCTAGTAAGAGTGCTTCAATCCGATGGCTCCACCCAGCAGGAGAGAAAGTTCAAGTACGACTCGCTTTCGCGGTTGACTCACGAGCGCATGGTCGAAGCGAATCCGACGCTTGATGCGGCTGGAGTGAAGGGTGTTTCGGATCCAGCCAAATGGACGAAGGTCTATAAATACAATACCGATGGGCTGATCACGGAAGGGACTGACGCCCGCGGGGTCAAAACAAACTTCACCTATGACGGTCTTAACCGAATCCAAAGCGTCACTTATTCGGACGGCACGCCAAGCATAACGTATACGTACGATCAGGCTCGGAGCGGTTACTACAATAATGGCGGACTAACTAGGGTCGAAACGGCGGATGGAGGTAGTTTGCGGCCTGATACGCCCGCAACTGCTACGGAATTCGACTACGACCAAATGGGCCGTGCGGTCAAGCACCGCAACTCAATCGGAAGCCAAGTTTACGAACTCGAATATGCGTATAACTTAGCCGGACAACTTGTCTCCGAGAAATATCCGTCGGGTCGGATAGTGACGAAGGCGTACGACGCGGCAGGTCGTCTGGAGAGTATTTCGGATCAAACACGAACGTATATAAGCAGCGTTTCGTACCAGCAGCAGGGTGGGGCTGTTAGTTCGACCAGCTTCGGAAACGGCACGACCGAATCGAACGTCCTAAATGATCGACTGCAGATGATCTCTCAGACTCTGGCTCGAGGCTCGGAGGTACTGCAGAAGTACGACTACGGATACGGCCAGATCGATGCTTATGGAAATCTTGATACCTCGAAAAACAACGGACAGCTCGGCGAGGTTACATCCTTTATCGGTTCGAGTAAGCAATGGACCAAAAAGCTTTCTTATGATTCGATTGGGCGTCTCGCTGAAGAAAAAGAGCTTCGCGGCGACAATGACCAGCAGGTTTACCTTTCCAAATATGACTTTGATCGGTTCGGCAACATGTACAGGAAGTCCGCAAACAACGGAAATTCTCTTCCATATACCCAGATTGAAGAGTCTGACCTCGACAGGACAAAGAACCGGATCGTAACCGGAACTGTTTATGACGATGCGGGCAATGTTACTCAGGATCAGAAGTTCCGAACAAAGAAATTCTTCTACGATGCAAACGGACGAACCTTTAAAGCGTCCAATATTGATGACTCCGATGTGGCTAACTCGGTCTATGACGCCCTTGGTGTTCGGGTTGCCGAGAAGGTTGGGGGGATCTGGCGGTATTTGATCCATGACGTCGTCGGGAATCTGGTCGAAGAATACGGTGGCGCATCCGGCACGCCGGGGATCAAGTTCGTATTCTCCGACCGGCAGGGCTCGACCCGGGCCGTTACCGATGAAGTCGGTAACGGCCTGACGCGGTCGGATTATTCCGCATTTGGTGAAGATATCGCTGTCGGAACGGGTCAGAGAACCGCAGGACAAGGCTTTGGATCATCAACCAGTCTCAGGCAAAAATACGGTTCGACTGAACGCGATGACGGAACCGGGTTGGATCACACCTGGTTCCGGAAGAATGAAAATAAGGCAGGCCGTTGGACATCGCCGGATCCAGACAAGGGGTCGATGTCGCTCCGTGATCCTCAAAGCTTCAATCGTTACTCCTACGTCCAGGGCGATCCGGCGAACTTCACCGATCCGAGCGGATTGAACTTGGAAGCGGGCGGCGGTTACTGTATCCGGTACCATTATACGAACCTTACAGGGACCCGCAGTTTTTGGGGACCATGGACGTGCTACGAAGGCAATTCGGGAAGTGGCGGCGGCGGTGGTGCCGGCGGAACTCAGCAAAGTGCCAAGAAAAGTAAAAAGCAAACTAAGCAGAAGAAGAATCCCACGCGGGAACAGATACTCAAAGCTATGCAGGATTGTCTCTCACTCTTTGCAAAGAAGGGAGAAAAGTGGGCTATAGATAACGTTCTGTTCTCCAATTCGCCGCCAGGAGGCGGGACAAATAGCGGATGGGTGGATGTGTCCGTGAAGGCTAATGGAGTTACGACGCCGGCCCGCGTGAATAACGACGTTTCATCGTATTCAGCTGTCGAACTGGCGGGGTACCTTAACCAAGTGAGTAACAGAAACATGGCGTGGTTGGCGGGGGTTTCCCTATGGGGCTTCCAAGACAAGAAAGGAAATACATTCTCGGCTTATACCAACTACACCGCCAATGACCTTGCCAATTACCCTAACCTCAATATGGGTACGAAGCTTGTAGACCTTGTTGGAAGGTATGCGGGAGTTCAGATCCATGAACTAGGTGTCTCGATGTCGAAGATCACCGGAATTTATCCAAAGGCTAAAGGGACTTACGCAGATACCGACTCGGGCATGGCGTACGAGGAGTGTGTCTATAACAAGCTTAAATAACCGTGGTCCGTTTCCTGGAAACAAAGTACTTCTATGAAAATAAAAAAAAGGTTTTTCGGGGTTTTGTTCGCTGTACCTATCCTCTGTATTTGGGCGGGGGTGAGCTGCATCCGGACAGAGATCCCGCTCCCCGAGGTCGTAAATGCAGGCGCGAATGAACAAAAGCCGGATGACACGATGATCACACCGATCTTTACAAAGACCGATCAGCTCTGGTCGACTACCGAGGTCAAGATAGCCGAAGGAGTCTCGCACCTTTCGTTTGGTGATCGGGATCGTGGTTGGGCCCTCGCAAGGAATTCTATCTATAGTACGGTCGATGGCGGAGCTACCTGGTCGCTAGTCAATATGAACCTCGCCATCTTGCGCCAGGAGGATAGAGTCGAATATTTCGAGTTCAACAGCGACGGATTTGGGCGAATAATTCTGCAGCATAGCGACAGCGATGAATTCTCGCCTCGCGACGAGGTTCGAGTATTTCAAAGTGCTGACAGCGGTAAAACCTGGAACCAAGTCGCGAGCAAGAGATCCGCGATGTACTCAGCTTTCGCCGTGCATGGATCGACTTCGTGGCTAGTAGGAACGGTCTCGGGTCCTATCCATCCAAGTCGTCGCATGCCGTTCATACTTCGTTGGTCGAGTTTTGAGAAGAAGGCGGAGGATGTATCCCGGCAATTCTCTACCTTTCTCAATCCAAAAAAGGATGAGAATTTCAACTATCCGAGCATCTCGAAGATCGCGGTCGCATCTTCAGGTTGTGTAGTTATGGCATCCGAAGAAAATTCTGTTTTTCAGACGTGCGATTCAGGTGAGAGCTGGAAACGTATCCGTAGTGAAGGTGATCCTGCCTACCCTGACCTGATAAATGATTTGGCGGTAATTGGTGATGAGGTGAGAATACTCCAGGCGAGCGGTGGCGCGGAGGGTACGGGCTCGATGCTCTCCGTAGTAGGTCTTTACAGCGAAAAGACAGAAAAGTCGGTGAGCATGAGTTCATACTTTTTGACTCGAGCGAAATGGGTCTCCGACGCAGAGATCATTGTAGCCGGCGAGAAGAAGGGTAATCCGCTCAGGGATTCACCCGAACAGGAAAAGCAGGACATGGACGTGATCCTCCGAACTCTGGACGGCGGGAAGACATGGTCCGAGGTTTTTTCCAGAAAACACGACGAGATCCGCGGAACGTTCGTATTCGCCGACAATAAGACGCTTTGGCTGATAGATGAGGCTGGCAGGGTTTTCAAGATCTCCGCGCCAAAAGGCAATTGAATGACAACGGCAAACCGCCGTTCTGCCGATAAGTCTCGGGGATCAGCTTAGTGAATCGTCGGTCGTCAATAGATCGCGTTGAGAACTGCCGCATGGTTTTCCGCAGGTAGAGTGATCTGCATAGGAACGAAATGTTCCGAGTTGGAATTACCTAATTTTTGGACGGAGACCCGTCGGCTGCTGTTCTATCAGACCCAATACATTCATCTGATGCGCTGATGGATGAAGGTTGAGAGCCCCAACGTCTTCAGGAGTCAGAGCCGGTCCTTTCCACCGTCGCTGGGACTCGGGCGTTATTACAAGGAACCAGGTAGCTGCCCCCTCGCGCTGCCGTCCCACGGGGATCGCCCAGAGGGTGAACTCGTGGTGACCGATCGGCGTGTAGAGATAATGGTAATTGCGGTGGGTCAGGCCGGCCCCGTCCTTTGAAAACTCGCGGGTCTCCTTTTTTTCCCATACGACGCCTTCCAGTTCTCTAAGGTCCTTCGGGAATCCGCCTCGTTTCTTGTGAAACGAGCGGAGGTCGCGGATCATTACCTCGAAAGCTTCGACCGGCGTTTCCGCGGTCCTCTGCCTCTCCGTCGCCCACAATGAATAAACATAGAAGCCGACCACCGCTACCATAGCGACCGGCAACAGGATAAGCGTGATCTTCAGTTGTTTCTGCATTGGAATTTATGCTGCTCCCCGCACCATCTGTGTTTTTTGTTCGTACTGTCTTGCCAGGAACAATCGCGTGTGACCGACAAGATCGTTGAGATTTGGCGTGCAGGGGCCGCGGGCTTCCGCTTCGGATCTGGGCACCTCCGCCGTGGCCGAGTGCTTGACCACGGATGGAAGCTTTTCGTTGGAATAGAGACGCTCTACTTCGCCCGACACACTGTCCACTACAACCTGTTCTTGTTCGTTATTAGGTTCCGTAACCGCCTTCGGCATCGCCGCCGTCAATAAGAATGCCGGGTCGATATCTTGAAGGTGAACCTCTCGCGGCGAGCCTTTCCGTTCAGCCGCGTAAGCGTTCTTCAGCACCGCGTATGGAGGATAGGCCGCCCGGATCGGCGGGGCGGTATCGCTGACTATGAGCACTTCCGAGTGCCTGGCTATCTGCCTTATCTCCGAAGCGTGCATAAGAGCGCGTCTCTGTTCCGCGTATCTGGTATTATCGTGTTTCTTTCCCGGATGGTCCTGAAACGTTTTTGAGAATATCGTGGTATCGCCGAGCTGCTTCGAAGCGTATTCGGCTGTTACGTCGTCTAGACCGGGGAGGAAGATCTTCGTCATAACCGTTCCCAGAATCGCATTGGCACGTTCCCGTCCGTACTGGTCGTACATCTGCGGAAGGTCCTGGTATCCGAGCCCCAAGCCGACACCGCGTCCGCGCCCGATCCCCGATATGCGCTTCACTTCGGCCACGTTTAGCTGATACGCCTCGTCGATGAGGACGAAGCAGGGATGTTCGGGCTCGTTCAGACCATCTAGCCGCATTTCCATTACGGCTTGCCCAAGGAATGTCGCGATGAACTCTTTATAGATATCGGCGGCTCCTTCGGAGACGACAAGATAAATGGCTGTTCCGGGTTTGCGAAGATTCGAGAAATCGATAGTTCTGCAACCTGCTTCTATCTCTTCCGGTGTCGGCGGCATCGTTACCATTCGAGCCGGTGCTAAAGTGAAAGGCCGGAGCTTATTGTATAGGCCGATAAGTATCGATCCTCGGGTTTGGATCGGAGCCTGTCGGAACGCTAAGTATGCCTGCTTAGCGTATAGGCTTGGCGAGTTCTCCATTGCTTCGGCGAAGGCGTCCTTTTCGTTCTCTCCGAGAGACAGGAGAAAGTCAGCCGCGAATGCGGGAATGGCTTTTTCTCGATAAACCTCAGCGATGTGAAGGAGGATCGCGGTGAGCGCGATCTGTTCCGCATCACCCCAAAACGGATCTGCGTTGGTCCTACGACGGCTTTCGATCCCGATCATCATTCCCGCGACCTGACAGGCAAAAGCAGGATCGTTCCGGCATTTCGGGATAAAGTTCCACCGGTCACTCTTACTGGGGTCATTGAGATCGAGGCGAAAGACTCGCTTTGCTGTTCCGGCGGTCTGAGCAAAGAGTTCCCCCTTCGGGTCGTACACGAGGCATGACGATCGCCCCAGGATCGCGCGGATCATCGAGATGAAGAAAGTCTTCGACTTGCCGGAACCCGTAGGCCCGAACATTACGAAATGCCGGAGCCATTGGCTCGGAGGAAGAAAGATGTCCCTGCCGCCGAACGCCTTCGCGATCGGGAGAGCATTGTGAGGCAAAGGAAGTCCGCGAGTCTTATTCATCAGGCCGCAGCGGATAAGGTCTTTCACCTTCGCCCAGCGAGCCGAACCATGAGCCGTACTCATTCTCCTTACGCGATATGGGGAAACCTCGTCATAAGCATCTGACAGACCGGCGCAAACGCCGCAAAGCGCCATCGCCCAGAATGCCAGGTTGATCAGTCCCGGTTGATCAAACAGCCATCCCGCGAAAAGGAACAAGCCGGCCTCGAACAGTCCGAGGGAGATATAGAACCCGCCCTTCCCAACATCAGCGACCCAATGCCAGAACGCGTTGTACGAAGGCAAATACTGCTCGTTCGCCTTCCGTGGAATGCCGTATGACGCATCAAATCGTTCTATCCGTTCACGTGCAAACATATCTTCTACCGACCTTGATTTTGAGAGTTAAGC